>PPYE01311223.1_pt1 | contig 50289 bp, 40 predicted proteins | sample 1559881 | NCBI WGS metagenome assembly PPYE01 (sample SAMN08240022, study PRJNA423297) | Human gut metagenome, whole genome shotgun sequencing project.
TTGTGGTGACTTACATTCTAAAGGAACCAACCGCTTTTGTATATCTGCTTCAGTCTCACTTCATTTGTAACACTACAGAAATTTTCGCGCGGGAGAATGTCTTTTATTGACAAGTGAAGTATCTTTAACTATACTAATCGCACGGATTCAAATCTGTATCCAATCTTTTGTCGCCCGAAAGGCGGCGCGTTGTTTTTTTGCGGCCGGCGGTTCCGTGCCGGCCCGCGGCGTAAAGGGCCCTGACGAAGGGCACGGTTTTGTTTTTGATACGGGAGGATTGAGAGGTATGGCGGAAAAAACGGCAAAGCCGCACAAGGAAGTCAAACTGGGCGGCGCGATTGCGATCATGGTGATGATCCTCGCGATCATGATCGTCGGCAAACTGTTCATGAACTTCGACACGGGCATGCTGTGCCTGATCGTCGCGCTGGCGACGACCGTCGTGTACGTGTTCGGCTACGGCTTCACCTGGGATTATATGTTCAAAGAGGGCGTCATCCCGATGGTCGCCCGCGCCTCGGGCGCGATCCTGATCCTGCTGATTGTCGGCCCGATGATCGCCATCTGGATGGCCGGCGGCACGGTCCCGTATCTGATCAAGGTCGGCCTGTCGATCCTCCGTCCCAGCACGTTCCTCATTTCGGCGTCGGTGATCTGCGCCATTTCCTCGGTGCTGACGGGCACTTCGTGGGGCTCGGCGGCCACGTTCGGCGTGGCGCTGATGGGCATCGGCCACGGCCTCGGCATCAATCCCGCCGCCACCGCCGGCGCGGTCATCGCGGGAAGCTACTTCGGCGACAAGATCAGCCCCATTTCCGACACCACGGTCCTGGCGGCCGCGACCGCCGAGTGCGACATCATGGACCATATCAAGTCGATGATGTGGACGACGCTGCCGGCGTTCTGCATCGGCCTGGCGGTGTACGCCTACGTCGGCTCGTCCAGCGCCGACGCGATGGACATGACCCGCATCAACGAGATCGTCGGCGCGATCGAGAAATCCTACAAGCTGACGCCGCTCGTGCTGCTTCCCGCCGCCGTCATGCTGGTGCTCTCCTACATGGGCAAGCCGACGATCCCCGTGCTCTGGGCCTCGATGATCGCCGCCGTTCCGTTCACGATGATGCAGGGCCATTCGCTGCCCGCGATCGTCAAGATCATGGCCAGCGGCCCCAAGGCGGCGACGGGCGTCAAGGTCGTCGACAGCCTGCTCAGCCGCGGCGGGCTTTCTTTCATGTCGGGCTCGGTCGTGGTCGTGTTCTTCGCCTACATTTTCGCCGGGCAGCTCGAGTGCACCGGCACGATCAAGGTGATCACCAACGCCATGCGCGAGCGCTTCATCAAGAGCAGCGTCGGCCGCTTGGTGTTCTCCACCTCGCTGACGGGCATTATCACCGCGCTGGGCACGGGCAACTCCTACCTGAGCATCATCATGCCCGGCATCATGTACCGCGATCCGTTCGACGAGTTCGGCATTCGCCGCAACGTGCTGTCCCGCACGCTCGAGGATTCCGGCACGGTGGTCGTGCCGCTGATCCCTTGGTCGGCCGCGGGCGTTTACATGGCCTCGGTGCTCGACGTGCCGGTGCTGGAGTATCTGCCCTGGACGGTCATGTGCTACGCGGGCGCGGTGCTGGCGTGGCTCTACGCGTTCTGCAACATCGCGATCTTCCGCACCAAGACGGCTGAGAGCAAATAACCGCGTTATTATACGGGAAATCGCAGGCCGGACCGGCCTGCGATTTCTTTCGTGGATTTCGAAGGAATCATCTATCGCGAATCGAGGAAAAAATAAATGCATAATCCGCTGCTTTTGAAGAATATCGACCTGTACGCGCCCGAACACGTGGGCTTGACCGATCTGCTGATCCTCGGCGGCGCAATCGCCGCAGTGGAGAAGGGGATCGACGTGAAAATCCCCGGTCTCGAGACGATCGACGCGGAGGGGCTGATCGCCGCGCCCGGCATCGTCGATCATCACAATCATTTCGGCGGCGCCGGCGGCGAGGGCGCGTTCAACTTCCGCACGCCGCCCGCGCAGCTTTCCACGTTCGTCAAAGCCGGCATCACGACCGCGGTCGGCCTGCTGGGCACCGACGGCTTCAGCCGCTCGCTCACCGAACTGCTGGCCAAAGCCCGCGCGCTCGACATCGAAGGGCTGAGCACGTGGATGTACACCGGCTCCTATCAGCTGCCCGGGCCGACGATCACGGGCAAGGTTGGCCACGACATCGCCTGGATCGACAAGGTCATCGGCTGCAAGATCGCGCTGTCCGATCACCGCTCTTCGCATCCTGCGGTGGAGACGATCCGCGCGCTGGTTTCCGAAGCGCGCGTGGCCGGGATGCTGTCCGGCAAAGCCGGCGTCGTCTGCGTGCACATGGGCAGCGAGGCTTCGGGGCTGGAACCGCTGCGCGAGGCCGTCAGCGGCACCGGCGTGCCGCTGAGCCAGTTCATGCCGACGCACACGACGCGCTGCCCCGAGCTTCTCGACGACGCGGTCGCCTGGGTCAAGGCCGGCGGCGTGGCCGACATCACCGCCGACGAAAAGACGCCCGGCGCGGTTGCCCGCTACGTGGCCGAGAGGGCCGACCTGTCGCACGTCTGCTTCAGCTCCGATGGCAACGGCAGCATGCCGCGCTTCGACGCGGCGGGGAACTTCGCCGGCATGGGCGTCGGGGATCCCGCCTCCATCCTTCAGGCCATCGGCGACTGCGCGCGGGCGGGCGACGCGCCGCTGGAAAAGATCTTCGCGTTCGCCGGCGCCAATCCCGCCGCCTGGCTCAAGCTTCCCGGCAAGGGCCGGCTGGAAAAGGGCTGCGACGCCGACCTGATGATCCTCGACGGGGATTACCGCCTGCGCACGCTGATCGGCCGCGGCCGCGTGATGATGCGCGACGGCGAAGTGCTCGCCAAGGGCACGTTCGAAGCGTAACGCGCCGCGAAAAATCACGGAGGATCGAAAACCGCCTTCCCGGCGCTGCGGCCGGGAAGGCGGTTTTTTGTTTTTGCGAAAATTCGCGGCGGCAGAAGCCTCGAAAGCGGCGGGGATTTTTTTGCCGGAGATTTTTTGCCGCCGTTCGCGTCGGGAATTTACGCGCGTTGGGCAATCTGTGTATAATAGGATCCGGCGGGAAAATGGCGCGCTTTTTCCCCGCCGGAAGGGGAGAAAAGGACAAAAATGGAGCGTTTTACGAAGAGGATTTTCGCGGCGCTCGCGGCGCTGTGGCTGTGCGTTGCGCCCACGGCGTCGGCGGCCGCCGACGATTACGATCCGGTCAACACGGTGGTGGCGCTGAATATGGCCGTGGTCTCGGTCAAGCACATGACGGCCAGCCGCGACCGGATCGTGCTCGATCAGGAGTACCGCAGTATCATCAACAACCTCAGTCTCGGCGACATCGCCAGCGACGGCGAAATCGTCAAGCTTTACAGCCGCCTGCTGGACACGATCAACACTTACCGTCTCACCGAAGAAGAAGGCAAAGTTTTTCAGGGCGTGTACGACAAACAGCAGCATCATGCCCTGGTCTCGTCGCTGTCGAAGATGTGGCCGGTCGGCGGCGACCTCGACAGTTTCTTCGCTTCGCTGTTCAGCGGCGGCATCACGGCCTATTTCGGCTACCGCAGCGAAATGGCGGAGATCCGTAACACGATGGATCAGAAGATGTGGGCGCTGAAAAAAGAAGCGCTGACGGCGCTGAACGATTTGCAGAAGGAGCTGCTGGCCGACTCGTGGGCGCTGCTGCGCAAATACCGCCTGCCCGACGCCTACCGCATCAGCCAGGAGGATCTGGACTATCTCGAGCAGACGCTGGCGCAGCCCGACAAGCACAAGGCGCTGCTGATGTTTCCGGCGTTGAAGAAGTCGTTCGGCGCCTATCCTCCGTTCTGGTATTACTATGGCGAGGCGGCCGGCCGCTGCGGCGATGTGAAGACGGCGCTGGCCTGCTTCGACGAGTTCGACCGCCAGTGGCGGCGCGTGCTGCGCCGCGACCCGTACAAAGTGCAGACGGCCAAACAGCGCATCCTGCTCGACCAAAGCCTGCCGCCGTCCCGCCTCAAAGAGCTGCTGGCCGAGATCAGGGAGAACATCGGGCCGCGCGATTGGCTCGACAATCTCTTTTACGGCACGGTCAGCTGGGCGCTGGGCGAGCGCAAGGCGGGAATGACGGCCGTGCGCAACAACGTGCTGTTCGAGGCGGAAACGCAGATCAGCCCTGTGGTGCTCGCGTCCATGGAGTCCGGCGATTTCGACATGACGCACTTCCGCCGCGAGTTTTGGCGCGTGCTGGCGAATGTGAACGCGCCTGCGGAGACGCTGGATCTGCTGACGGCGTGGTTCAATCACGAGGACGGCGCGGCGCGGCGCATGGCGATGGAACTGCGGCGCCTCCATCCCGACGCTCCCGTGCCCTGTTATGTGGAGGCGCAGCTGTGGTGCGGCAGCCTCGGCGTGCCTCAAGGACGCGTCCGGGCGGGATCTCTGCTGGCTCGCCACGAAGATCTGGCGCGGCGCGGCGGCGAAATTTACGCGGCGCTGGCGAACTTTTGCCGCGTCTATGCCGGTCAGGGGCGAGAGCGCGCGCAGTTCCTGCTCGGTCAGATTTGCGAAAACGGCTGGGGCGGCGAAAAGGAACCCTTCGAAGCGGCAAAATGGTACTGGCTGGCCGCCGAACAGGGCAGCGACGTCGCTCAGGAACGTTACGCCAGCCTGTGCGAGCGGGGCGACGGCGTGAAGAAAGACGCCGACGAAGCGGCCCGCTGGTATCTGCGCGCCGCCCGGCAGGGCAACGAGCTGGCGCAATTCAGCCTTGGCGGCTGCTATCGCGCCGGCCGCGGCGTCGGGCAAAATCTGGCCGAGGCCGCTTCGTGGTTTTTGAAAAGCGCCCGCCAGAACTACGCTCCCGCGCAGAAGGCCCTTGGCGAGCTGTACAGCAAAGGGGCCGGCGTGCCCCGCGACGACGAGGAGGCTTACAAGTGGACGTGGCTGGCTCGCCTGAACGGCGCCGCCGGCACGGCGCGCCTCATCAACAGGCTGGAAGGGCGCGGCATGTTCCGCGGCGCCAGGCTTTCGGCGGAAGAATGCGAACGCGCCCGGGAGGCCGCGCGGAAGCTCTTTGAACAAATGAACGCTTCGTCGTCCGCGGACGATGAAACGGAAAACCGTTGACCGGCAACGATGTTCCACGTGGAACACCGAAAGCGGCCGGAGGCTGATGATCGAGAATCCATCGGCTTCCGGCCGCTTTTCGTCGGGCGCGGTTCAAAAAGCTCTTTTCATAAAATCGCCCGCCGCGGGGCGCGCATGGCATGGCGGAAAATCTTCCCGCGCCGTCCGTGCAAAGGCCGGGCGCGCGTGATACAATCAACGCGATGAGTTTGTTGAATCAGCGGGCGCGGAGCGCCGCCTGCGAAAGCGAACGGATGGCACTGGAGGAATGAGGATGAAAAAATTTTCCGCTTTTTCGCTGCTGAAAACGGCCGCCGGGCTGGCCGCGATCTTCGCCGCCTGCGCGGGGATCGAGGGATTTCGCCAGCTGCGCGAGCCGAAGCCCGAGCCGGAGATCGTCCGCCCCGTGCGCACGGTCAGGCTCGACGGCGGCGCGGTCGAGAACGTACATCGCTATTTCGGCACCGTGCAGGGGGCGCAGCGCGTCAACCTGTCGTTCCGCGTCTCGGGGCCGCTGCTCGAACTGCCGGTTGAAAAGGGCGTCGCCGTGAAAAAAGGCGACCTGCTCGGGCGCGTCGATCCGCGCGATTTCCGGACCCGCCTGACACAGGCGCAGGCCGTTTTGGCGCAGGCGCGCGCCCAGTACAACGACGCCGCCACCAACTTCAAACGCTACGACGAGCTTTACAGGCAGAAGGTCATCGCCGCGGCGCAGTACGACGCCTACAAGACGCAGCTGAACGTGGCGCGCTCCGCCGTGCAGCAGGCCGAGGCCCAGGCCCGCACGGCCGCCGACGCGCTGCGCGACACCGAGCTGCGCGCCCCCTTCGACGGCGTCGTCGTCGACCGCATGGCCGAGAAATTTCAGGACGTGCTGCCCAAGCAGCCCGTTCTCAGCCTTCAGGATATTTCCACGCTGGAGATCGTCTTCGCCGTGCCCGACAAAGACGTGCTGAGCGCGCCCGTGCCGGCCGGCATCGACGCCCGCGATCTGGCGCGGTACGCCGCTTCTTTCGGCATGGAGGCCCGTTTCGACGCCATCGGAGGGCGGGCTTTTCCGGTGCGTCTCAAGGAATTCGCCGCGCAGGCCGATCCGCGCACCAAAACCTATCCCGTCACCGTCGTCATGCCTCAGCCGGAGGGCGCGCGCGTGCTGCCCGGCATGGCCGTCACCGTGACGGTGGATTTTTCCGCCGGCGCGGCGGAAAACCGCTTCCTCGTGCCCGAGCCGGCCGTGTTGGCCGGAGAGAACGGCGCGCGCTGGTTGTGGCGCTTCGAGGACGGGCAGGTCCGGCGCGTGCCCGTGACCGTGGCCGGCTGGAAAGGAGCGCAGCTCGAAGTGAGCGGGGAGGGACTGCGCGACGGCGACCTGATCGTCACGGCCGGCGTGCATTTTTTGAAGGACGGTCAGAAAGTCCGCCTCATGAAAGCCGGTGAACGGTCATGAGCGTCGCGCGCGCCAGCCTGAAACGCCGCGCCGTCGTCCTGTTCCTCTGCGCCCTCGTGGCGATCGCGGGCGTGGCGGCGTATTTCCGAATCGGCAAGTTGGAGGATCCTTCCTTCACGATCAAGACCGCCGTGGTCACCATCGTCTATCCCGGCTCCACGGCTTACGAGGTGGAACGCGAGGCGACCAGCCGCGTCGAGGACGCCGTGCAGGCCATGGGCGAGATCAAGCGCCTCCGCTCGCGTTCCGTGCCCGGCATGGCCATCGTCTACGTGGACATCAAGGACAAATACACGTCGAAAGATTTGCCGGAGATCTGGGACGTGCTGCGCCAGAAGCTGAACGATGTGCAGGTCTCCATGCCCGCGGGCAGCGCGATCATGGTCGACAACGACTTCGGCGACGTTTACGGTCAGTATTACGCCCTCGTCGGCGACGGCTACACGATGAAAGAGCTGTGGGACTACGCCGATTTTCTCAAAAAGCAGCTCGTGCTCGTGCCCGGCGTGGCCAGCGTGAAGATTCTCGGCGAGCAGAAAGAAGCCGTTTACGTGGAGTTCTCGGCTACGCGCCTGTCGTCGCTGGGGCTGGCGCCGAATGCCATCTTCAACGTGCTGAACCAGCAGAACACGCTCTCGGCTCTGGGCACGACGACGCTGGGCGACCGCTTTGTGCGCGTCTCGCCGACGGGCGCCATCATGTCGGTGGACGACATCGGCGATCTCGTCATCGGCGGAGTCGGCGGGCAGCTGATCCGCCTGCGCGAGGTGGCGACCGTGCGCCGCGATTTCGTCGACCCGCAGAGTTTCATGATGCGCTTCAACGGCCGTCCGGCGCTGGGCATCGGCATCGCCACGGTCACCGGCGGCAACGTCGTAACGATGGGCGAGAGCGTTTCGAAGCGCCTGCGCGAGCTGGAAGTGCACCGCCCGATCGGCATGGAACTGAACGAGATCTACATGCAGTCCGACCAAGTGACGCGATCGGTGCAGGATTTCATCGTCAACCTGATCGAGTCGCTGGCCATCGTCGTCGGCGTGCTGCTCGTGTTCATGGGCATGCGCACCGGGCTGATCATCGGCGCCGTGCTGCTGCTCACCGTGGCGGGCACATTCGTTTTCATGAACGCCTGCGGCGTGTTCCTGCAAATTGTGTCGCTCGGAGCGTTGATCATCGCGCTCGGCTCGCTGGTGGACAACGCCATCGTCGTTTCCGAGAGCATGCTCGTCGGCGTGGAACGCGGCATGGACATCGAAGACGCCGCCGATCAGGCCGTGGAAGGCTCCAAATGGGCCATGCTGGGCGGCACTTTCATCGCCGTGCTGGCCTTCGTCCCCATCGGCCTGTCGCAGGACAGCACCGGCGAATTCTGCCGCTCGCTGCTCCAGGTTGTGGGCATTTCCATGATGCTGAGCTGGGGCGCGGCGCTGACGGTGACGCCCGTTTTCGGGCAGATCATGCTCAAGCCGTCGAAGCAGAAGGACGATCCTTACGACCGGCCATTGTTCCGCGCGTACCGCGCCCTGCTCGAAGGCTGCCTGCGCCATCGTTTTCTCTCGATGGCGCTGGCGGCGGCGCTGTTCGCGCTCTCCTGCTGGGGGCTGGCGCGCCTTGACACGTCGTTCTTCCCGGACGCCAACACGGCCTACTACACCGTCGATCTGTGGAGCGACGAGGGCGCGTCGCTGGCGGCGCAACGTTCGGCCGCCATGGAGCTGGATCAGTTTTTGCGCGCGCAGCCCAACGTGAAAAACGTTACCGATTTCATCGGCGGTGGCAGCCTGCGCTTTATGCTCACCTATTCGCCGCCCGATCCCGACACGGCCTACGCGCAGTTGCTGGTGGAGATGAAAGATCCCGAAGACACCCGCGCCATGCTGCTGCGAACGCAGCAGCGCCTCGACGAAGAAATGCCGCAACTGACGGGCGTGTGCAAGCTCTTCTCCAAGGGCAGCGGCATGGCGCCGAAACTCGAAGCCCGCTTTTACGGCGAGGATCCGGCCGTGCTGCGCGATCTGGGCGAGCAGGCGCTGCGCATCGTCGAGGCCGATCCCAGCCACAACTTCGCGCGTCTCGACTGGCGCCAGCCCGTGGAAGTGATCCATCCGCGCGTGCTCAAGGATCAGATGCAGAATCTCGGCCTGACGCGCCCGCAGCTCAACCAGGCTTTGCTCATCGCCACCACGGGGCTGCCGATCGGCGCCTTCCGCGACGGCGACAAGACGCTGGCGATCATGGCGGCCCTCGTGCCCGAACAGCGCAATCGGATCGACCGGATCAAATCGCTGCCCGTCTGGGCGCCGGCCGCGAACGCCACCGTGCCGCTGGGCACCGTGATCTCGTCGCTCGACGTGGACTACGAAGACAATATCGTCATGCGCCGCAACCGCAGCCGCGTGCTCACCGTAGCCAGCGAAGTCAAGCTCGGGCACAACGCCGACGCCATGCTGGAGCGCGTACGCGCCCCGATCGAGGCCATCGAGCTGCCCGTCGGCTACTCGCTGGAATGGGGCGGCGAAAAGGAACTTTCCGACGACGCTATTGGCGGCATGAAGGTGGCCTTTCTGCCCGCGCTGCTGACCATGTTCACGATCATGGTGTTCCTGTTCAACGGCTTCCGCCAGCCGCTGATCATCTTCGGCGTGCTGCCGCTGATCCTCATCGGCGTCGTCGGCGGCCTGTGGCTGGCGGGCATGAGCATGAGCTTTCTGGCCATCATCGGCACGCTCAGCCTTGTCGGCATGCTGGCCAAGAACTCGATCGTACTGCTCGATCAAGTCAGCGCCGATTTCGCCGCCGGACGCGACCGTTACGAAGCCATCGTCGAAGACGGCGTCGGCCGCCTGCGCCCCGTCGCCATGTCGGCGCTCACCACCGTGCTCGGCATGGTCCCGCTGATCTGGGACCTGATGTTCGGCCCCATGGCCGTGACCATCATGGCCGGACTCACCGTCAGCACCATCCTGACGCTGATCGTCATCCCCGTCCTCACCGCCGTCGTCTACAAAGTCCCCTGCCTGCCGAAAAAACGCGGCTGACCGAAAGCGTCCGCGCCGCGGCGGCCGGACTGAAAAAACGGACGCCGGCGTTTGGCGCGGAAGATAAGACGGCCGAAACGCGAAGGGAATTTTCCTTCTGCGTTTCGGCCGTCCTATCGTTCTATAAAGAGATGAAGAGAAAAAGAAATGGGGCCTTCCGAAATCCTTTCGGGAAGCTCCATTGCAATTCTGCTATTCCTCTGCTGAAAGCTCTTTCTTCCTTGGCTTTTTTAGCCAGCATGTGAAGACGGAAATCCAGATTGAAATCTCATAAAAGACAATGATTGGTATCGCCAGCATCACCTGAGACACGACATCAGGCGGCGTTAATAAAGCGCCGGCGATGAAGGATATAACGAATACATATTTGCGGACTTTTCTGAGCCATGCGGGTCTTAATAATCCCAAACTCGTCAGGATGAAAACGACAAGAGGCAGTTCCATCAGAATGCCGAAAGGCCACAAAAAATTCAGCAGGAACGAAAAGTATCGTTCATATGAGAGAACAACCTGAAAGCCGGGTGCCTGCTCAAGCAGGAAGAATCTCAGTGCAAGTCCTACGATGTACCTGTAGGAAAGAAAGACTCCGGTAATGAACAGCCCCGTTCCAGCGACACAGAGGATGATTGCGGGCAGCTTTTCTCTTCTGTAAAGAGCGGGAAAGATGAACAGCAGGAGCAAAAAGATAAGCGCTGGCAGAGAAACGAAAAAGCCCAAACTAAATGACAGCTTCAGCTTCACCATAAACCCTTCAGCTACGCCAATGACCACCGGTGTTATGTTAAGGGCTTTGAGCGGAGCTAAAGATACATTCTGTGCAAAATCATAAGCAAACGCATAAATAGAAACAGTTCCTACGATGACAAGGAGGAGTGAAACGAGAATAAGACGGCGTAAAGCTGAAAGATGCTTAATAACGTCGCTTTTTTTCAACTCCTCCATTGCATTGCCTCTAGGGAGAATGCGGAAATGTCGTTTTCGCTAGTCCTTGCGCTCATCGTTGCTGTTGACGGCCGATTTGAATTCTCTGATAGCTTTACCAGCTGCTTTGCCAATCTCCGGCAGTTTGGCGGGGCCGAAAATAACAAGGCAGACAACCAAGATCAAGAATAATTCAGAAAAACCGAGATTTCCCATTTTTTACTCCTTTAATTTAATTCTTCAGATTTAGAAAAGAGTTTTTTTGCGAGTTCTCTCTTGCTAAGACCGTCCGGATCTATACCTGCTTTTCTGGCATCCTCCTGCAGATCTTCTAGTGTGTAATCCGCAAGAAGCGCCTGGCAGGCGTCGTCGGTTAAAAAGTAACGATCGAGCGATTCCTCCCTGTTCTGAGAAACTGTTTTGCATTCTTCACGAAATGAGGCGCACGATTCTGCCAGATAATCCAAGAGCCCTCGTTTTAAAAAGTGCCTGCGCGACGGATCCATGCTTGATTTTACTGCTTCTCGCTGGAGTTGGCAAACTCGTCCTTGTTTACGACCTTATAGCCAGGAGTCAGGTCGAAGAACCAATTGTGCGCAAGAAGCAGTGCGACGATGAGACTCGTAGCTGCAAGCGGATACTGCAGGGGATTGGAGTAGCCTGTCTGCTGGCCGAGAATTTCAGGGTTATATCTGTAGTAGAAGACATAAAATGCGAACGTCAGCATGCAGATTATAACGAAGCGAATGAGGACGTTTGCCTCGAAAGTGTATTTTCTCGGCCAGTTGTCAAAATAGAATCCCCACACCAGCGCGATAAGAAGCATGAACATAGCGCATTCGCCGCTGTGCAGGTAACGCCAATCAACCGCCATGAGCAGCTGACTGCCGCGGATCGGCACGCCCCAGACAAGGTCCTGAAGCAGCAGGAACACTTTGAAGAAAATCACGGCAACGAGCAAAGTGCCGAAAATGCCGGCCAGTGCCCGCCACGGCTGCGCCTTGATCTTTTTGAAGGGATATCCCTCAAATGTGACATTGAAGATCCACATTACAGCCGTCCAGCACATGACGCCGCCAAGGCAGAAATTGCCGCTGAGCGTTTGTGCGTAATCTTCCCACCATGGAGCAACGGCCGTCCACGTCTGCCAGGGATAAAACAGCACGCCCATGTGAGGGTGGAAGAGAATCAGGAAGCCAAAGCCTGCCAGCGCGAAGATAATGAAAAAGCTTGTCAGGTAGCCTTTGTAACTGTGAATCTCACAGGCAGGCCAGTTGTTTAGGTGGATGATCCAAAGCGGAATAAACAGCGCCGTGATTCCGCCATACATAGTGATCGCCTGGTGCGCGTATTCACGGGCTGTAAAAGCGTTCTGTTTCAGAGACAGAAGCGTTTCCTCGCTGAAGTAAGGAACTGCCAGATTGCCGAGGACGATCTTGAAGATTCCATCGACGATAAGGAGCATCAGTGCTGCTGCAACGATCGAGAACAGGAGCCCTTTGATCAAAGGAGGGGTTTTTGTGAGGAATGAGCTGTTCTGGAACGGACAGAGACGGAATACGAAATGTGCGGTCAGCACCGAGACAAGGAACCACTGAACATAGGCATAGCCATACATCGGCGTGTACATGCGTAGAATGCCGCGGGGATCCATGAACACGTACCAAATCCCCATGAAGACCGCCAGCATAAGGATCAGATCAACCAGTCCTGCGACAAAGACGCCTCCTCGGGGCGCGAGTTTCCTTTTTTCAGTCCAGTTTTCAATTTTCATTTGTCATTCTCCTTAGAAGAAAATCTCATCGCCGTTGCCCAGATAAAGATCTCTTTTTGTCTTATTGCGTGCAGTGCCTTTGATGACTGGGACACCTGCGGCTATCATTTTTTCAACCGTGATATAGCCGGTGCAGTGATTGACGCCGAGTTTTTCTACATGATAGTTGTTGATCGAGCGTACCAAATCGTCGTTGGCAGGATTCCAGTTGTCGTAGGGAGAGATATGGACTCCGCCGTAAACGCCGTAAATCTTGTCTCCGCCGATAAAGTTGTTCTTCGTGAAGTTGAGCAGTGACAAAAGTCCCATGTGGCAGCATCCTGATATTGTCACAAGCCCTTTGCCGGCAACATTGCAGACAAGCACTTCTTCGCCGAACACTCCGCGTCCGCACGGACAGTCAAAAGCAACCAACGACACGCCGGGGAAAATTTTGTGAACCTTCTTCAGAGCGAACTTTTTCAATTCGCCCTTAAACGGCACTGTGTTGGAAATAGGCGGCTTGGGGAAGTCGGCCCCCGAGAGCAGTTGGTAGCTTTCTTTGCGGAACGAGTCAGGGATGTACAGAGTAATATCCGGTTTCCACTGGAGAGTTGTCTGGATGCCCCAGTAGTGGTCATAGTGGTCATGTGAGATGATCAGCGTGTCGATCTCGCCGCTGCGGAGCATCGCGTCAATGCCTTCCTCTTCAAAGCGTTTGGTCATCCACTTGTTGTTCCAGCCAGTATCGAGAAGTACCTTCTTGCGGTCTCCGTTCATAAACTCAAACTCTATCAGCGCTGAATATCCACCGGCGTTGTCGCCCTCAAAGCCCTCTTTCACGCCGGTATGGCTGAACTTGACATCATATTGCTGTACAAGCGCTCCGCCTGCCTTTTTAAAATCCTGCTGCTGCACATAATTGTCGAACCAGCTGGTTTCAGTAATGCACTTGACGTGAATACTTTTCAGCTCGCCGATTTCGACAGTGGGCTTTGCGGGTTTGGGGATCAGACGATCTCGGAGAAAAGTGGAAGCAATGCCGCCACTTGCTAAAAAAGCACCTAATGTGCCAACGCTGGCTCCTTTGATGAAATCTCTTCTGTTCATGTCATCCATGATGTGTCTTTCTCCTTCTCAACAATTTTGTGCTTTTTAGCAATGCAGGCACAGCATAACAATGACGGCAAAAGCCGCGGTTCCAACACAAAGGCCGACAATCAGACCGGCTGAATATTTCATTTTATAACTCCTTTCAGCGACAAGATTTACTGATAAGCTCTTATTCCACCAATGACGCGAGAATAAAATGATAATGCTGTTTCTCAATTAGAAGAGCGAACGCAAGGGCACTGTAAAAGAGTTCAGCCGCTCAGGTCTGTCTCGACTGAACTCTCTCGCAGTGTCCTGCAAACCGTTAATGCTTTCTATAAAAAAATCAGTATGACATGTGGATGCTACTGGAACAGAATGACCTTGGCGTTTTTGTTGCTGACGCCTTCAGGATCAATCAGGTTGACCTTGGGGCCAGGGACGACCTTGTTGAGTTCCTTGAACACGCCCTGAAGTCCCTTGGCGATGTCCCAGCTCTTGTCACAGTAAGTTTGGACGAAGTCGCTGATAAGTTTTTTTGCTTCCTCGTCTTTACCTGCGTCGAACAATTTGATAGCCTGCTTTTCCATCATCTTGTTCTCGTTGAACATGCGGTTTTCGTAAGGCGTCCAGATAGCCTTGAGCACGTCGAAGTAGCAATCTTCGTTAGCACGAGCCATGCGATCGAGCATATCGAAGCACCACCAAGGCGACTTGATGTCATAGGTATTTTCACCAATGGAAAGCTCTTCAGGAACTTTGGCGCAAAAGTAGAACGGACGATAACCGGAGCAGTCTGGCGAAGCCATGGCGGCCCAGATCAGCGTACGCATCGCTTCAGGAATCTCGGGATTCGTGCGCATCTGAACGACGGCGCTGCCGGCAATGCTGTTGCCGATCATATGCTCGCTGAGGGCGCGAGTGACCTTGGCCATGCCGAAACGTGATTCGAGGAACGAACCGGCCAGTTTGTTGTCTCTCATAACTTCCATGATGTCTGAGGGGACGATCTTACCCATTTTCTTGGCAAGCATGTCATAAGCACGGCGGCCTTTAGTCTCAAAATTGGGGCGAGGGTTGATCTGGCTGTAAACTTTGAAGAAGTTGAATTCGTCACCAGCGGCATGCCAGCCCTTGTCGATGGCATGCTGGATCAGGTCCTCGCTGCACTCATCGTAAACAGCGCCGATGGAGCACATGTTGGTGAGGGCGAAAACACCTTCATTAGGATCGATCTTGCGGGCGATCCAGCGGCGGTCTGAGGTCTCAAGCACCCAAGCCTCATGAGGATCAACGATCAGAAAGGAATTCCAGTATACGTATAGATCGGAAGTGCTGGGAGGATTGGCATTGCCTCCCTGACCGTATTTTTCGATCATGTCAATGATGACATGCATAGCTTCATAAGCGGTGGCGCCGCGCTCAACAGCAAGCCGGTTCAGGTCATGGCCATTCATACCCTCTTCCTCATGATGAACAGGGTCTTTGGTAAGGATCAATTCGTTTCCGCAACAGACGCCTTTTTCATTCATTTCGATCTCGCCACCCCAGCCCCAGTAGGGTTCAGCGCCAATCACGGAGTAAGTAACAGGAGCTTGGGGAATTTTGCAGTGGCTGACTTTGACGGTCTCGCCGACGGCATGATTGCCACCTTGATGGAACTTGAAGGTCATGCACTCTTCGTTGTTCCGATTGCTATTTTTGGCCCACATCATGTTGCCGTCAGCGCTACCCTTAGGGGTAACGACAACCATGTCACATGCTGCGGCCACACTAGCAACCAAAGAAACAATAGCCATAGCAACACTTAACTTTCTGAGTCCGTTACGCATAGAACATTCTCCTTTCATAAATTGAACAACGTTTAAAACTTTTCCCTGAAGGCACCAAGTCGTATTGCCGCGGTGCCTGTATTGCACCTAGTTTTTGCGAATTTACTGGTTGGGGAACAGTTTTTTTAGGTTCCTGGCGAGGAAGGCAGCCTTGGGCATAGTGATCAACGGAATGTTATTCTTTGCACAGGTATCAGTGAAGTAACCATCTTCATTGCCAGCATCATAAACGATGCAGGTGGCCGCGTATTTCATACTTGCTTCGATAAAAGGTTGCGAGGTGGTCCCGCGTCGGGCTTTGCCCCCAATGTGGACGCAAATGATGGGGATACCAGCGGTGTGGGCGGCTTCGACCAGATCGTTGACGCGAGTCAACTCGGATGTTTCATCGATGCCAGCGCTGCCGAGGCCTTTCAGGCTGTGTCCGGGAACGATAACAAGAGTTTTAATGCCTTCGAGCTTGGCGGGCTTGGCTAGATTTTCTAAAATGGTCTTGATGTTGGCCTTTTCAAAGTGAAAATTTACGGTGGCCGCTTCGATGCTTTGACCGGCTGACGTGATGAGCACAGGTGCCTCAAAGGTATTCTGTGCAAGAGCGGAACCTGTCATGAGCATTATGGTCAGAAGAATAAAAATGGCAACTTTCAGCGTTTTCACAATGATTCCTCCTTACAATATAACAATATCGTTTTATTTCTCTGGTGCGTGAAGGAAGGCTCCCACACCTTTTTCCACAACTTCCCTGTACGGCGGAATGCCCTCTGCTTCAATGGCGCGATCTGGATAAAGCTCATTAAAGGAATTGATAATTTCTTCAGCGCTCTTGATCTGACGTGCGACGCGCAACGACAATGGCCAACCATTTTCATCCATATTAACGAACAGGCGTCCCAGTTTGCCGGCTTTGATATAGTTTGTATCCCGACCGGTTACGATCAAGTCGTTTGTCATTTTGCCATGGAAACGACCCTGTGACGGATTGGGCGTTTCCATCAGGAACGGCATGGTTGTGGGGGAGTAATCGCCAACTTCGCGATGAAAGAATCCATGAAGGTTGCTTGGAGAGGCCTCCATGGTGTACTGCAGATCTTCCATGGAGAGGTTGAATTCGGCTCCCAACGCCACTTTGTTGCTCTTCTCGGGATAGCAGATAGCGTTGATTAAGAAATATTCCAACGGCGCTTCGTGAAAGTCGGCGGCAAGATCAATTTTTTCCTTGCGCATCAGTTCCATATAAGCGTATGCGAGCTTTTCCGTATAGGTACCGTCAGGACGGCCGGGCCAGCAGCGGTTCAGATTGCGCGATTCTTCGCCAGCCATGCTCTGCAACGATTGGTGATGTACAAAAATATCGGGGTCTGGCCACTGGTAGATGGGGTTGGTGTAGCGCGAACCGAACTTGAACCAGCGTTTGCCGTTCGGTGTATCAACGTAATAGCGGTCGAGGAAACCTTCCAGTGGCGTTGTATGTGTCAGACCGCTGGGATTGGCGCGTGGTACGATAAAAATGCGTCCTTTTTTCACGCGAAGATTTTCAATCATCACAATTGCGGCGACGTGACCTGAAGGCTCGTCGTTATGTGTGCCGCCGAGGATTAGCATAGAAGCGCCGGACATGCCGCTGTCGAACACATAAACCTCACCGTCGGCTGTCGTCCCTCGGACGCCGTCGAAATATTCGCTGAGACGGGCGATACGAGTCAGAGCAGCGCTAGGATAAATAGGGAACTGTTGTCTCGATTCGATGAAAATCTTCCGACTGCCGACGAACAGTCCGCCAAGAACGGCAAATGCGCAGAGCGATTTGATGAGATTGTCGGAGGAAAAGATTCTTTTATCCATGGTCTCCGCCACCTATTTGATGTTGAACAGGCGCAGCAACAATGGCAATAGAACGATGATACCGAGAATTTTTTTCGTCATCGAATTATGCCTGAAGATATTAACGGCGAACAGCATAGCTATCAGGATGAAAATGAGACGGTAGCACCATGTGATTCCATCATAAATGCCCATTTTCAAACCACCACCTATACGAATACACGAGCAATCGTGTTGGAAAAAATCACGAAAAGCAGCGAGAGCAGAGCGATCATGATGATATACGGCATCATGGAATGCAAGATCTTGCCGTAATCATTGACCCCCAGCACTTCACCGGCGACCTTGCTCACGATGGCTGTGGGCGGAATAAGCTGGCTCAAAGCACACAGTACCGAGCAACCGGCCGTAACCACGATTGTGTTATGTCCCAGCAGAGCCAGAACCAACGGCAGTCCAAACAGCGCTGCACCGCCTAGCATGGAAACCGCACCGCCCAACAACGGCAGCGCAACCAGCAGAACCAGATAAATACCAACTGGCGGCAGGCTCATACAAGAGGTGATGATGTCACCTTTGATGCCGGTCAACGTTGCGATCTGCACCAGAACACCGACGCTAAGGAGCAGTGCCGCTGTGTCGAGCACGGGATTGTCGATCGATCTGAGCAACACCGTCCCCATGCCTTTGACATGTCCTGTCAGTAACACACATAACATGGCTGTTGTGAACGCCAACGGTGTGCCAAGGTCGGGAACCTGTCTGGGGAATGCACGGGGCAGGCCAATCAGCAGAAGGAGTACAAAGATGGGGAGGTATACAACAGGTTTTAGAGCACTAGAGAGTGGATTGTTCGTCAACTTATGATTCTCAGATGTTTTAAAACGGTGTGCTGTCTTAGTCCCCATACACAATACGATTATGATTCCCAATGGAATTGTAATTGCTGGCAGAACGAGTCCAAACCCTTCATAAGGCATGTTAATTGCACAGGCAATGATCATAACAGGGATATTGAGCGGCCCGGTAACGCTGCCCAGCATGGCGCCGAGAGATATAAAAGCCACCGCTTTTTCAGGAACGAAGCCCATTTCTATCAGCAATGGATAGGCCAGCCCGCCAATGATCAACACGGCTGGAACTCCTAAACCGGTAAACATACCAGGTATATAGAGCAGCGCCATGACAGTAAACAGGAAAAACGACGGATGACGGTCCATCATACGGGCCAAGCGCTGCATCAACAGGTCAATTGCGCCACTAGCTTCATAAACGCGGAGGAACATTACACCTGTCAGGATGACCACGACAATATTCAAATAACCAAACTCACCTTCGATTAACTGCCGATACGGCACTCCGTATCCCGTTGCCAGCGAAAGTACAACGCTGACCAAGAGCAGATAGAAGGCAACTGGCATATGGATTTTTCTTAAAAAGTTCACTGATGTCACCTCATTGTTCTGTGCTTAGGTGGACGTGTTTTAACATCATTCTGACGATGCGCATCAGCCGTTCCGCCGCGCCGGACAGCAATTCCGGGGCGCGGGCGATCGACTCGTCGAGCGTCATTGGGCCTGTCGCTGTCGGCATGATCACGTCGATGCCGTACTCGTATGCTTTCTCCGCGCCCGGTTTCATGGAGCCGACGACGGCCGCCACGGGGATCCTCCCGTGACGTTTGGCTCTCCGGGCCACGCCGACGGGTACTTTGCCGTATGCTGACTGCCCGTCGATGCTGCCTTCGCCGGTGATCACCAGATCGCAGCCGCTCATGTGCGCGTCAAAATGGATCAGCTCGAGCACGGTGTCGATGCCCGGCTGGATCCGGGCGCCGCAGAACAGGGCCAGCGCCGCCCCCAGGCCGCCGGCCGCGCCGGAGCCGGGAACGGCCAATACGTCGCGCCCCAGGTCGCGCCGCGCGATCTGCGCGAAACGATACAGCGCCGCTTCAAGCCGCGCGATCATCTCGGGAGTCGCTCCCTTCTGCGGCCCGTAGACCGCCGACGCGCCGTCCGGTCCGCAGAGCGGGTTTTTCACGTCGCAGAGCGCCGTGAAGCGGCTTTGCGACAGCCGCGCGTCGAGGCGCGACACGTCGATGTGATCCAGCCGCTCCAGCTCGGCGCCGCCGGGGCCGAGCTCGCGCCCCGCGGCGTCGAAAAACGAAACGCCCAGGGCTTGCGCCATGCCCATGCCCGCGTCGTTCGTCGCCGAACCGCCGAGGCCGACGAGGAACTTCCGGCAGCCTCTGTCCAAGGCGGCCCGAATCAGTTCGCCCGTGCCACGGCTCGTGGCGATCAGCGGATTCAGTCGTTCGCGCGGCACCAGCGGCAGCCCCGAAGCCGACGCCACTTCGACGACTGCCGTGCCGTCGGGCAGCACCGCAAATACTGCTGCCGCCCTCTCCCCCAGAGGCCCTGTGACGTCGACTGTCTCCTTCGTGCCGCCCAGCGCCGCCAACAAAGCGTCCACCGTGCCTTCGCCGCCGTCGCCCACGGGCAGATGCACGATTTCCGCCTGCGGAAAAACGGCTGCGATCCCTTGCGCGAACGCGCGCGAAGCGGCCGCGGCCGTGCAGCATCCCTTGAATGAATCCGGCGCCACCACAATCTTCACGCTGATCGTCTCCTTGCCATCCGAAGTCTTCGGATCCTGTAAAACAATTATAAAAAAGTTCATGTCCGATTACTATGTTTCATGAAATGAAATTTTATGTATAATATTGTTATGAAAAATAGATTTCTCGTGCGCGCCGGATCAATGTCGACCGTCGCGCGTCGAGCGCTTATTTTCGGGTGAAGCGTGATTTCGCACATCACAAACGGAGGAGAACGGCTCAATGAACATCTCTCACGACAGCGCCATGCGCATCGTCACCGAAATGAGTTCCATCATCGGGCACGACGTCAACATGATGGACGAGCGCGGCGTCATCATCGCCAGCACCGATCCGGAGCGCCTCGGCGCGTTCCACGGCGGGGCGCGCGAGCTGCTTCGTCAGGGGCTTGGCGAACTCGTCGTAACTTGCGACGGCGAATATCCGGGCGCGCGCCAGGGCATCAATCTGCCGGTCTGCTTCGAAGGCGCGACGGCGGGCGTGATCGGCATCACCGGCAGAGGCGAGGAGGTGCAGCAATACAGCCAGATCATCAAGAAAATGACTGAGATCCTGCTGCTGGACTCATGGGGCGAACGTCAGAAACAACTACGCGCCGCGATGTGGAGCCAATTCATGGAAGAATGGCTTTTCTCCGCCGAGGAACTGATCACCGACCGCTTCGTCGAGCGCGGTCTTGAGCTTGGCATCGACCTTCGTAAGCCGTTTCAGATTTTCGTCGTGGCGCTGGAAGGCAGCGCCGCGACGGCGGACGAACAGGAACGGCTCGGCCGCGTCGAAGAGCAGATCCGTGCGGTCGTGCGCGCTTCAGCCGACGGGTTTTACTACAAGCTGCCCTTTCGCTATGTCTGCTTCGTGTCGCCCGCCAGCGAGGAAAAACTGCGCGAAATGGCCGGCCGCATCGGCGAAAACGTGGCGCGCTGCGGTTTTCGCTCTTTTATCGGCATCGACGCCGAGCCCGTCGACTGCCGGCACGTCCGCGGCGCCTGCGACCGCGCCGGCAAAGCGCTTCGGGCCGCGGTACGGAACGGCGAATGCTGCGCTTTTTATGACGGCGTCGATCTTGAGATTCTCGCCGGCGAAGTGCCCCTCAAAGCGCGCCAGGACTTCATCGCGCATCTTTTTCACGGCTGTTCGGAGCGCGGCCGCGGCGAGATTATGGACTTCCTGTCCGTCTACTTTCACGGCAACGGTTCCATTCAAGCCGTCGCGAAAGCGCTTTGCCTGCACAAAAACACCGTGCAGTACAGGCTGCGCCGCATCCACAAGCTGACCCGCCTCGATCCTCGCGATCTGAGAAACGCCGCCGTTTTCGAGATCGCCCTCGCCATCCACAAGACGCTGAGATCCGACGCGGCGGCCGGCGCTCTGCATTTATAAAGCGGGCGATCGAAACGCCGAAAGAAGACGGAGCGTAAAAAAAGTTCCGCGGGACACCGCCCCAACGGTGTCCCGCGGAACTTTTTTCATGTCATGCGCCGTTGGGCGTCGTCGGGAAGGTGCGGGTCTGCATCAGATCGATGAGCTGGTACAGCAGTTCTCCGCTCTCGTCCCGCAGCGCCGGGTGCGGATCGACGCGGTAGCGGCGCTGTAGGTCGAGCAGGCGGGCGCGGAGGCGTTCGGCGTGCCGGCGCTCGCGTTCGCCGTCGAGAGTATCAAAGGTGAGCTGGCGCGCGTACGTTTCGCTGAGGTTCTGGAGGCCGACGCCGATCAGGCGCACCGGGCTTTTTTCGATCCCGGCGAGCAGGGCGGAGCCAGCCTGATAGATCTCGTACGGGTGGTCGACGCTTTCGCCGCTGTGGGAGCGGGTGATGGTCTTCATGTTCCAGTAAGTCGCCTTGAGGGTGACGGTTCGCCCATTGAGCCCGAGCGCGGCGAGCCGGTCGCCCAAGTTGAGCGACAGCAGCAGGATCACGTCGCGCAGGTAACCGAAGTGGGATGTGTCCTTTTGGAACGTGACCTCGCGGCTGATGGACTTGGCGTCGGCTTCGTCGGCGGGAATGACGGGGCGGTCGTCGATGCCGAGGGAAAGCTCGGCGAGGTGCCGGCCGGTTTTGCCGCCGAGCAGGGCGGCGAGCCGTTCGCGGTTGTTCTGAACGTCGCGCACGGTGTGAATGCCGGCGTGGTAGAGTTTTTCCGCGGTCCTGGCGCCGACGCCGTAGAGCACGGTGATGTCGCGGTCGATGATGAGGCCGATGAAGTCCCGCGGCGTGAGGATCTCGAAGTAGCCGTCGGGTTTTTTCTCTTCGCTGGCGAGCTTGGCCGACGTTTTCGAGTAGCCGACGCCGACGGAACAGGTCAGGCCGGTTTCGGCTCTCGTACGTTCCTTGATCAGGCGCGCGACGCGCCGGGCGCCGCCGAACCGGAGCGCGGAACGGGTGACGTCGAGGTAGCCTTCGTCGAGAGCCACGTATTCGGCGACGTCGGCGTAGGAACTCCAGATGCCGTGCAGCCGGTCCGACGCCTGACGGTACTTTTCCCGGTTGGGGTGCATGAAGATCCCCCGCGGGCAGCGCCGGTACGCTTCCTTGATGTTCATGGCCGAATGCACGCCGAACTTGCGCGCTTCGTAGCTGCACGTGGCGACGACGCCGCGCTCGTCGGGCAGCGCGCCGATGATCAGCGGCCGCCCTTTCAGGGCCGGGTTGTCGCGGATCTCGACTGCGGCGTAGAACGCGTCCATGTCGACGTGGATGACGGTTTGTCCCATGGCGTTCTTCCGTCAGCGCCCCAAGCTGCGCCTGATCTCGACGTCAAGCGCGCTGAGCCGCTCGAAAACCTGGTCCATGGCTGCCCGGACCGCGGCGGCGTCCATGTTTCGCGCGCGAACGACGGCGTCGAGCGCGGCGGCATAGTCGCGGCGATGCTTTCTGTTCAGTTCCGTCCAGTTGATGCCGGAAAACAACGCGGCGACTTCGCGATCCAAGGGCAGCCGCCCTTGAAGCATCAGCACGGCCAGCACGGGGTAGCCGGCATATCCCTGCCAGCGAGTGGCGTTGTCGGTTGACGTGTAAACGTTGCCGCGCCATGCTACGGCATATTTTTTCTCTCCGTCCGACGAGATGACCTCGGCGCGCTCTTCGGCGGCGAACAGCGTCACGCGGCCGTCCGCGATCGCGCTGTACGCCTCGGCCGCCTTTTCTGGCGGCGGCAGTTTCCTCATGGCTTCCCCTCCTTGTCCTGATGCGGATCGTAAAAGCGCTTTTTCGGCGTCGGTCCGGTACTGACTCGTTTCCGGCTCGAGACGCTGGGCCGGGGCGATCAGGCGTCTTCACGAAAACAGCGTCAGCTGTTCGTCGCGCCCCCATTGGTGCCGCGCCATGTCGATGCGGCCGTCGGCGAGGAACGTGACGCCTTCCGTTTCCAGCATATCCCGCTGGCGTTCCTGTCCGCCGAAGGCGAAGCCGGGCGCCAGCGTTCCCGTTTTGTTCACGACCCGGTGGCAGGGCAGGTCCAGCCCCGCTGCGACCCGGGCCATCACGTGCCCCACCTCGCGGGCGGCGCCGGGCGCGCCCGCCATTTCCGCGATCTGGCCGTAGGTGGCGACTTTCCCTCTGGGAATGGTCGCCACGATTTTGTGAACAGTCTGTTCAAAGGCGGGCGTGATCGGGATCTCGCCCGCAAATTTTTCGTTTCTCATCGACTCGCTTCCTGTTGAATCGCCCGCGCAAAACGGCGCCTCGCCGCGCGGTCGAAAATCAATTTGTCATCAACGAGGTCGTTTAGACACTATGAGTATCTCATCCGCGCCTGACAAAGTCAATACGAACAAATTCTTTTCGGGGAAAAGCTGCGAACCGTGCCTTCAGCATGTCGTGAAAAGCCGGGCAAGCGGGGGATGGATCTTTGCGGCCGCTTCCCGAACTGCCCGAAGCGCGCTGCGCGTGAAGCAGGGCCCGCCGGACTGCCGAGGAAACAGTCCGGCGGGCCCCGCCTGTTTTTTTGCGGTCGATCACTCCTTGTAAGGCCACGGGATCTCGTCGGTGACGGGGCATTCGTATTTTGCGCCCCCGGTGGCCCGGGCAAACTCGTCCTTGACGGCTTGGAGCCGTTCGGGACTGATCATGACTTTGTAGGCCCCGGCGGCCATGATCTTGCCGGCGCGAAGCATGCCCTTCATGCCGATGGACGAGCCGGAGCAGGCGGTCATCATCCAGCTGTGCCCGGGAGCGAGCGAAGCGGCCGTGGCTTCGACGATCTGCACGCCGGGGACGATGTGTTGTACGTCGCCGTAGTCGGTGGAGCCGAACGTGTTCTCATGGCCGACGGGCACGGTGGCGTCGTCGATGGGGACGGTAACGCCCTTGCGGTAGCCGGACACGTGGCTGTTGATGCGCTCGGCAAAATCCAATTCTTCCTGTGTGTAAACGTTGCGGGGGATCTCCTCGCGGGCCTGCTGCATGGCGTCCATGAGAGCGCGGTTCTGAAGCGTGGGGTAGATGCCGCCGATGCGCTCCACCGCGTAGCTGGTATCGGTCATGATGGCGGCGCCGCGGGCGCAGTTTTCCACGCGCTTGAAGGCGTCGGTCACGGCGGCACGGCTCAGGGCGCGGACAAAATATTTGCTGCCGGCGGTTTCGGGGACGATATTGGGGGCCAGGCCGCCGTCGACGATGATGTAGTGAATGCGCACATCGTCGGTGACGTGCTCGCGCAGATATTCCACGCCGGTGTTCATGAGCTGCACGGCGTCAAGCGCGCTGCGTCCCTGCTCGGGACCTCCGGCGGCGTGGGCGGTGCGCCCTCTGAAACGGAAGAACGCCCCTTCGGCGCCGGTGTGGTTGCCGTAGGTGTTATGGCTGTTGTTCTTGGGGTGCCAGGCCACGGTGAAATCGCATTCGCCGAACGCGCCTTTTCTGGCCATGAACCCTTTGCCGGTCATCTGCTCTTCGGCGGGGCAGCCGTAGAAAATAACGGTGCCGGAGGCGCCGCCGGCTTCCAGTTCGGCTTTCAGCCCAAGGCAGGCGGCGACGCAGCCGACGCCGAGCAGATTATGGCCGCAGCCGTGCCCGAGTCCGGAGGGGACGACAGGCTCGAAGTCGGGGCATACTTTCTGGCTCAGTCCGGGCAGGCAGTCATACTCGCCGCAGAAACCGACGACGGGCGCGCCTTTGCCCCAGACGGCGCGGATGGCCGTGGGCATGCCGTAGGCCCCCCGTTCGACGGCAAAACCTTGTTTTTTCAGGTAATCGGCGGTCCAAGCGGAGGCGTTCTTTTCCGTCCAGCCCATTTCCGGCCGCTCCCAGATCTTTTTCGACAGCTCGATCAACTCTCGCGCGTGCGCATCAATGGCGGCGCAGCATGCTTTTTGGGTCATTTTTTATCCCTCTTTCCCGGTTGTTCACGGCCGGCGGACTGCCGTGCGGTTTCCCGATAAAGGCGTTGGAGTCTGAAAATTTTTTCTTCGTGCTGCTTCTTTATTATAGCGGCGGCACGCGTGAAAACCAAGCGGCGGAAATCGTGCGGCGAACGGCGGCGCACGTCGCGCGCCGCTAAAAAAAAGAGGGCTCGAGAAAATGCAAGAAAAATCAGTGACGGCGTTTGATTTTTTACGTCTAAAGCATATAATAAAAACGCGCCGAAAATTTAAAAACGCGAGATGCCTTTTCGTTCTTTGCGAATGGCCGGCGCCGAACGATTTTCGTGAAAGGTTGTGGTGGAGGAATGCCCGCAAACGCAGCGCCCCGCAGTTCGGCTTTATGGAAGTTCGTCGTTTTCAGTTTGTTCGGCCTGTTCATGTTCTTTTTCAAGCTCGAGTGGCTCAGCCCGAATCTGAAGAGCGTTCCCGTCGATTTCATCGTCGGCTCGCTGCAGCACCGCGCGATGCCGGCCGTGAAGATCTTCATCCTCGCGGTCATGTACGTCGGCGCGGCGATGCCCTTTATCAAAGGGACATGGAACAAAAGCGGCATGGACGTCTTCATGTCGGTTGCGAAGGTCTGCGGCGCCGCGATCGGCACGATCATGTACTTCGGCCTGTGGCAGGGCAACGCCTGGCTGTGGCGCGGCGACATCGGCCCGTTCCTGTTCGACAAGCTGGCGATCCCCGTCGGGCTGGTGATCCCCATCGGCTCGGTGTTCCTCGCCTTTTTGGCCAGCTACGGCCTGATGGAGTTCATCGGCGTGCTGGTGGACTGCGTGATGCGCCCGCTGTTCCGCACGCCGGGGCGCTCGGCCATCGACGCGGTGGCCTCGTTCGTGGGCAGCTATTCGATTGCCCTGATCATCACCAACGGCGTGTACCGCTCCAACCGCTACACGGCCCGCGAAGCGGCTGTCATCGCCACGGGGTTCTCGACGGTCTCGATGACGTTCCTGCTGGTGGTGGCGCGCACGCTGGGGCTGATGGATCACTGGACGCCGTATTTCTTCGTGGCGATGCTGGTGACGTTCGCCGTCACGGCGATCACGGCGCGCCTCTGGCCGCTGTGCTCGATTCCCGACACGTATTTCGGCGGCGCGGCGGCGCCCGAGCCTCCGCTCGAGGGCGGCCGCCTGGAGCGCGCCTGGCAGCTCGGCATCCGCACGGCCGACGCCCAGCCCAACGTGTTCAAACTTTGCGGCGACAATCTGTGGGCGGGGCTGAAGATGGCGTTTGCCGTCATTCCCGCGATCACGTCGGTGGGGCTGCTCGGCCTCTGGCTGGCGGAGTTCACGCCGGTGTTCGACTGGTTCGGCTACATTTTCTACCCGTTCTTCAAGGTCTTCGGCACGGCGCAGCCGGTGCTCGGCGGCAAGGCGGCGGCGATCTGCCTGCCGGAGATGTTCCTGCCCGCGATCCTGATCAAAAGTTCCGGCACGATGCTGCTCAAGTTCGTCATCGCCGTGGTCAGCATCTCCGAGATCCTGTTCTTCTCGGCCAGCATCCCCTGCATCATGGGCACCGACATCCCGCTGAAGATCCGCGACATTCTCGTCATCTGGTTCGAGCGCGTCGTGCTTTCGATCGTCATCACGATTCCCATCGGCATGTGGATGGGCTTCAGCGACGCGGTGCAGGCGGCGGCGAAATAACGCGAAAAAGAAGACGGCGCCGCCAAAGGCGCGCTGCCTCGAAATCACGAGGGAACCGCGGCGCGCGCGGCTCCCTTTTTTATTTTGCGTCCGCGGGCAAAATTTTGACCGACGCTGTTCGATGAGATAAAATGAACTCAAAATTGACAGCTGTGGCAAAAAAAAAGTGGAAGACCCGCCGCGGCCGTAAAACGGAAACGCCCGTTTGGCGCTTTGCGCGTCGCGGCGCGCCAGACAAACGAAAAACTGAGTGAAACGAGGCTCTGTGGATGACGAAAAACGCAATGAAAAAATGGCCGCTTCTGATCCTGGCCGCGCTTTTGTGCGGCGTCCCTTCGTGGGGCGCGCCGGCGTCCGTCAGCGAAGACAAGCCGCCGACCCTCGGCGATCAGGCACCCGAGGCCGACGAGGCGGCGACCTTTAACGAAGGCATCAAGGCGTGGGGCTCCAAGGATTACGAGCTGGCCTACCGCATTTTTCAGGCCAACGCCGAAAAAGGTTCGCCGCAGGCCATGACGGCCCTCGGCTACATGTACACGATCGGCAGCGGCGTGCCCGAAGACTTCGCCGTCGGCATGCGCTGGTACCGTATGGCCGCGGCGAGCGGCGAGCCGTACGCCATGTACGCCCTCTACGAACTCATGCACGCCCACCCGGAGCGGGAAGCCCATCCCGGCGAAGCCATGGAGATGCTCGAGGCCGCCATCGAAAAGAACATCCCGATGGCCTGCCAGGAATATTATCAGGTGCTTCTCCAGGAAGGGAAGAGCGAAGAGGCGCTCGAATACGTGAAAAAATGCGCCGAGGGCGAACAGCTCTGGGCCATGACCGCTTACGGCGCGGCCCTGGGCGAACGCGAAGCCGCCCCGGAGGGCGCCGCTCTGGAGCTGCTGAAAAAAGCCGCGGCCAAGGGCGATGTGACCGCCTATTACGTGGCCGCCAATATGGAAAAAAAACGCGGCCACGTGGATGAAGCCAAAAGACTGCACGGGCTGGCGGCCAAGGCGGATTACGCCCCCTCCATGTACGAGCTGGGGCGCCTCGCTCTGGACGAAGGCAAAGGCGCCGAAGCATCCGAGCTGCTGCTGAAAGCGGGCAAAAATGGTTCGTGGGGCGCCTATGTCCTGTTGGGACGCATGAGTGAAAAAGGCAAAACCGTGAAAAAGGATCCGGCGGCCGCGGCGCGCTATTACAAGATGGCCGCCGATGCCGGCGACCCCGCCGGATGCAACGAACTGGGGCGCCTGATCGAAAAGGGGAGCGGCATCGCGCAGTCTTATACAAACGCCTACCGCCTTTACGCGCTCGGCGCCGAAGGCGGCAACGGCGAAGCCTTGTACAACGTGGGGCGGATGGAGATCTACGGCCTCGGCACCGAGAAGAACGAGCGGGCCGGTCTGGCCAAGCTGAAAAAAGCGGCCGAAATGGGCGAATCGGAAGCCATGACCGCCCTGGCAACGTTTTACATGGAGGGCAAAATCGTCGCCGCCAACCGCGGCGAAGCCCTGCGCCTTTACCGCGAAGCCGCCGAACGAGGCAACCCGCGCGCGCAGTTCGTCATGGGCGAGCAGCTTAAATCCGACACCGACCGGGAAAAAATGGAGCAGGCCCTGAAGTACTACGAAAAAGCCGCCGAGAGCGGCTCCGCGGACGCCCAATTCGCGCTGGCCCAATGCTACTCCGACGATCACTGGCACACGCCCGACTTGGTCCGCGCCGTCAAGTGGTACAACGCCGCCGCCGAACAGGGCCATCCCCCGGCAATGTGCGCCATGGGTCTGTTCCGTCTCGACGCGGCCGAAAAAGACAGCGAGATCCGCGCCGCCGCGGCGATGATCGAGCGGGCGGCGGAAGCCGGTTACGTCCCCGCCGAGTACACGCTGGGACTGCTGTACGAGCAAGGACAGCTGGGCGAACGCGACATCCGCAGCGCCGTCATCCATTACCGACGCGCCGCCGAACGCGGCGACGCCAACGCGCAGATCCGTCTGGCCGGCATCATGAAGCGCGGCGACTACGGTTATTCGGTCAACCTTCAGGAATCGTTCCGCTGGTATCTCGCCGCCGCCCGGCAGGGCAGCGAACTGGCGCAGTGCAACGTCGCCGCCATGTACGCCGCCGGTTCGGGCGTGGACAAGGACGAACGCGAAGCTTTCCGCTGGTACACGGCCGCGGCCGAAGGCGGCAGCGCGCAGGCGCAGTACAACCTCGGCCTGATGCGGCTGCGCGGCATCGGCACCTGGAAAGATGCCGACGAGGCCCTCAAATGGCTGGAAGAGTCCGCCAAATCGGGGTGCGCGCCCGCGCAGAACCTGCTGGGCACGCTTTATTCCGAAGGCATCGAAGTGAAGCGTTCCTTCGACGTGGCGCAGCGCTGGCTTCAGACCGCCGCCGAAAGCGGCTACGCCGCCGCGCAGTTCAATCTCGGCCTGCTCTACAGCTACAGCCCCGAGGGCGATCCTTCCGCGGCCATCAGCTGGTTCGAACAGGCGGCCAATCAGGGACATCCCCTCGCCGCCTGGTATCTCGGCAGCGCCTACGAAGAAGGGCGCGGCGTCGAGGTCGATTTCGCCAAAGCGCGCCAATATTATCAACTGGGATGCGACGTCGGCTGCACTCGTTCCAAGGAAGCTTTGGGGCGTCTCGACCGCAAGGAAAAAGCGGCCCGTCGGGACGCCGCGCGGCAGCCGGCTCCGAAGCCGTAACTGTCCTGCGGAAGCGAATCAGCGCTTCGCCTCGAGCGCTCGTCTTAAATCCGAAAGATATCGCGCCTGCTGCTTTTTCAGATAAAATTTTACGAACGGTTTCAAGAAAAACTTTCGCGCGACAACGTTTTCAGTAAAGTCGATTTCAGTTTGGCCGCCTTGGGGCGTAAACAGCCCGATCCAACGGCCTGAGATATTGTCGTTTTCCATATCGAACTCCCAGCGCCGGCACGGCTCTTGGACGACGACGGTGAAAAGGGTCGCGAAGCCGTGTGCCGTGTACTCGACAAACTGTTTTTCCCCGATGATTTCGATTCTTTTAACGTCGCTCCGCCACGCGTAATTTTCAAGCGAAGTGACGATTTCCCATACGCTTTGAACCGGGGCGGGCAAAACGGCGTGAACTCGCGAAACGGGCATTTCTCGTTCCTCCCTGTTTCCCTTGAGCGAAAAAAAAGAGAAGGCTGCTTGCCGATGCAGCCTTCTCTTTTTTCGATCTTGCTGCGGCATAGGCGGACGCCGCGCGAACTTCATAAATCGCGTCCTAAAGGACTCGCTTTGCGGCGTGCGTACGCGCGGCGTTACTGATATCTTTCGATTGAAAAATCAGTCCAGCGTCCGCTGCGCCGCTTCGACGACGTGCTTGGCGAGCACGGTGGTGGTGACGGAGCCGACGCCGCCGGGCACGGGCGTGCAGGCGCGCGCCTTTTGCGCCGCTTCGGGGGCGACGTCGCCGCAGAGCTTGCCCTCGGCGTTCACGTTGATGCCCACGTCGATCAGCACCTGCTCGGGATTGGTAAACTCCGCCGTGACGGCCCCCGCGTGACCGACGGCGGCCAGCAGCACGTCGGCGCCGCGGGCGACGGCGGCGGCGTCGCGGGTCTTGGTGTGGCAGATGGTGACGGTGGCGTTCTGCCCCAGCAGCATCATCGCCAGCGGGCGGCCGACGACGAGGCTGCGCCCGAAAACGACGGCGTTCGCGCCTTTCAGCTCGATCCGATAATGCTTGAGGATCTCCATGCAGGCCGAGGGCGTGCAGGGCGGAAAGCCGATCGGTTTGCCGGAATAGACGCCGGCCTGCGACGCGGCGGTGATGCCGTCCACGTCTTTTTCGGGAGCCAGCGCCGCGCGCACGGCGGCCTCGTCGATGTGCTTCGGCAGCGGCATGAAGATCAGGCAGCCGTGGATCGAGGCGTCGGCGTTGATCCGGGCGATGACTTCCAGCAGTTCGTCCTGCGGGGCTTCGGCGGGCAGCGCGAACTGTTTCACTTCCAGTCCCACGGCCGCGGCGCGCTTCGTCGCCCCGCGCTCGTAAGCCAGGTCGTCGCCGCGTTCGCCCATGCGCACGATGGCGAGGCAGGGCGAAACGCCGCGGTCCTTGAGGCGCTGCACGTCTTCCTTGAGCCATTCGGTGAGGGCGGCGGCCACGGCCTTGCCGTCCAGAATCTGAGCCATACAAATCACATGCCTTTCCTGATTGAAATCGGAGAACAAAAACGGCCACGGAGAAGCGGCGGAGCGGCGAACAGGGCAACGGGGTTTCCGGAACGCTCTGCGAAAAGATTGAAATGATCTCGCAAATGTCCTGCTTCGCTGAAAGGTCGTTCAAAAAACGTCCTCTGCTTTTTTGCGCCTCGCCTGTCTGCCCCCCGTTTCTCCGTGGTTGCCGTTGTTTTTGAAGCAGGCGCGCTAGGCGCGAAGGGATGTCATGACGGTTTCGTAGATTTCGTTCGCGCGGGCGCGGTTGTCGGCCAGCATCTTTTCGGCGCGGGCGTCGATGGCGGCGGCGTTGGCGCGGTCTTTCATGGCCTTGGTGTTGATGAAGACGTTCAGCGCCGCGCCTTCAAGCGCCGCGCGGCACAGAGCGGCCCCCACGCCGGCGTCGCTGACGGCCAGGCGCGAGCCCTTTTCGGCGAAGACGGCCATCAGGCCGATGGCTTCGCAGCACTTCTCCATGATCCGCAGCGGCACGCCGCAGGCTGCCCCCAGCGCCGCTTCCATGACGCGCTCTTTCTCGGCGCGCTGCTCTTCCGTGTCCTTGGGCAGGCCGTAGGCGGCGGCCAGCGGCGCGAAGACTTCGGCGTCCCGTTCCACGAGCGCCAGCAGGTCGGCCTGCAGCGCGTCGCACTTTGCCTGCAAGGCTTTGATCTCCTCCTCGACGGAGGCGTACTTTTTCTTGCCGACGGTGAGGCTGCCCACCATGTTGCCCAGCGCGGTTCCGATCGCGCCGCAGAGCGCCGACGCGCCGCCGCCGCCGGGGACGGGCGCCTTGGTGGCGAGAACGGCGACGAAATCCGCGCAGGATTTTTCGGTCATCTTCATGGGACGAGTTCTCCTTTTTTTTCGCGCAGCCGTTCGAATTTGAAAAAAAACGTATGCGTGAACGGCTGATCTTGACTGGCGCGGCGCGATGATGTTCCACGTGGAACATTTCCGCGCCGGCACGACGCGTTTGAAAAAAGGCGGACTGTTTCACGCAGTCCGCCCGATTTTTTTAGAACAGCCCGGAGATCCTGCCGTCGGAATCGACGTCGATGCGTTCAGCGGCGGGGACCTTGGGCAGTCCAGGCATGGTCATGATCTCGCCCGTCAGCGCCACGATGAAGCCCGCGCCGGCGCTGACCTTGAGGTTGCGCACGGTGACCTCGAAACCGCGGGGCGCGCCCAGCAGCGTGGGATCGTCGGAGAAGCTGTACTGCGTCTTGGCCATGCAGATGGGCAGGTTGCCGAAGCCCAAGTCTTCCAGCTGCTTCATCTGCTTGCGGGCGTTGGCCGTCAGGACCACGCTGTCGCCGCGGTAAATCTTTTTGACGATGGCGTCGAGCTTCTGCTCGATGGTCATGTCAAGGTCGTAAGCGTAGGCGAAGTCGTTGGGCAGCTCGCAGAGACGCACCACTTCCCTGGCCAGCTCCACGCCGCCGTCGCCGCCCTTGCCCCACACTTCCGACAGGGCCACGTTGACGCCCAGCTCGCGGCACTTGTCGGCGATGAGTTTCAGTTCGGCCTCGCTGTCGGTGGGGAAGCGGTTGATCGCCACCACGGCGGGCAGCTTGTAGACCTTGGTGATGTTCTCCACGTGCTGCAGCAGGTTGGGCAGCCCCTTTTCGAGCGCGGGCAGATTTTCGTCGTTCAGTTCGGCCTTGGCGACGCCGCCGTGATGCTTGAGAGCGCGCACCGTGGCGACGACGACGACGGCCGAGGGCTTGAGCCCGGCGAAGCGGCACTTGATGTCGAGGAACTTTTCCGCGCCCAGGTCGGCGCCGAAACCCGCCTCCGTGATCGCGTAATCGCCCATTTTCAGCGCCAGACGCGTGGCCATGACGGAATTGCAGCCGTGCGCGATGTTGGCGAATGGGCCGCCGTGGATGAACGCGGGCGTGTGCTCCAGCGTCTGCACCAGATTGGGCTTGAGCGCTTCCACCAGCAGCGCCGCCATGGCACCCTGGGCGTGCAGGTCGCCGGCCGTGACGGGCTTGCCGCCGCGGCTGTAGGCGACGATGATGCGCGCCAGACGGGATTTGAGATCGTCGATGCCGGAGGCGAGGCAGAAAACGGCCATGACCTCGGAAGCGACGGTGATGTCGAAGCCGTCCTCGCGCGGCACGCCGTTGGCCTTGCCGCCGAGGCCGCAGACGATGCTGCGCAGCTGGCGGTCGTTCATGTCGACGCAGCGCCGCCAGATGATGCGCCGCGTGTCGATGTCGAGAGAATTGCCCTGCTGGATGTGGTTGTCGAGCATGGCGGCCAGCAGGTTGTTGGCCGCGCCGATGGCGTGGAAATCGCCGGTGAAGTGCAGATTGATGTCTTCCATGGGCACGACCTGGGCGTAGCCGCCGCCGGCCGCGCCGCCCTTGACGCCGAAGACGGGCCCGAGCGAAGGCTCGCGCAGCGCCACCATCACGTTCTTGCCGATCTTGCGCAGGCCGTCGGCCAGGCCGACCGTGGTCGTCGTCTTGCCTTCGCCGGCGGGCGTGGGCGTGATGGCCGTGACCAGCACGAGCTTGCCGTCGGGACGCTTGCTGTCTTTGAGGAGATTGACGTAGTCGATCTTGGCCTTGGAGCGGCCGTAGAACTCCAGATACTTCCCGTCGATCCCCGCGCCGCGCGCCACTTCCTCGATCGGAAGCATGGGCGTTGACTGCGCGATCTCGATATCGGACGTGTAGGACATGTGAACCCCAACCCTTCTGAATGAATTTTACGGCCGTCTGATCGTTGCGACGCCGTAATTATGTTTCTTTACCGCTCGTAAAGCTTCAAGCCGAAACGCGGGGCGCTTACAGTATCTTGGCGAGACGCCGGTGGTAAAAGCCGAGCCAGTTTTCTTCGGCGTAACGGCCGCTTGCCTCCGGCTCGTGCGCTTCGATGGCGTCGATGATGGCGTTGTGCTCGCGTACGGACGCCATCTTGTCGGGGCCTCTCTCAAAATACAGATTTTCGCAGCGGTTGGCGTGAAGCGTCAACGTGTATATTATATCAGAGATGTAAGCGTTGTCAGCCATCTCCAAAAGATATCCGTGGAATTGATTGTCGAAGGTGGCAAGTTTCTGATTTTCTCCCGCTTCGATAGCTTTCTGAAAAACGGCGTTCAATTCACGCAGTTTTTGTATGTCGCCGTTTTTCTGCTTCTGGCAGGCGAGCCGCGCCGCGCAGCCTGAAAGCAGCGCCAGCGCTTCGTAGATCGTGAACGTGTTGTTTTCGTCGAGCGGGGAGACGTGCGTCCCCTTCGACGGCTCGACATACACCAGTCCCTGCTCCGACAAACGCTGCAGCGCTTCGCGCACCGGCGTGCGGCTGACGTCGAAATACTCGGCGATTTCCTGATCGCTGATGCGTTCCCCGGGCTTCATGGTGCCGTTGACGATCCAGCTTTGGAGGGTCCTGTAGATTTTCTCTTTGGCGCTCTCGCGTATGAATTTTTGTTTTCTCTGAGGAATAGGCATTGTTTTTTCCCTGGCTGTCGTTGAATTTTGTGCTGTACCGCTCGCCCTGATCCCGCGGCGCGCTTTTTGCCGCTTCGTAGAGGATTTATATACGATATGCAACAGAAACAAGTATAACATTTTTACGGACAAGATACACAAAATACCTTTGTAAAATCACAGGGCAAAAAATAAAAGTTCGTAATGTTTGGGAGAAACGTTTCTTCAAATAAAAACGGCGGGCCGCGGAGCGGAGGCTTTCGGCCTTTTCCATCCGCGGCCCGCCGTTTCGGGCGGAGCGATTAATTCAGTCCCGTCGCGACGTTGAATTCTTCGATGAGTTTGTCGATCTTCGGAGCCATGGTACGGATCTCGCCCCAGTAATTGTCGGCGTCATACCACTGGCTATGCAGTTCTTCGCTGGTTTTGCCCTGCTGCTCGATCCATGTGTAGTACTTCAGGTTATGGACGCGCAGGCGTTCGGGATAGGTGAGCTCCAGCGCATTATCGCTTTTTTGCCCGTGCAGGCGGCTCGCGAAGTCGACTTCGGCGTTAACGGCGCCGTACGCCCCGAATTCCGCTTCGAGTTCCTGCAGGCGCGAGCCGTACATTTCCATCGAGTCGGTAAGAATGGTGAAAACGACGTCGTGCTCGTCCATTTCGTAGTACTTGGCGGCCTTGATCGCGCTCAGCAAATTGGCGACGCCGGAAATGCCCAGCAGATCCAACTGTTCCGTAAGGGCCGCGGGCACTCCCGCGCGGCGGAGGAATTCGCGACCGGCAGGTTCGTTGAACAGGCGGATCAGTGCCATGCAGTCGTTATCGTCGATGGCGGTGACCATGTCCGTGTTGCGCACGTTGTGTACCCAGGGCACGTGTTTGTCGCCGATGCCTTCGATGCGGTGTGCCCCCCAGCCGTTGCGCAGCAAGGTGGGGCATTGCAGCGCTTCGCTGGCGACGATCTTCATGCCGGGCCAGATCTGTTTCAGATAGTCGCCGCTGGCGATCGTCCCGGCGGAGCCGGTCGTGTAAACGGCTGCGGCGACGCGGTCGCCCGGGCGCATGCAGCCTTTCGCCACTTCTTCGAGCGCGCCGCCCGTAACTTCGTAATGCCACAGATAATTGCCGAACTCCTCGAACTGGTTGAAGATCACCACGTCGTCGCGGGTCGAGCGCAGTTCATGGACTTTGTCGTAAATTTCTTTGACGTTGCTCTCCGTGCCGGGCGTGGCGATGATCTCGCCGGCTACGGTGCGGAGCCAGTCGAAGCGTTCCTTGCTCATGCCTTCGGGGAGGATGGCGATGGAGCGGCAGCCGAGCAGCTGAGAGTTGTACGCACCGCCGCGGCAATAGTTGCCCGTCGAAGGCCAGACGGCCCAATCGTGGGTGGGATCGAACTGTCCCGTGACAAGACGGGGTACAAGGCAGCCGAAACTTGCGCCGACTTTGTGGGCGCCGGTGGGGAACCACTTGCCGACGAGTGCGAAGATGCGCGCCTTCACTCCCGTCAGCGAACTGGGGAACTCGATGAAGTTGACGCCGCCGTAGAGCCCGCCGGAAGTTTTAGGCTCGTTCTTCCAGGTGATGCGGAACAGGTTGAGCGGGTTGACGTCCCACAAGCCGGTTTCTTTCAGTCCTTCCTTGACTTTCGCCGGCGTCTCCTTGTCGGGGTTTTTCATCTGGCGGAAAGTGGGGATGAGGATATGCCGCGATTTGGCGCGCTCGATGCCGTTCTTTCGTCTTTCCTTGTCGACGAGCAGGTTGATTTGGTCGTACATTTTGAGTCTCTCCTTAATAAATAAAATTGGGGGGAACGCTGAAGCGTATAAAAATGCCGCGGATGAGTCGTTTGGGCAAAAACGTCGTCAGCCGAGAATTTTTATCAGTTCCTCCATGTTTGGGGCGACTTTTGCAGCCGGCGGAACCGCTTTCTGCGCCGAGGCGACGTCTTTGAGGCCATTGCCTGAAATGATCACGGCGACGCGGTCCGACGCCTTGAGACGTCCTTCGCGAGCGAATTTGACGAAACCGGCGTAGGCCGTCGCTCCCGCGGGCTCGGCGAACACGCCGCTTTTTCGCGGCAGTTCGGCGACGGCGGAAAGGATCTCGGCGTCGCTGACGGCGGTCGTATCCCCATGAGAAGCGCGGATCGCGTGAAGCGCTTTCGCCCAGTTGTGCGGCGCGCCCACGTCGATGCTGTCGGCAATCGTGTGCGAGGGGCCGAATACGATTTTATCGGCGCCCTCCTGAATCGCCCTGTGGATCGGGCAGGCGCCCTCCGCCTGAACGCCGATGATCTGAGGAATACGGTCGATGACGCCGATCTTGTACAGATCGTAAAAACCCTTGTACGTCGAACTGACGATGCAGCCGTCGCCGACGGAGACGAAAACTTTGTCGGGGACGTCCCAGTCGCACTGTTCCGCGATCTCCATCGCGCAGGTCTTTTTGCCTTCGACGAGGAACGGGTTGATCGCGCAGTTGCGGTCGTACCAGCCGTAATGTTCGATGGCCTCGATCGCCAGCCGCACCGCTGCGGCGTAATCTCCCTTGACGAGGAACACCCGCGCGCCGAACACGAGCAGCTGCGTCACTTTGGCGACTGGCGCCGTTTCCGGAACGAAGATCACGCTTTTCAATCCCATGTTGGCGGCGAAACCCGCGAGCGAACTGGCGGCGTTGCCCGTCGACGCGCAGGCGAGAACGTCGCGGTTTCGCTCCGCGGCGAGCGTTACGGCGACGGCGCTGGCGCGGTCTTTGAGCGAAGCCGTGGGATTGCGTCCGTCGTCCTTGATCAGAAGCTGCCCGACGTCGTATTCGGACGCGATCTGGGGCATATCGTAGAGCGGCGTCCAGCCGACCTGAAGCGTGGGGCGGCGCGAATTTTTCCGCATCGGAAGCAGGGCTTCGTAGCGCCAAAGACTGAAACGCGGATCCGCCGCCAGAGAGGTGCGGTCGATCTGTTTTTTCACTTCGTCGTAGTCGTACAGCACGTGCATAGTGCCGTGGATCCCGCAGTCGGGACACGTTTTCAACGTGCTTTCGGCGGGGAATTCGCGCCCGCAGAGGGCGCATTTGAGCGTGTAGAAAGCCATGACGTGCCTCTAGCGAAGAACGGCGCGGACGATGCCCTGATAGCCTTCGCAGGCCTTGCAGAGCTGGTCGATCTCGATGTATTCGTCGACCACGTGGGCCAGCGATTCGAGCGAGCCGCCGAAGCCGACGGTGGGGATCCCCGCCTTGCCGGCGTAATAGCTGCCGTTGGTGCAGAAAGCGTAATGGGAGAATTCCGGATTCAATCCGGCGTTCCTCAGCCCTTCCATCGCCGCCGCGACGAACCAGTTGTCTTCGGGGAACAGCCAACCGGGCGCGTAGCGCGTCGCGGAGATCGTCTCGCCGGTGTAGCACTTTTCCGTGCCGGTAGCCAGATAAACTCTGGCGTCCAGACGGGGATCGAGCTTCTTCTGCGCGTCGACGATGTCCTGAATCTGCTTCAGCACCTCGGCGTCGGTTTCTCCCACGAGCAGACGCCGGTCGTACGTGACGCGGCACTTTTCGGGCACGACGCTGGCGCCGGGATAAGGGGAGGAAATGATGTCGGTCAGTTCGAGAATGCCTTTGCCGAGCACAGGCTGCTCTTTAGGCTTGAAATCGCGCTCGATGGCGGTCAGAAGCGGCGCCATCGTCTTTACGGCGTTAAGGCCGACCTCGGGATTGGACGAGTGGGCGGATTTCCCCAGAGTCTCCAGTACTACTTCGGCGCGGCCGCGCTGGCCGCGCTTCAGATTCAGCGACGAAGCTTCGCCGATGATCACGCAGTCGGGCTTCCAGCGGATCCCCAGTTCCTCGGAAGCGACGCCCTCGAAGCATTCTTCGTGCACGCCGCCGCAGACGATCAGTTCTCCGTTAAGTTCGGCATGATTTTCTTTGAGCAGTCTGGCCGCCATGATTGCGGCGCCCAGATTGCCCTTCATGTCGCTCGTGCCGCGGCCGTACATGCGCCCGCCGACGATCTCGGCCGCGAAAGGATCGTGAGTCCATTTGGAGCGGTCGGCGATGTCGACGTGATCCATGTGGCCTTCGAAGAGCAGCTTTTTGCCGCCTTTGCCGAACACCATGCGCCCCGAAACGTTGCCGTAACGGTCGCGTTCGGTGGAGTCGAAGCCGAAGCGCTTCATCGCGTTTTCGACAAAATCGGCGATTTTGTCCTCGTGCCCGGAAAGACTGGGACAGCGAATCATGCCGCGAACCAGTTCGACCAATTCGTCCTGCCATTTTTCACTCATCGGGAAAAGCCTCCTTGAACGTTTAATGAATGGTTTCGGTTTTTCTGCGTAATTATTGAGTCTGGCTATAAGTTGTTGTCCTTAGTCCATTGCTTGTAAACCTTGAAAAATATAGGCGCGAGCGCAAGCATGGCGATCATGTTGGGGATTCCTTCGATGCCGGTTGAAATGTCGACGATCGTCCAGACCAGATCGACGTCCTGCGTCACGGCGACGAACGGCGGGATCAGCCAGAAAACGTTGAAGATACCCATATTTTTTTCGCCGAAGACATAAACGACGGACGTCTTGTATTCGAAGTAGTAGCCGATCATCGTCGTGAGAGCTGCGAGCATGACGGATATGGAGACGATCCACGCGCCGAATTTTCCGTACAGCGTATCGAATGCGGAGATGGTAAGGGCGATGCCGTTCAAACCGCCGCTCCACACGTCGGGAGCCGAAAGCAGGATAACGAACGCGGTCATCGAACACATCACGATCGTATCGACGAAAACTTCGACGATGCCGTACAGACCCTGCTGGCAGGGGTGCCTGGTGATCGACGTGGCGTGAACCATCGAAGCCGTTCCCAGTCCGGCTTCGTTGGAGAAAACACCTCGCGCCGCGCCGTACCGGACGGCGAGGATCATCGTGCCTCCGGCAAAACCGCCGACGGCGGCATGGGGGTTGAAAGCGTACTTGAAGATCATGCCGACCACTTCGGGCAGTCGCGCGATGTTCGTAAAAATAACCCCGAGCGAAAATACGGTATAGACGACGACAAAGTAAGGCATGATACTTTCGGCGAAACGCCCGATGCGTTTGAAACCGCCGAAGCATACGAGCGCGGTAAGAATGACGGCGCAGACGACGGTGGCCAGGGGCGGGATACCGAAAGTGCTCTTGAGGGCCGAAGCCATCGTGTGAGGCTGGACCCATACGGCGGTGCCGAGGGCCCCGACGATCATCATCACGCCGTAGAACATGGCGAGCGGCTTCCATCTTTTACCCATGCCCTTTTCGATGTAGTACATCGGGCCGCCGTAAAAGGCGCCGCTCTCCGTTTGCTCGCGGAAATGAACGGCCAGAACGACCTCGACGAATTTCGTCATCATGCCGAAAAGGCCCATGATCCACATCCAGAAAACGGCTCCCGGACCGCCGGTCGCGATCGCGGTCGCCACTCCGGCGATATTGCCGTTGCCGATACATCCGGCGAGAGCCGAAGAAACGGCCTGCAGCGGCGTGATCGTGCCTTCGCCTTCGAGCGCGTCCTTTCTGAAGCACTTGCCGAGCGTTTCTTTGAGGACGTAAGGAAGCTTGCGGATTTGAAAGAAGCCCGTCCCCAAACCGAAAATCAGACCGCACAGGAAAATGAGAATCATCATGGGCCAGCCCCAAAGCTCGCCGGCCAGCCAGTTTAAAAATTTCGACATGATCGCTTGCCTCCTTCTTGGCTTGTGATGAAATACGAAAGACGCCGGACTTGTTACGCGCGAATGGAACGCTCCGTCGCTATCGCCTGAAAAAAATCACTCCTTATCGAATCGCAGCACTTTGCCCGCTTTCCCCTTGACGACTTGATTGCCGTCGACAACCAGCCGGCCGCTGACGACGACGTATGGAATTCCGGCGGAGTACTGCATGGGATCGGTATAAGTCGCTTTGTCGGCCACCGTCTCGGGATCGAAAATGGCGATGTCGGCGGCATAGCCTTCCCTGAGTAAACCGCGCTCTTTCAGCTTGAAGATGGAGGCGGGACGGGAGGTCATCTTGCGGATCGCTTCGGGCAGCGTCATCAGTTTGCGCTCGCGCACGTAACGACCGAGAATGCGCGAGAACGAACCGTATACGCGCGGATGCGGACGGGCGCCGAGAATGCCGTCGGTGCAAGGATTTTGGAGACGATGCGCGATGATGGCCTCGACGTGCTCTTCCAGTCCGTAAAAGTCCACCAGGCCGACCGCCAGTTCCTCTTCGAGCAGCAAATCGAACGAGGCGTCGAAGGGATCTTTGCCGCGGATCTGGCCGATCTCGATCATATTCTTGCCGACCAGGTCGGCGTTCTTCGGCGTCTTCACGAACGTCACGAAAATGTTTTCCATGCCGGCGAAATCGACGAAATTGTCCCAGCCGGGGATCCCCTTGGCGATGTCGGCCTTCATGCGCGCGCGGGCGTCCTTGTCGGCGAGACGAGCAAGACATTTTTCCGCGCCTCCGTCGTGGGCCCACGGCGGCAGAATGACGCTGAACGTGGTGCTGCCGGCGGCGTAAGGGTACTGGTCGAACGAAAGCTGGATATCTTTTTCCCCTTCGTCGAGCTTTTTCATGACGGCGTCGAAGAGATGGGCATTCTTCATGCCGCAGACTTTGAAATGCGAGAAATGAATGGGGCAGCCCGACTTGCGGCTGATGCGGAACACTTCGTCCATCGAGTTGAGGATGTCGTCGGCTTCGCTGCGCTGGTGAATGACGAACGGCAAATTGTATTTGGTCAAGACGCTGGTGACCGCGGCGATCTCATCTTCCGTCATATAGTTGCTGGGAGGGTAGATGAGCCCTGTGGAGAGGCCGACCGCGCCCGCGCCGATGCATTTTTCCAGCAGATCCTTCATCATGTCGATCTCGCTGGCCGTGGCGGGGCGGTTCTCAAGACCCATTACGCACATGCGGATATTGCCCGTCGGCGCCAGGTAGGCGAGATTGGGCCCCAGCGGCATCGCGTCGAGGCGTTTCAGATAGTCTTCGGCGGAGCGCCATTTCCAGTCGACCGGGTACTGTCCCTCCAGCCCGGCCATCGTCTTTTCCCATGAAGACAGAAATTCCGGCACGACGGGAGCCAGCGACATCCCGTCCTGACCGATGATGTCCGTCGTGACGCCCTGAGTCGTTTTATTGGCGATTTCGGGTTCGACCAGAGCCACCAGGTCGGAGTGACTGTGCGTGTCGATAAAACCGGGAGCCACCGCCAGCCCCGCGGCGTCGATCGTGCGGCGTGCCTCGGCCTGAACGCTGCCGACGGCGGCAATTTTGCCGTCTTTGACTGCCACGTCGGCGCGAAAGCCTTCCTTGCCGTCGCCGGCATAGCACATGCCGTTTTTGAGCAACAGATCGTACGTCATTGCCTTCCCTCCTCAAAAAATTTAAATCAAGACTCTCTCGAACGTGAGTTAAAGCTTCCGCCGTCCGTTTACCACGCGCCGACGACGTTCGCGCCCAGAAGCAGCTCGGGCAGCCAGCACGACAGGAAAGGGAAATACGTTGTCAGCAGCAGGACGGGGATGGAAACGTAGAACAGGAAAGGCAGCATCGCTTTCGTCAGGTCGGCCGCGGAGATTTCCGACAGACGCGACCCGACGAAGATCGACATGGCGAACGGCGGCGTCATCACACCGATGCCGACGTTGACCACCATGATCGCGCCGAGGTGGACCAGGTTGACTCCCAGTTCCGTCATCAGGGGCAGCACCAGCGGCACGACCAGAATGAGAATGGGAATACCGTCGAGGAACATGCCGAGGAAGAGCAGGAATACGTTGAGCATGAGCAAAATCATGTACTTGCTCGAAAACATCGAAAGCATGGCCGACGCCACCTGCTGAGCCACGCCCTGCCGGGTCAGGTAACGGGTCAGAACCGTGCCGCCAGCCAACAGCAGCGTGGTCATGCCGAACGTTCCGACCGTGCTGGACAAGGCTTTTTTCAGGCGCTTCCAGGTCAGTTCGCGGTAAGCGAACCAGCCGACCAGCAGACAGTAAATGGCCGCGATGCCGCCGGCCTCGTTGGGCGTAAAGATGCCGCCGTAAATGCCGATCAAAATCAGCGCCGGACAGCCCAGCGCCGGCAGGGCTACCCAGCCGGTGCGGCACACCTGTTTGACGGAAGCGATAAAAGTCTTGGGCAGTTCCGGGACTTCAACGCTGGAGGATGTGTATTTGTCGACGTAGAGGTAATTGAGGATGCAGTAGCCGAGAGCCAGCAGCAGACCGGGAAAGACGGTGGAAAGGAACAGCGCGCCGACCGATTGTCCGGCCAGCAGACAGTAGATCATGGCCGGCACGCTGGGCGGAATCAGATATCCCAGGTAGCTGGACGAGCAGAGCAGCGCCGTCGTGTAGACGCGGCTGTAACCGAATTTTTCCAGTTTGGGGACAAGCAGGGGAATCAGCGCAGCGATACAGGGAACCGAAGACCCCGTAAGCGCCCCCATGAACAGCGTGGCGACGATGCCGACGGCCGTCAGGCCGCCCTTGAGGCGCCCGACCAGCGCGTAAGAAAAATTGACGATGCGGTCCGCCAGCCCGGCCTCGCCGATGAGAGCGCCGGAAAAAACGAAAAAGGCAATGGCCATGACCGTCGAGGAGTCGAGCGAATGGAAAAAGGAGTTGGCGATGAAGGTCATCGTGCCGCCGCCGAGAATGACGCCGAGGGCGGTCGCGCCGATGAAAACCCAGCCGATGGGCAGCCCCGCGACGATACCGACGAGGAACGTAACGAGAGTTGTGGAAGTGCCGAGATCGAACATTACTCCTTCACCTCTTTTTCCCAACGGAGTTTTTGCAACTCGAAAATATCCTCGCAGACATGCCAGCCGTAATGAAGAACGCTCAACACGATCATGACGCCCATGGCGTACACGAGCCAGCTCGTGTTGAACCAGCGCACCAGCGTAGCGAACTCGGGATGCTTCCAGGCGCGTTTGACGACGCGCAGCGTGGGGCTCCACATGGCCAGGATCATCGCGACGGTGACGGCGCTCTTCGCCATGTCGAACAGAGCGCGTTTCGCCCGGCTGTCCTTGCACAAGACGTCGGGAAGGATGTCGACGGCGATGTGCGTCTTCACGGCGGCTCCGTAGGAAATCGCCACATAAATAGTGAAAATAAAGATGTACAGCGCCGCGTCGCTGATCCACATGATTTCGAAATGGAGCCAGTAGCGGTTTACCACCTGACAGAACGTGAGGATTATGGCCAGCAGGAGCCCGAGAGAGCCGAGAAAGAATTCGGTTTTCTGCAGGAAAGAAAAGAGTTTTTTCATAATGCACCGCCTTTTCTGTCACAGAGATCTTGCTTCAAAAAAGGGGACGGCTTTCGGGCCGCCCCCTTGTGAGACTGAGTGTTACTTTGCAGCTGCGGCCTTGTCGGCTAATACTTTTTCGCGGTTGATTCGGAGCTGGTCGAGAATCTTCACGGTCATATCCTGACCGGGGAAGTGCTTGTCGAGCCACGGCTTGCAAAGATCGTTCCAGTTGTCGAGATTGCGGGCGCGGTTGCGGAACTCGGCGCGCTCCGCCTCGGTCGGATAGTAAATTTCGAAGTTCGGCTGCTTCTTGAGGAACTCTTTGAAATTGCCCTCTTCGGCGATTTGGATGGCGTACTGATCGGCTTCGGCTTCGTCGGCCGCCTTCCGGATCGCGGCTTTGAGATCGTCGGGCAGCTTCGCCCAAAGTTCGGCGTTGATGACGACTTGATTGGCGTCCCACATCCAATCCAGAGACGTGTAATACTTCATGACCTCGCAGTGACGCTCCTCCACGAGCGAAGGCCACATATCCCAGCAGCCGTCGACCACGCCCTTCGCCAGGGCGTTGTAAAGATCGCCCCACGGCACGGTTTCGACGGTCATACCCGTTCCCTCGGCCATGTTCTGCAGGCCGCGGACGCAGCCGAGCGACGAAGAAACGCGCATTTTCAGATTCTTGAAATCAGCCGGCGTTTTGATCGGGCGCACGCTGTTGCCGATGCCGTAGGAGCCCTGCGAAACGGTGAACAGAATGTGAACGCCGACTTCCTTCATGGCCTCCTCGAGAGGCACGTAGAGACATCCGTCGGGGCGCGAGAAAGCCATCTTGCACTCTTCCCACGATTCGACGGTCCACGGCATCCAGTTGAACATGCCGCCGGGAACGAGATTGACGTAAGGAGCGAAACCGCACATCTCGATTTCGCCGTCCTGCACGGCGTGGAAGATCTCATTGAGAGTCCCGAGCTGATTGTCGGGGAAAAACTCGACTTCGATACGGCCGTTGCTGTATTTCTTGATTAACTCACAGAAAAGTTTGTAGGACTTGCCCTGCGAGGCACGGACCGAGGTCTGCCCGAAACGCCACTTATACTCCGGAGCGGCGGAAGCCGTGCCGGCGCCCAAAATCATAACGACAGCTGCTGCGGCGAGTGCCTTTCTCACAAAACACGTTTTGACCATAGTGATTTCCTCCTAGAATAATGTAGTCGCACTCCTCTTTTTATTTAATGAAATTAAAACATAACGCTGAGAGTTGCTTTTCTTGAAGAGACTCTTGACTGGCGCTGCTTTGGAAAAACCGGCTAAGTTTTCTTCCAAAGAATTGATAATCCCCTAGAATTTGCCTTGCACAGCCATTTGAGCGTACATGCAGCATGCGCCGAGCATGCTCTGTATATCGCAGCATTCGTCTGTCGCGTGAGCCATGCTTATGTCTCCGGGACCGAATACGATTGTGGGAAGTCCGAGCATACCGGCCGTAGCAACTCCGTTTGTACAGGCGCCCATGTGGAAAAGGACCGGTTCTGATTTCCGGATCGACTTGTACGCTTCCGCGGCGGATTTGACGAGGCTGCTGTTCTCGTCTATATCCCATGCCGGAAGAAACGAGTGGAACATGAAATTCATGCCTGTCCAGCTGATGCCTGAAATATCACTGTACTTCCATGCAGCCGGCGTTCCCGCTACAAGGCTGTCCATTTCCTTTTCTATAAACTTTTTGTCTTCGCCTGTGACAAGTCTGCGGTCAAGTATTATTGTCGCGTCCATGGGAACGGAATTATTGGAGGCTGTATTGCAGTATATGTTTGATATCGCGACCGAGCCGCACTCGCCGCTTGCATTTTTCTGTGCCGCCAAATCAGTGCAAAGCTGCTCGACTCTTTTTATTACGGGAGCCAGCAAGTACACAGGATTGATGCCGTTTCTCGGAGCGCTGGCGTGACACCCCTTTCCGGGCATGTTGATCTCTATAAGAGCTCTTCCCCGATGGCCTGTAGCTATCTTTAGGTCAGTCGGTTCACAAATGACCACGGCATTGGGTTTGAGAGACGACCAACTAAAATACTCTCTCACGGCCTCTCCGTCGTAGTCTTCCTCCATACAGGAGGCGGATACCACGACGGCGACGTTATCAGGAATTCCTATTTGCTTGGCTATATATCCGCCGTACACAGACGCTGCCAATGGACACTTCATGTCCACCGCTCCTCGCCCATAGATCTTGCCGTCATGGATTTCGCCGCCAAACGGAGGGTACTTCCATTTTGGTCCGTCGTTTACCGCGACGGTGTCCATGTGGGAATCAAAAAATAATATGTTCTTCCCACTTCCTAACTGTCCGATCACGTTGCCATAGGGATCTACGTTTACTTTATCGTAGCCGAGACTATGCATTTTGCTCGCAACGAGCTCCGCGACGGATTCCTCGGAACAAGTCATGGATTTTGTTTGTACGAGCTTTACGGCAAAATCAATAATGTCCCGCGCTATCTCGTCTACGATCTTTTTTATCCGGGACCCGTCATTCATTTAGAATGGTCCCCACTTAATAAGCTGAGCGATAACCATGAATGCGGCGGCTAACACCGTCCATATGATAAACAGAGGAGCCATCTTCTTCATCCATTTTCCATAAGGAACGTGCCCGAGAGCCAGAGTCGCCATAAAATATCCTGACACGGGGTAAAAAATGTTCGAGAAACCGTCGCCATACTGAAGAGCGAGAACAGCCGTTTGCCTTGTAACTCCGACCAGATCCGAAAGAGGGGCCATGATGGGCATGGTGACGACGGTCTGCCCCGAACCTGAGGGGATAAGGAAGTTCATGATGGTCTGCACGATGAGCATACCCACGGATGTAACGCTTGCCGGCAGATTTTGAAGCACAGTCGCCAGATTGTGTATGATGGTATCTGTAATCTGAGCGCTGCTCATAACCACAGATACGCCTCTGGAAAGTCCGACGATCAAGGCTCCCAAAAGGACCTGCTGACATCCGTTCAGGAACGTAGAGCAGATCTCGTTGGGGTTCATGCCTGAAATAAGGCCCGATACCATGGCCATTCCCATGAATATGCCGCCGATTTCAGGCGTATCCCAGCCCCATTGAAACACTCCGTATACCATGATGACGAACATGACAAGAGCGGCGATACCGGCGAGTTTTTGCCTGCCTGTCATCTTTTTTTCCTGATTTGATGCCGTTTCAAGTTCTTTTCTGAGAACGAGGTCTTCTTCATACATGATGGAAGACGTGGGATCTTTTTTTACCTTGGCTGCGTATGACATTACGTAAACTATGCCCGCAAGCCCGACGACTATAAGAGAGATAAGTCTGAGTTGCCAACCCGACAGCAACGGGAGACCTGCGATTTTTTGACCGATGATGGTTGTGAACGGATTTGCTATAGCTGACGTGAATCCGATAGCGGAACCGCAAAGCGCGGTAGCGCACGCCGTCATGGAGTCAAATCCCAGCGCCAGCATGAGCGGAAGTATGATCGGCACATAGACCATGCATAACTCGCACATACCAATAAAACAGTCTATGGCAGCGAAAGTGATCATGAGTATTGGAATTATCCATATGCCGCGATTTTTCATCTTTTTGGTCAACCATGATATGGCGCCTCCTATGGCTCCGCTCTGGTTGACAACGTAGAATCCGCCGCATACGCAGAATGTAAGAACAACCACATATCCCGCGTCAACGAAACCGTTAGGAAACGCTTCAAGCAGATCCATAACGCCCGTAGGGTTCGATTTGACCACATGATAGGATGTGGGGTTAATAATCATTCTTCCCGTGGTCGCGTCTGCGACTCTGTCATATACCCCCGCAGGCAGTACGTAGCTCAGAAGTCCTACAAGCAGTATGATGGCATAAAGGATAATAAAGATATGAGGCATGGTAAATTTTTTCTTCCCACCAATATTTTCTTTATACATATTTTTCCTCCCTCTTCGTCTTAGGCCCAATACAGGATAGCATCCATATCTCGCTCGTCCGAGCAGTAATCAATGTGTCCAGGATTCTGGGTACATATCAGTTTTGTCTCCGTTCTCTTATTTGAAATACGTAAGCGGTAGCATAGCGTACAAAGCGGCGCATGTTACTAGATCCTGTTTCCAGGTGATTTCATTGGGAGCGTGGGCTTGAGCTTCGCTGCCGGGGCCGAATCCTATAACGGGAATATGATTTCTTCCCATGATGGACACTCCGTTTGTTGAAAAAGTCCATTTATCCACAAGGGGGCGTCCCGCACGTACGCTTTTCTGAGTCTGGGGGGAAGTCCTGTCGTTTCCATAAAGCTCTTTGTGCGCTTGTTCCATGGCGAGAGTAAGCTTATGATCTCTTGGAAGTATCCACGTGGGGAAATAGCTCTCTATGGGATATGTAAGCCCTGTGTACGAAGCTCGAGCATATTGATACACGCTGACCTTTACGTCATCCCCGTATTTTTTAACCGCGGGCAACGTCCTTATCTCGGCCAAACAGCTTTCCCATGTCTCGCCGGCAGTCATGCGCCTGTCCAGCGATATGGAGCAGGAGTCAGCTACGGCGCATCGGCTTGGAGAGGTGAAAAAAATTTCCGATACGGTAATCGTTCCCTTCCCTAAAAAGCTTGCTTCGGCATAATCCGCGTTGTACCTGCTGTCGAGCATTTTCGCGAGACCCTTGATCTTATCTCCGGCAGAGAACCCATTTTCGTTAAGCGCTCTGATATCTTGTAAAATATCTGCCATCTTATATATGGCGTTGTCGCCTCTTTCAGGTGCCGAGCCATGGCATGAAATACCTTTCACGTCTACGCGTATCTCCATACGTCCGCGCTGGCCTCTGTATATACCTCCGTCTGTGGGTTCGGTAGACACTACAAACTCAGGCTTTATGCCGTCTTCTTTGATAATGTATTCCCAGCAAAGCCCATCGCAGTCCTCTTCCTGAACGGAGCCTGTTACTAAAACGGAGAAGTCGTTGTTCAGAATTCCCAGCTCTTTCATGATTTTGGCTCCGTAAACCGCGCTTACAATCCCTCCTAATTGATCCGATACGCCTCTTCCACCGATTTCTGTCTCGTTTTCGTATCCGTCGTACGGGTTAAAATCCCAGTTTGTTATATTACCTATGCCGACGGTATCGATGTGTGCGTCAAAGGCGATAAGTCTATTCCCTGTTCCCATATAACCTAGGACATTGCCCATGGGATCTGTTTCAACTCTGTCAAAAGACAGTTTCCTCATTTCTTCTGCTATGACTGTTGCGTGGGGCTTTTCTTCTGAACTTTCCCCTGGATGTTTCACTATTCTTCTAAGAAATGCCGTCATGTCTTTTTCATATTTTGCGGCAGCTTCCTTGATTTTTTCTGTATTCATAATTTCTACCTTTATAAACCATGCGTTTGTCCATAAAATTGCGGAGTCTATTAAAGAGACTGTACTATAAACCGTGCTTACGATTTGCTTTTATTGAGGACGGTGTTTTAGTACAGCCCGGGATAAAGCGGCTTGGCCGCGCAGAGCTCGGTGATCTCGGCGCGGACTTTCCCGATCTCCGCTTCGTCGTCGATGTTCGGGCTGAGGGTCTCAAACGGGATGGTGTTGCGGTTGACGGTGATGCCGGCCTGGTCGAGCGCGATCTGCGCCTGTTTGCCGGTCACGCCTTTGCTGGTCAGGTCGACGAGGATCAGGTGGTTGTCGGTGCCGCCGGAGACGAGGCGGAAGCCTTTCTCCATCATCTTCTCGGCAAGGTGCTTGCAGTTGCTGACGATGTTCTGCTGGTAGACTTTGAACTCGGGCTTGAGGGCCTCGGCGAAGGCGACGGCTTTCGCGGCGATGATGTGCATGAGGGGGCCGCCCTGCATGCCGGGGAAGATGGCGGAGTCGAGTTTTTTGGCGTACTGTTCTTTGCACATGACCATGCCGCCGCGGGGGCCGCGCAGGGTCTTGTGGGTGGTGGTGGTGACGAAGTCGCAGTAGGGCACGGGGTTGGGATGGACTCCGGCGGCGACGAGGCCGGCGATGTGGGCGATGTCGAACATGACGAGGGCGCCGACTTCGTCGGCGATCTCGCGGAAATTCGCCGCGTCGATGATGCGGGGATAGGCGCTGGCGCCGCAGACGATCATCTTGGGATGGTGCTTGCGGGCAAGTTCGCGTACCTGGTCGAAGTCGATGGTCTCGGTTTCGCGGCTGACGCCGTAGGGGACGATATTGTAGAGTTTGCCGGAGAAGTTGACGGGGGAGCCGTGAGTGAGGTGTCCGCCGTCGGTGAGGTTCATGGCCAGGATGGTGTCGCCGGGCTGGAGCTGGGAGAAGTAGACGGCCATGTTGGCCTGGCTGCCGGCGTGGGGCTGGACGTTGACGTGGTCGCAGCCGAAGATCTGTTTGGCGCGGTCGCGGGCGAGGTTCTCGGCCTTGTCGACGACTTCGCAGCCGCCGTAGTAGCGTTTGGCGGGGTAGCCTTCGGCGTACTTGTTGGTGAGCACGGAGCCCATGGCGGCCATGACGGCGCGCGAGGTGAAGTTCTCGGAGGCGATCAGCTCGATCTGGCAGTTCTGGCGCCGATACTCTTCGACGATGATGTCGGCGATCTCGGCGTCAACGTCCCGGATGTACTTGTCGCTGTTCTTGTCCATTGATATCTACCTGCCCTTTC
>PPYE01130118.1_pt1 | contig 50099 bp, 66 predicted proteins | sample 1559881 | NCBI WGS metagenome assembly PPYE01 (sample SAMN08240022, study PRJNA423297) | Human gut metagenome, whole genome shotgun sequencing project.
TCCATATTAAAGGAGGCAATTTACAATGGCAAAAGTTACAAAAGACATGCTGATTGGCCAGTTAATTACTTTAGATCCTAATATTGCACCAATTCTCATGAGAGCTGGTATGCACTGCCTTGGATGCCCGTCTTCACAGATGGAATCTCTGGAAGAAGCAGCTATGGTTCATGGAATGGACGCAGATGTTCTGGTTCAGCAGATCAATGATTTCCTTGGTGAATAAGCACGGATTTACCGCATAAAAAAGACTGGCTTTCGGGCCAGTCTTTTTTGCATTTTATAAGTCATGGTGTTTATCAAAGCTGTGTAAGTTGCTGAAGGGCACTGGAAGAAATCAGTTCTCCATGTTCCTTCAGATGAGCTTCACCGGCTGCGGAAAATGCTCTGCCGGATCCATATTCAGAAAGAATATTGCAAACTTTGTTGAATTCTTCTGGTGAGTATTCAGACTGATGAAGGACAAGCTGGTAACGACCGTCTGAAGAATCTTTATAAAGAGTATTTTTGCCTGTGAAAAATCCATTCAGACCGTGTGCAGCAGCGATGACATCATCCAAATGATAGAAGCTGAACAACCGGATTAGATCAACTGTCGGTGTTTCAGAAGAGGCAGCAGATTTCTCAGAAGTTTCTTTCTGATTGGCCTGCTTGCGAGTAGTACCTTTCATTTTTGCCTCACATATTTTCTGGAAGATATCAATAATGTTGTCTGCTCCGTCAAGTTGAAGTGGTTCTGCCTGAGCATTATCCTTATATGGTGAAAATTTGGAAAAACGAGTATCCAGTTCTTCCGGATCTTCTACTTTAGTAACGATGAGGATGACACTGTCCAAATTGACCGGGATTGCTTCGATCATGAGAGGAATATTATCAGCCTCAAAACCGAACTGTATCTGTGCCTGCTGCATCATATCGCGGAAAAGTTTTTTTGCCTTTTCGGAACCATAAGCCAGCTCTTTGAGATTAACCTGATGGCTTTCGAGATCTTCTCGGGTTAATGTACAGCGGATTTGATTTTCATTGATTTTTTCTATTTTCATTATGATCACATCCTATTCTTATGCACCTGTCTCTGCTATATTATATGAAAATATCAGAACGACAGGCTATATAGTCCATGACTTATTAATATGACATATTATATACCACAATCATAGAAAATGTAAAGAAATAGAACCTGTCTATTTATAAAATATTTAGAAATTAATTGGGAATTTTTAGATAAAGTGCTAAAAAGGCTTGCATAAACAAAGGAACTCTGTATAATGAGGAATAAGAAAAAATATTCGTCATATAGCTGAAGAACAGATTAGAGGCAAAACTTACACAATACATTTTCCTTCCATATCATTGCCGGTAATACAACATATCATACAGCGTTCTTGCTGGGGCAGTGTGGAAATCCCACCATAAGATTAAATTCAATTATACGGAGGATTATTTTTTCTTGAACCTATCAGGTGTTTTCTAAAATCAATTTCAGGAAAGGAGGGCCTAAAAAAATAAAATATGTCACACAGTAAATGCAGTAAAAAGTCATTGAAACCTTTGAAGGATGAATTAAAAGATTATCGGAAACAAGGTGTCAGGCTTTTTCTGAATGGAAATCCCAGTACACCGAAATGTATTGCGAAAGCCTGTATGATCGCAGAAGACGGTGGTTACATGAGGGATTATACTGCAGATGAAGAAGGCAGGATTGCAAAAGTGAACTTTGAACATATCAGGGAACTTCCCAAAAACAGAAGATGATAAATACCTGCTTTTATATACATAAGATGATTGCAGCGATTTTCCGGTACAAGTGCAGTTTCCCCTCTCGTACTTAACCAGACCGGAAAATCCTGCACAAAATTAAAAAGTCTGAGGTAATGATTCTGTACAGGAAATATTTGAAAATTTATAATTAGTTAAGACATTATATAGTAAAGCATGTTATAATAAAAAAGTATATGTAATAATCAGGTTACTGAGAATAGCATAAAAAGTGTTACGATACGTAAGAAAAAAAGAAGCGCAACACAGAATGGTTACAGATCTTATCTGAAATTAAAGGGAGAAACAGATGAAGCATCAGGCAAAAAAACAAACGAGAAATCAACACATGCCTGTCGTAATTGTCTGCATATTGATTTTAGTGCTGGCAGTTATGGGGCTGGGAATGCATTTTATTAAGAAATATATTCCTACAAAAGAAAGAATGAATCTTACAGAATATTATGGACAGCCCGGAGATGGGGAAATGGCAGTTGTTCTGGGAACTGAAATCATGGAAGAACGCGCATTGATGTCAGGAGATCAGATATATCTTCCACTTGATATGGTAAATACATATCTGAATCAGAGATATTACTGGGATAGTGCTGACCAGCAAGTACTTTATGCGACACCTTCTGAATTGCAGTATTATCCGGCAGCAGAGAGCGGAGAAGGCGACGTATGGCTGAAGGATGGAACAGTTTATCTGCGTCTTGGTTTCGTGCAGAAATTTACAGACCTGGATGCTTATGTATATGAAAATCCGAACAGAGTTGCAATCCAGTACAGATTTACCGGAGTGCAGACAACGACAGTTAAAAAAGATACAAGTATCCGCTATCAGGGTGGAATCAAGTCTCCGATCCTGACAGATGTGAAGACGGGGGATACATTGATCTTTCTGGAAGAACTGGAAGACTGGGCTCAGGTTGCTACAATGGATGGCTATATAGGATATGTTCAGAAGGATACGATAGCATCTGCTGAGACAAAAGATTTTGAGAGATCATTTGAGAAAGAGGAATATACCTATCTTACTATGGATGGAAAAGTAAATATGAGCTGGCATCAGGTGACAAGTCAGGATGCAAATGCATATCTGGCGGACACGATCGCAAATGTCAGCGGTGTAAATGTAATTTCTCCTACATGGTATTATATTCAGGACACAGCAGGAAATATAGGAAATATTGCGTCGGCGGACTATGTGGCACTTGCACATGAACGCGGATTAAAGGTTTGGGGACTGATTGATAATTTTACGGCAGAAGTGAGTACAACGGATACACTTTCACAGTTGTCATCCAGACAAAATATGATTCAGCAGCTGATTCAGTCAGCAACTACCGTTGGGCTAGATGGTATAAATGTGGATTTCGAGACACTCAGTGAAGATGCGGGACCTCATTTCCTGGAATTTTTAAGAGAACTCTCTATTGAATGTCATAAGAATAATCTTGTTCTTTCAGTAGATAATCCGGTACCGGAAGATTTTACCAGCCATTATGACCGCAGAGAACAAGGAATGGTGGTAGATTATATTGTTATTATGGGGTATGATGAACATTATGTAGGGTCAGATGCCGGATCTGTGGCCTCTCTTCCATGGGTGGAGCAGGGCGTGCAGGATACGATTGCAGAAGCGCCGGCAGAAAGAACAGTTCTTGCAATTCCGTTTTATACAAGACTTTGGAAAACAACTGGTGGGGCTCTGACCAGTGAGGCGATTGGAATGGATGAAGCACAGAATGTCCTTACTGAAAATGGCGTTGAAGCTGTATGGGACGGAAGTGTCAGTCAGAATTATGCAACATTTGAAAAAGATAATTCAACGTATCAGATTTGGCTGGAAGATGCACAATCGATCGCGGAGAAAGTGAAACTGATTCCGAAATATAATCTTGCGGGCGTTGCACAGTGGAAGCTGGGATTTGAAAACAGCAGTATCTGGCAGACGATCAGCGATAATTTACAGTAATAAAAAGCTCTGTTGTATCAGTGATTGATACGACAGAGCTTTTGACGTTGCGTAAATAAAAAAAGTTCCATAAATGGAAGGAGGCCGGTACTTTCGTACCGGCGCGTATGAAAAAGAAAAATATTTTATAGAAGGCATGCACCTTCTATGCATATTAATATACCTAATAAATGTGAAAAAAATATGGTATAAATTTGAAAAAATTGTGAACTAGAATTTCTTCCAGGTTCCTTTAAAGAAAAGAAGCATCAGAGGAAAAATTTCCAATCGTCCGGCAAGCATGTCAAAAATTAACACACATTTGGAAAGATAGGAAAAGGAACTGAAGTTCCCCATCGGGCCTACAATTTCCAGACCAGGACCGATATTATTCAATGTTGCGGTGACTGCTGTAAAGTTTGTAATAAGATCAAAATTATCCAGAGAGATAATAAGGACAGAAGCTGCTAAGATCAGGAGATATACACTCAGATAAATGTTTGTAGATCTGATGATATCATGTCCAATCGTTTTTTCATCCATTTTGATTTTTTTGACTGCATTCGGGTGCAGATATAACTGGAATTCTTTTTTGGCTGCTTTACATAGAATCAAAATTCGGGAAACTTTGATTCCGCCACCGGTACTTCCGGCGCATGCACCGACAAACATCAGAAGTACGAGAATCGTTTTGGACAAAGAGGGCCACTGGCTGAAATCTGTGCTGGAAAAACCGGTTGTTGTAATGATAGAACCAACCTGAAAGGCTGCCTGTTGAAATGCTTCACCCAGATTGCGGAACAGATGAGCTGTATTTAATCCGATCACAAGGATTGCAGCGAGAATGATTCCAAAATAATAACGCACTTCTTCAAATTTAAATGCCTGCACAAACTTTTTCGTAAGAAGAAGATAATATGCAGAAAAGTTGACTCCAAAAAGAATCATAAAAATCGTTGTGACAACCTGACAGTAGGTGCTGTAGCTTCCCATACTGTCATTGACGATACCAAATCCACCAGTACCGGCTGTACCAAAAGAAATACACAGGGTATCGAACAGAGGAATTCTGCCAATCAGAAGAAGAATAATCTGGAACAGTGTCATTCCAATATAAATCGTGTAAAGAATTTTGGCGGTCTGCTGAACTTTTGGAACCAGTTTGCTGACGGAAGGACCAGGGCTTTCGGCTTTCATCAGATTCATATGATACCCGCCGGCAAGTGGCAGCAGTGAGAGCAAGAATACAAGAACCCCCATGCCACCGATCCAGTGTGTGAAACTTCTCCATATCAGAATACAATGAGGGAGAACTTCCACATCTGTCAGGATACTGGATCCGGTTGTTGTGAACCCAGATACTGTCTCAAAAAAAGCATCGATTGGATGTGGGATAGCACCGCTGAGGACAAAAGGTACTGCACCGGAAATACAAAGTGCAAACCAGCTCAAAGCTACTGCAACACATCCGTCTTTGGTATAAAAAACTTTGTTCTTAGGTTTTCGGATAGTCAGTGGAAGACCTACGATCAGGCAGACAATCATGGAAATCAGAAAAGCGAAAAATTCATGTTCCTGATAAATGAGAGCCGTGATACATGGAAGAACCATGAACATTGCCTGAAAATTACACACCCATCCAACGATATAAGCAATAATTCGAAAATTCATCTGTATACATCCCTTCTTATGCCAGAATATCGCGGATATCGCGAAGTCCCTTATGGGTTGTGACAATGATCACGTTGTCGCCAATCTGAATGGAATCCTGTCCTCTTGGAATTCTGACAGTCCCCTCACGTGTAAGGCAGCAAACAAGAAGATTGTTTTTCAGATTCAGTTTGGAAAGTGGAATTCCCACAACAGGAGAATTATCACGAATGATAAATTCAAGCGCTTCCGCCTGATTGTCAAGCACATGATAAAGGGTTTCTACGTTACTTCCGATAGTATTCTGCATGGCACGTACATACCGGAGAATAGAATCAGAGGTAATATATTTCGGGTAGATCACACTTCCAATATCCAACTCATCGATAACGTCTTTGTAAGGAAGACGGTTTACTTTGGCAATCAGTTTGGCCTGTGTCATATTTTTTGCAGACAGTGACAGGAAAATGTTTTCCTCGTCCATGTTTGTGAGTGTGACAAAGGATTCTACTGTGGAAAGACCTTCTTCCATGAGAAGTGCGCGGTCTGTACCATCACCGCAGATAATTGTGGCATTTGGAAGCATCTCGCTGAGTTCTTCACAGCGCTCTTTGTTCTTGTCAATGATCTTAACACTGATCTTCAGATCAGAAAGGGCTTTGGCAAGATAATAGGAAATTGTGCCGCCGCCAATGATCAGAGTATTTTTGACTTGATGTGTCTTCAGCCCAATCTTTTTAAAGAAAAGAGCTGTATTTTTGGGTGTTGCGATAATAGAGATAAAATCGCCATTGTGAACCAGATGATCACCGCCCGGGATGCTTAAGGTCGTTTTACTTTCAATGGCACAAAACAGAACATCACAGCGATATTTGTCTGTGATCTGGGAAACTGACATTCCATCCAATTCAAATTCCGGGAGAACTTTAAACTTGAGAAGTTCTACACGTCCTTTTGAAAATGGATCGATTTTGATGGCTGCCGGAAAACGCAGAAGTCTTGAGATTTCTCTGGCAGTGGCCAGTTCCGGATTGATGATCATGGAAAGACCAAGGCGTTCCTGAATAAAACCAATCTCTTTACTGTAAATTGGATTGCGTACACGGGCAATGGTCTGACAATGTCCGGTTTTCTGTGCAATCAGACAGCAGAGCAGGTTTAATTCATCAGAAGCGGTGACTGCAATCATGATATCAGCAGTTTTGACGCCGGCTTCCATAAGTGTATTGATGCTGGCTCCATTTCCAACAATCCCCATGGCATCAATATCTTCGGTGAGGTTGTTGATAACGTCTGCATCTGTATCGATCAGAGTAAGATCAGTATCTTCTTCCTGTAATTGCTCTGCAAGGGTGCTTCCAACTTTGCCGCACCCGACAATTATAATATGCATGTTTTCCTCCGTAAAAAGAATATAATTTTATAAGCGTTTCCATTATATCACTGTATATGGGATTTTTAAATATTTAAAATAGTTTTTGCAGAAAAATCATGGTATATTAATAAATACAAAAGAAAATATCAGAGATGTATGATAGATACAATTACAGATTGAAAAAAGAAAGGGATTTTTTATGGATACAGTCAGTGAAACTGTCAGTAAAGTAGATGAAGGTCTGCAGGAAATGGGAATTGACGGTGTGAAGGATAGTCTGAAAGATCTGTTGAATTTTAAACAGTATATGGAAAACCAGGTTCCGGCAGTTATGGGCTTTTGTATTAAAGTTGTTCTTTCAGTAATTGTGTTCTTCGTGGGACGAAAAATCATTCAGTGGATATTGAATGTTATGAGACGATCTCTGGAGAGAGCCAATGTGGATGCTGGTGTGATACAGTTTGCTTCTTCTGCCGGGAAAGCGGTTTTGTATGTCCTTCTGATCATCAATATTGCAGTAAGTCTTGGTGTAAAGGAATCTTCTGTAGCGGCATTGCTTGGTACGGCAGGTGTGACGGTTGGTCTGGCACTACAGGGAGGTCTTGCAAATCTGGCAGGAGGAGTTCTTTTGTTGCTTTTTAAACCTTTTGTAGTTGGAGATTATATCATTCAGGATCAGTCAAACGGGTGTGAGGGTACGGTCGCCAAGATTGAGATCTGCTATACAACACTTCTGAGCATTGACAATAAAAAAATTGTGGTACCAAATGGAACACTGTCAAACAGTACGATCATAAATGTAACGGCCAAGGAGAATCGTAAACTTGAGATCAAAGTTGGAATTTCCTATGAGGCAGATATTCAGAAGGCAAAGAGAATCATTGAGAAAATTCTCAGAGAAGATGCAGATACCAAAAGCGACACAAAAGAAATGGTTGTGTTTGTGGACGAGCTTGCAGACAGTGCAGTGATCATGGGCTTGCGTGTCTGGGTGTCGACAGAACGTTACTGGCCAACGAAATGGCGCCTGAATCAGAAGATAAAAGAAGAATTTGATGCTAACGGAATTGTGATTCCATATAACCAGATGGAGGTTTATGTACATCAACAGAAATAGTTGACGATAAATAATATTATAAAAAGAGGTTTACATTTAAGGATATAATTTTTTAAAATGTAAACCTCTTTTTATATTAAGTTGACAATTGGAAAGGCCTGTGTTAAATTGTTAAATAGATAACAGATAGAACTGTCATCACGAGGAGGAGAAAAAATGAGTACAATAGCAGCAACCAGAAGTAAAACTTATGATATTGTGTACATTGCCGTATTTGCAGTTATTATGGCAATCTGTTCCTGGATATCCATTCCGGCAGCTGTTCCGTTTACACTGCAGACGTTTGGCGTTTTTGTAGCGGTAGGTGTCCTTGGTGGAAAAAGAGGAACACTTTCCATATTGGTATTTATTCTGCTTGGAGCAATTGGAGTACCGGTATTTGCAGGATTTTCTGGAGGTATTGGTGTTCTTGCTGGAACAACTGGCGGATATATTATTGGTTTTCTGTTTTCTGCCCTTGTTATGTGGGCAATGGAAAAACTTCCGGGTAAGAAATCCGTAATGCAGATTGTGTCCATGATCGTAGGACTGATCGTATGCTATGCTTTTGGTACTGCATGGTTTATGATCGTTTACAGCAGAGCGAATGGTGCCGTTGGTCTTGCAACTGTTCTGGGATGGTGTGTCATTCCATTTATCATTCCGGATATTATTAAAATTGTTCTGGCTTATGGTCTTTCCAGAAAGCTCCGCAAATTTGTAGCATGATCTGTTTAAGACCGCATCATGGAATGTGTCTTGCGTATTTTGAAGGAAAAGGCTACAGTGACGGATTCACAGTAAATATGCAGAAGATGCTGGAGTTTTTTGAAAAAGGCGCAGATATTGAGCTTACCGTATCCGGAGATGAAATCTGTAAAGAGTGTCCGAATCTGAAAGAGGGAAGTTGCGTGAGTGCCGGTCTGGTGGAAGCTTATGACCGTAAAGTGCTTGAAGCATGCGGGCTCAGTGAAAAAGTACAGATGAGATTTCAGGAATTTGTGGAAAATGTGCAGAAAAATGTGATCGAGTCAGGAAAACGGGTGGAAATCTGTGGGAATTGTCAGTGGAATGAGATTTGTGCGAATAAACAGAGCAGATGGAAACGAAACAAATGAAAAATAATAAATGAAAAATAACAAATGAAAAACACCGCAGACAGATGAAAGTAGTATCTGTTTGCGGTGTTTTTTGGAATATTATTTTGAAGTACGTTCAGCAAAGATTAGTACGATCAGTGCACCAATGAATGCAGAGACTGTTGAGAAGAGCAGCATTGCGTGTACTCCGGCAAGGTCGATGAGTGTTCCGCCAAGAAAAGAACCAAGTACGCTTCCAAGGGTATATGCCATTGTGAAATAGGCCTGCCCCTTGATTGCGTCTTCCGGTTCCATTAGGGCATTTACATAATAAACAGAAGCTGCAGTCATAAGTCCCCATCCGAGCATCTGAAAAATCTGTACGCCGTAAAATACCGGAATACCCGGAGCAAGCAGCGTGCCAAGTGCTTTTATCGTGAAAAAGATACCGGCAGTTTTTAGCAGAAGGTCACAGCGAAATTTGCGGATGATATAGCCAAAAAGGAAAAGCGTTGGTAATTCGCATATGGCGGCGATTGCTGAGGCTGTTCCCATTTCTGCACTTCCGCCCCCTTTTGCCAGGGCAATCTGAAAATTAAAGTTATTCAGCAGAACATGGCTGAGATAGATAAAGATACATCCGAGCAGTACCAGGGAAAAACGTTTGTATTTCCTGAAAAAAAGTATTGGATTACTGTCTGAGCTGCTTTTGGGAGCATTCGTGGCAGTGCTGTCTGATTTTGCTTTGGAAAATGGAAAAAGAATAAGGATACCAAGAGACAGCAGGGTAAGGACAATTACAGTGATCGGGATGGAAACAGGTCCGGCTTTTACCGTAATGATCCCCAGAATGTAACAGATACAGGCATAAGCGACAGATCCCATTCCACGTGCAAGACCAAAATTGAGAGAATGTCCCTGATTGATGCTTTCCATTCCAAGGGAATTAATAAAAGGAGTCATCAGTTGCAGCAGGGCAATACTGGAACCATAAAGAAGTCCGGTAAGTATGAGAGAATGGGATAAAAATAATCCGATCACAAGGATCAGCTGAAGAAAATACAGCATCTGGATCAGTTTTTTCAGGGAGGGGCTTTGTGGCTGGTCAGCGTAACCTGCAAGGACAGGCTGCAGTACTGCAGACAGAAGTCCTGCTATAGCTGCAAGGATTCCAATCTGAGTATTGGTAAATCCACCGGAAAGAAGAAAAAAACCGGAAAAACTCATGATTGCTGCAAAATACATCCAGTACAGTCCCTGGATGACTGCATAGGAAGGGGTAAGATTTTTGGATTTTGATGGTGACATGATTCTGAACTCCTTTGTTAAAGTACTTCTATTATACATTTAAAAACGTGAATGATAAAGTACAAAATACTTGCAGATTCCTGTTTTTTATCTTAAGATAAAGTACAAAAGAAATGTATGTAAACTAACAGGAGGAAAATAAGATCATGAAGAAAAAAATAGATGTTTTTGAACATATGGGAGAAATTTTGAACGGAGTAAAAAATGGAGTGCTGATTACCGGAAAAGCAGATGGCAGAGTGAACTCTATGACAATTTCCTGGGGAATGGTTGGCGTAGAATGGGGAAAACCAGTTTTTATTACATTTGTCAGAGAAAGTCGTTTTACAAGGAGTCTTCTTGAGAAGAATGGCGAATTTACGGTTAATATTCCACTGGATGACAGTGCAAAAAAAATTCTTGGATACTGTGGGGCAAAATCAGGAAGGGATGTAGATAAAGCGAAAGAAATTGGTCTGACTTACGAAGAACCGGAAACAATTTCTGTCCCGGGAGTAAAAGAACTTCCACTGACACTGGAATGCAAAGTAGTCTATAAACAGACACAGGATACAGAGGCCATGACAGAGGAAAACAGAGAGAAGTTTTACCCACAGAATGTAGAAAGTTCATTTTCAGGTGCAAACAGAGATACACACATTGCATATTACGGAGAAATCGTAGATGCATATGTGATTGAGTAATGCGATAAGAAATGTGCAGCTCCCCGGTGAAGGGAGCTGTTTTTATGGGCAGATATGCGCACCATTCCATATTTATGTCATAAAATATAGAGACATATTATTTGTGACAGAAAGGATTTGCTCATGGAAAATTATCAGATGAACCGTCCATGTGGCCGCCCATATAATGCAACTTGTGGAATGGCAAAAGAGATGATGTCCGGGCAGCAGTGTTCCTGCCGTAATAATTCCAGAAATCAGCCATCCCGCCCTTCGCCATGCCCGTGTCACCTTCCGGATGCCAAAACCAGAGATGCGGAAATGTATACACACATCGATCAGATGGAAGCAGCCATGGCGTATGTTCCCTGCCAGAAATTTACTACGACATATGATCTTGGATATGCGTTGAAGGTCGGAACTGTTTTTCCGCAGCTCTGTAAACCATTTTGTGGAAAGAGAGGTGGGCAGAGATGATGTATCGCAATCAGTGTACTGCAAAAGAAAAATTAATGAACCGTATCAACGAAGTCAGTTTTGCAGTAAATGATGTTCTGCTTTATCTGGATACACATCCATGCTGTGAAGAGGCAATCTCCTTTTATCAGGAGTGTGAACAGGAACGCCAGAAACTGCTGAAAGAATATGCGCAGTGTTATGGCCCACTGACAGTAGATGCTGCACTGGAATCTGGTGGGGATACATGGAAATGGGTGCAGCAGCCATTCCCATGGGAAACGGAAGGAGGGTGCAGATAGTTTATGTGGAATTATGAAAAAAGACTGCAGTATCCGGTAAATATTAAGACTCCAAATGCAAAGATCGCCCAGTTCATCATGAGTCAGTATGGTGGCCCGGACTGCAATACCCTATAATAGTGCCACAAACCCAGTATTTATGCGTGTTCCGGGCTCTTTATAGGGGAACAAAGTACATCTTACCGGATTCTTTGTCATATACAATCTGGTCAACGATTGTACGTATCAGGGTTCCTTTTTCTTCATAACTTACATCCGGATTCTTTAATATATCATTCACAGATTTAATCTCATGAAGCACATCTTCCTTGCTTACTTCTTTTTCTTCCTGCTCTTTTCGGAGCTTTTCCAATTCAGATTCAAGCTGTAGCCGATTACTGATCAGCCGTTCTTTGTTGGCTTTATATTCTTCCAATGAATCAATCCCACTTTCGTATGCATCACGGATCCTGCTTTCTCTGGCAGAGAGTTTAGATAGTTCCTTTTGGAGCTGTTCAATGGCAGCAGTCTCATCTGCAGCAGGCTGGTCCTTACGGACGTATGTAAAATCAGTTCCGGAAAGAATCTGATCGAAATATGCGGTCACAGCTTCTTCGGCTTTCTTTACAGACAGTGCGACAGAAGTTTTGTGGAATCCTTTTGCATATTTCCAGCATTGAAAGTATGGACACTTGTTATTGCCTGTATAGGAGAGCGTAGCTCCACAGACAGAACATTTCAGTAGTCCGGATAACCAGTGCTTGCAGGTAGAAACATTCCGGGCTTTCATCGGCCGCCTGCGGGATGCAATCAATTTCTGCCTCCGGTCAAAACGTTCTTTTGAAATCCGGACTTCATGCGCGCCATCGAACTCTACTCCGTTCCAGGACACGATTCCACAGTAGAAAGGATTCTGCAGAATCCGGTCAACGGTTCTTCGTTCGAAAGGATTTCCACGCTTGGTCTTATATCCCAGATCATTACATTTCCTTGCAATGGCGGTTTCATCCATGTTTTGATTATCGTACAGATCCATGATATAAGATACCATAGCATACTCGGCTTCATTGATTTGGAAAGGCTTTCCGTGTCCTACGGCCTCATAGCCGAGACAGGGAGAAGATTGGTATCCATTCCGGAGAGCTTTTTCTTTCATGCCCCTCAGAACTTCTCCGGAGAGCCGGATAGAGTAGTATTCGTCCATCCATTCAATGATGCGCTCAATCAGTGAACCGAAAGGACCATCCACAAGGGGCTCAGATACGCTTATTACTTCTACATGATCTTTCTTGAGCATACTCTTGTATACGATAGATTCCTCCTGATTACGGGCAAATCTGGAGTATTTCCAGACCAGTATCACATCAATCGGATGTGACGGCTGTTTGGCAATGCCGATCATACGTTGAAACTCAGGACGTTTTTGCACATGCCGGCCGGAAACACTCTCGGAAAAGATAAAATCATTGGAAATAATGATGCCGTTCTTTTTAGCATAATCCAGCAACAGGCGCTTCTGAGCATCAGGAGAAAGCTCCGCCTGATCATCTGTGGAGACTCGTATATATAAAGCTCCAATACGATCACTCATGATATCACCTCGGTTTTATAAAATATGTAAAATTGGGTACAAAAATAACAGCCACACAAATGTTCTGCTTGTGCGCTGCCTCCGAAGATGATACAATAATTCGTGCAAAACGTGGTATCTCTTCGGAGAACTAAGCCGGTTCAGTGTTGGTAGCACTGGGCCGGTTTTTATATAAAATTAATTATCAGTGTTGTCTGAAGGACGATTATTAAGAAGCTTAATTAAATCGTCAGGAGCATCAATTAACTTAACTCCTGGTAATCCACTTTGAATACGAGAAATAAATGGATACTCTTTACCATCTATAATCATGCAATTAGGTTGATCTTTGTATAGTGTCAAGTTGAGCGTTTCACCTAAAATATCCACATCTTTTTCATATAAAGTTAAATGACGATTGAGTTCTTCGTGTAAGGTTCGATCAATGATTTCGAATGGTTCCTTGTAAGATAAAAGTGAGAGCGTATTCAATAAAAGCGGTAACCCCTGAGTTTCTATAAGTTCATGAATATCCTCTGCAAGGGGAAGAAGCGTATCTGGATGTTGAAGTTTTACGGTTGCATTTGGAATATAATTATATACCCTTCCGCCATGTGCTGCTAAATTCCTATACTCTAAACAAAGCGACAGCGTATTAAATAACAAAGTTTTTATATCGCTGTTCTGAAATAGTTCATCTGAACAATTATAAAATAATCTTATTAGATGATTCTTTTGTGGTTCTTTGAATAGTCTTACAAAATTAACCATAGTGCTGAAATATACACCTTTAAAAAGAATCCATGGTGGTACAAAACCGTAATTATTGCGATAGTATTTTATAGGATCTTTTTCAGAAGATAAAGTTTTACGTAAATCCTTTAGAGTGTTGTCTAGGCCAAATCTTTTATGCGTTACTCTACGATCACGAAAATTTTTCCACTGAAGATACTCTCCTTCATTTGTGCCAAATGAAGAAGAAAGAACTTCTGCTGTAAGGGCTTTGGTATGTTCTTCTAGTGCTAGCATAGCGGATAATATAGCATTACGAAGATTATGATCAAAAATGAAAAGGGAAAACAACTGATCAAAAGAAGTTCCTTTTTTAAAATGCTTGTGATTATTTTCAATAATCAAATACGGCTTTTTATAACTGTTTATTATATTGTAATATCCATATTGAGTGAGCTTTTCGCGAGCAGAACATAAATCATTTATTTCAAGCCCCCGTAAAAGTAATTTTTCTATTTGTTCATCTACAGTAGTATATTTTATAATTCGTTCTTTTTGCATATTTTTCTCCTAAAAACAGAAAAAGCCTGGAATAAAATTCCAAGGCTTTTTCCTGACCGGACACCAGTCATTCGCTAATTAGCTACATTATAGCATATTCAACAACCTTGTCAAGTATTCATTGTTAAAAAATATTTTATTTTTGAACCTGTAAGAATTACTTACAAGTTCAACTGTTCGGAATTTCCGAACGGTTCAAATCAACACGAAGTTGAATCAATTTTTGATGATATCCGGTCATTCTAGATATCTGTTCAATAGTAAACTCTCTGTATTCCGCAAAGAATGAATCCGGCAGCAACAGTTCCATAGCAAACTTGTTGGCTTCAATCTCCTTCTTGGAATTCAGTAAAAGAGTTTTGTTACGAATAAAATAACAATTTTCCTTCCGGTGCAGGAGCGCATGGCCAAGCTCATGAGCCATGACCAGACGTTGTTCATGTTCCGGAAGATTTTGATTAATGAATATGTAGCGGTGATTTTTCAGGAACATATAGCATCCTTCGAACTGCAGGTCACAAATCTGGTACAGGATACCAAGCTGATCAGCGATGGCAAAAGGGTCTGATGTTCCTGCTTTTCTTTTATAGTAAGAAACAATTTTCTTGATATTACGATTCAAGCAATCCACCTACTTTTTGTACTTCTTAGGAGTATACTTCTCTTTATTGATAATCTTTAATCTCTTCAAAGCAATTTCTAATTCATCCCGGAACAGTTCAGCAGCTTCAGGACTCAGTTCCTCACCATTGTAGCTTGCTGGTCCGTCTTCACCAGAGGTGAGCTTTTCCATGATGCTATCCAGATCTTTAGCAATGTCACGATTGTCTTTAGGGGTAAGTTCTGGATTTGGCTTATCATTTCCAGTCAATAAATATTCAGTCGAAAGATTCAAATAGTTGGCTATTGTTAAAAGTCTGTCTGATGGGAATTTTCCCTCCTTCAGTTTCCTTATATAACCATTTGCAAAACCGCAATCTTTTTCAAGTCTTGATATTGGAATTTTCCGATCCTTACAAATCTGTTTAACTAATTCAACGCTGTCCATGGCACCTCCCATAAAATTAGAAAAAAGTCTAAAAATAAACTTGACAAATGAGAGATAGCTCCTTATAATGAAGATACGATTTAGAAATAAGTCTAAAACATATAACAAAAGGGGTAATCTCAATGTTTGCTGACACCTACATTTTAGAATAATCTCTAATATATGTCAATAGACTTTTTTCTAAATCGGAAACAAATTTAGAGAGGAGGCTATATTTTGTTTTACGAAAGAGTTGCTGAATATTGCAAAGATAAAGGAATTTCAATAATGGAATTTGAAAAAAAGTGTGGAATTGGAAACGGAACCGTAGGTAGATGGAAAAACGACAATTCAAAACCTACAGTACAGACACTTCTAAAAATTGTAAAGGCAACTGGAGTGCCAATTGAAAGGTGGACATCAGACCAGAAGGAGGCGAGTTAAGGTGTGGATTTCCAGAAAGAAATTCCAGAACATAGAAAAAAGAATTGCTGACCTCGAAAAGAAAGTTCGAAGTCAGCAAAAAGAAATTACTTCTTTAAATTATCCGTATGAAGACGTAAAGCAAGCTTTTGTAGGACTTTCTCGTCAGAAGTGATTGGTAAAACATCAGTAGAATCGAGTAAATCCAAAATGATTTGAGTAGCTAAATCAGTGGAAAGCGTTACCGCATTTAAAAGCATCTTGACATACACTTGGTCTTTACTCATTTCTGACGTGAGGTTGTTCATTAAGATGTCTTCAAATTGTGGCATTGAATCTTGAACAATACCTTGGACATATAAACTTACGAGTTGCTTAGCTTTATCGGTCATAGCATAAATCTCCTTTCATAATACTCGGGTATGGCAGTACCCTGTAACACAAGAATAGGAGTGAAGTAGTAGAAAGTCAATATTTTTATCAGACCAGAAGGAGGCGAGTTGAAAGTGACATTAAACGAGTTATTAAAGGTAGTTGATGACAACACAAGAATCCAGATACGGATCAAAATGTTTGGTTCTACTTTTAGCACCAACAGATACAAAAACTATCTGCTGAACGATGAAAAGGAGGCAAAACTTCTTGCATTAGAAGTCGAAACTGTATGGACTACAGAAGATGAAGACATTAGTACATTGGTAGTCAGTCTGAAATAAAGTGAGGTGAAAAGACATGGATTTCTTCAAAAAAAATGCTGGTTCCAAAATCGAAGTTCGGAATCAGCATTCGCAGAAACATCTAAAAGAAATGTATTTACCTGATCCTATAAGACGAATTCCCACAGAAGGATATGTGACAATTAAATCCGTTTTATCTGATCACACGGCAGTGTTATTTGCTGTACCTTCCCACGAGTGGAATGAACTTGTAGAGTCAAAGGAGTGGAGGGATTTTCAAGCTCTTCTGGAGAAAACTCAAGAAGCATTTTACCAGCAGAAGCCCCCAACTGCTGAATAGCAATGGGAAATTCAAGATTATAGAGAAACTTACGATCAACAACTTCCTTTCCATGCAAATGAGAATATTCTTCTACACACAAAGGGTATTTTTCTACCGTTAATTCATGATTGTTTAGAAAAACATGCACATCAGTTATTGCAATAGGAAGTTGAGAACGGTTCTCAAAGGTAATATCTAGTAGCATTTGCTTTTGGGCTTTTTTATAAGCAACATTGCTGACTTGGATTTTTAGGTTTTTTCGTTTGGTATAGAGGGCAATAAGAGTACCAAATGAGCCGATGATAGAAAGTAAAAGCGTGATGTTCGCTTTTGTGAAGAATTGACTTATTAAAGAAATGGAAGATTCATTCATAGTGTTCTCCTTAGTCTAAATATTCAGGCATGGCAGTGCCTGTAATTACAGAATAGGAGAGTAACGACGGAAAGTCAACCGATTGAAGAAATTCAACAAATTTCGACATAGGAACCACAGACAAGTACATTTCATACCATATCACAGGGAGGTGAGACTATGGGAAAGTTAGAGTTTGTCACCAGAATACAGGTTAATGGTGTAAAAGAGGAAGTTTCAGGTGCAAAAGCATCTGAGATTATCCGAGAACGTGTGGAAAACGCATTGCAGGCAATGAACTATGAGAAGAGAGCTGCCGGATAAGGGCGGCAGGGGGGACAAGCATGAAAGATTTAATAGATTCCATCTTGATCGGAGGATGTGCAAGCTATCTTCCATTTTGGATCTGGAACAATGCAGGCGAACAGCTTGCCGGAGCACTGGCACTGATCGTAGCAGTGTACATAGCCAAACGGTGGCATGCATGGAGAAATTGTTGATTAAAGGAAAAAAGAATGAGACTAACAAGAAAGAATCCAAATGGTTCGTACAGGATCCCGATGAGCACACAGAAAACATTACGGCTGGAATGGCAGCAGGAAGAACTTACTGTATTTGGCGAAGTTGCTAATCTTCTTGGAGCTTATGAAGATCTTGGGACGCCAGAAGAACTGAGAGAACTTATATCAATGCATAAAGGCATAAAAAAATGATCTGTACACTGCAATGTACAGACCAAATAATCATGTCCTCCGGACAAAAATCACTATATACATATTACCATCCGGAGGACATAACGTCAATAGCTTGCAGGAGAGATCCTGTTTTTATTTGACTTTTTCACGGGGGGAACAGCCCCGTATAGTACTTGATAAAGATATTAAAGTTAGGACATAAGACTATGGCTACCAGAAGAAAAGAGTACAGATTCCGGAATGGAAAGATCATTGAGATAGAAGAGAATCATGATGGTAATTATGGAGCTCCCGGACAGAAACGGATAAAAAAGAAAAAGCCTACAGAAGAGCAGATGCGTCTGGTGAATATAAATAACAAAGTGAAGAGATGCAGGCATAAGCTGTTGGAATATTTCAATGCTGGCGATTGCTTTGGCACATGGACATATAGTCAGGCGAACAGGCCACCTGATATGAAAGCAGCATTGAAAGATTTTCAGAAGACAATACGGATCGTTCGGATAGAGTATAAGAAACGGAACAGGGAATTGTTCTGGATCCGGAATATTGAAAGAGGCACAAAAGGAGCATGGCATATCCACTTTGTAGTGAATGAGATCGGAGATACTGCCAGTATCATGCAGAAGGCATGGAAAAAAGGCGGGATCTATGCAGTTGAGATCAGGAATGAACCTAAAGTATACGATGAGGATTTTTCAAAGCTTGCTGCTTACATGACAAAAGATGAGCATACAAAGGAAATAAAGAAGGACGGCACTCCGGCGAAGCCGCGATTGAAGGAAACCAGTTACAACACCAGTCGCAACATGCCGTTGAAAAAGCCTCATGTAGATAAGCTGGTGAGATGGAAGAATGAAGTGAAGCCAAGAAAAGGATATTACATCATATCCATTCATGAAGGCATCAATCCTGTGACTGGTTTCAAATATCGCAGGTATACAATGGTGAGATTTCCGGAGCCAAAAAGAAAAGTGCAGTTGAAAAGGAGGATTTAAAGATGCAGGAGGTACATATATTTCTGATCACATCCTCGCATGCTCCAAAGATGAGGAAAGCCTGGTACCGGTATATCCTGGTGTGCCAGGGGAAAACACTGGAGAAGAAGACTGACGTACAGGATGTGACAGGACATCAGCTTGTGATGGAATGCGCGGTTGCGGCACTGCAGAGGATGATCCGGCCGGCGATGATCACAATCCATACAGACAGCCATTATCTGGCGAATGGACATGGAAAGATGACTCTCTGGAAATCGGAGGGATGGAAAAGAGGAAATGGTCAGGAACTTAAGAATGCAGATTTGTGGCAGCAACTGGAGAGACTTTTACAACCGCATGCAGTCCGGTTCAAAGTTGAGTCTATGCTGCCGTATTCAAAAACAGGCTCTACTTGAAAGAAATAGGGAAAAACAGGAAATGAAACGGCTACAAATTGTAACCAGTTGAAAAATGTGGATAAAAAAGTGCAAAAGCACGGTCTACTTGAAAGAAATGTGGGAAAACAGGGATTGAATCGGTGACAAATTGTCACCGATTGAAAATTGTAGATAAGAGGGAGATATGTATGTTTGATAAATTTGGAGAAATGGACAGCTATAAAGAGATAAATGAACTTGCAGAGAATCTGTTCAATGAAGGAGATACGGACAGCCTGCGTGTAATGGCGAAAGAAAACGGGATCCCGGATGATTTTGTGGAGATGTACCTGGAAGGTGCGATTCCGGAATTATGCGATTCCACTACAGCTGCTTTAGGAAAACTGGACGTTGAGGCAGCAGGGCTAAAACTGAATGGACTCATGCTTGACTGGGTGGAGTATATAAAAGGCCTGTGCATGGAAGAGGTGATGATCGCTCATCAGGTCCGGAAGCATGGAAAATCCCTACAGGAATGCATGGCGGTCCTGCTGAAATATTCTTTTAATAACAGAACTGCTGTGGCGAAAGAAATCGTTAAAGCGGCAAAGATCAGTGCCAGCAGGGTAGATTTCGGTATTCCAGGAATGGCAGAAGCAAAGAAAATGATCAGGGAGTATTACCTGGGCGGCAGCAGATGAAGAAGAAAGCAATAGAGAAGATTCCGTATCTGAAACTGTCCTCCGTGATCTGTAAAAAAGATGTGAAATATGTCGGGGTGACGGCAGTTAAGGTGATCGGGCATGAGAAGCACCTGTTTCTGGAAGTATACCAGAACAAAAAGACATCAATGGAAACCCCGCTGGTCCGGATCGTGGTCACGAAAAAGGATTTTGGTACATATTTTCCAAAAGATGAAAGCTGGTCAAAACAGAAGATTAAGACGGACGGTGGCTGTGGAAGACTGATCTGGACACTGCCTGAGGAAAGCCGAGATACATGGGAGAACCAGAAAAAGAAGAACGTCCTCCAAAGTGAAGATGATATGCGCCGGATAAAAAACTTCTGTAAAACCAGGGCATGGGACGAAGATAGGTGGTGGGACTATATCATGAAAAAACAGGATGACATTACCATTACCGCCAGAAGAAAGACAGAAGAAAGAAAATATGAACGTCGGCAGCAGGCATTGAAAGAAAGGATCAGGAATACAAAGCCCCTGCCGGAGAAAAAAATCCTTAAAACAGCAGATGATGTATATTTCAGGAACAAGCATTACCTGTACTACAAGAAACGGGGAAGCATGGTACAGATCGCATGTAGTAAATGCGGCGGGGTAACCGATGCGAGATGGAAACCCGGAGAATCCTACGAAAGTCAGTTTATGGGACGGGTGGAAGAACCGAGAGAAGGAAACATAGGAAGATGCAAATTGTGTGGAGCTTCCGGAATCTATAAGTGTCAGGGGAAAGTAAAAGGCAGCCATGAAAGGATAATCCATCTTTTTCTTGGACAGAAATACAAAGAAAAAGGCATAGTCATGCGGTACCTGGAAATCTCCAAAAAATGGATTCTGGAGATCGTAGTAGGAGAGAATGGCGATGAGATGCATGGAGCCTACGAAGAACTGTCAGGTGTGGAGATTGCAAGGACATATCTGGCACCGGGAGAAAATACACAGACAGATTTCCATAAGCATAGCTGGTATTCCGGAGAAGATTACTGGGATGATTGTAATCTGTATGGAAATGCCAATATCACGATACATCCTGCACCGATCTTGTCAGAGACATACCAGGAACTGCAGGGAACAGCATATCAATACTGTGCACTGAAAGAATACGCGGCAGCAGTCAGAAAGACAGATCCAAGGATGTACCTGCAAAGATACATGGAGACACCGCAGATTGAAATGCTGACTAAGATGGGATTAACCGATGTGGTCACAGAACTGGTCAACTGCAGATATGGGATTGTAACTGACCAGGACGCAACAAGGCCAGATGAGTTTCTGGGAATACGAAAAGAACGTGTAAAACAGCTGATACGTGCGAAAGGAAATATCCATATGCTGCAGATCATGAAAGCAGAGAAAAGACTGCAGAGGATATGGACGGAGGAGCAGATTGAAAAGCTGGCCGAACTGGAACTGACAGGCGGACAGATCGAGATGGCAACCAGATATATAAACCTGCAGAAGCTATTAAACCATATTGCAAAGTATGCAGGATGCCAGTATGGGACATTGTGCGGCATGTCAAGCGAACAATTGAAACAGACTGCGCGCACTTACATGGATTATCTTGAAATGCGGCTGAGTCTTGGTTACGACCTGAACAATACAGTATACCAGTTCCCGAGAGACTTAAAGGATGCACATGACAGGATGGTAGCAGAAGCAAACAAGGATAAAGCGGATAAGCGGCTTAAAGAAGCAGAACGGAGATTTCCGAACATCCGGTCAGAATATAGGAAGCTCAGGAACGAATATCTTTTCGAGGACGACAGTTATATCATCCGTCCGGCACGGTCGGCATCGGAGATCGTGATGGAAGGCAGGACTCTTCACCATTGTGTCGGCGGTGATAATTATCTGCGGAAACACAATGAGGGCGAGAGCTATATCCTGATGTTACGCTTTAAGATTGCTCCGGAAGAGCCATATATCACAGTGGAGATTGAATCAAGAAGAAATCGCATCCTGCAATGGTACGGAAACAAGGACTGTAAACCGGATAAGAAAAACATGCAGAAATGGCTGGGTAACTATACAGAGCAGTTAAGGGATAAAAAGAAAATGCAGAAACAGACAGCATAAAAGGAAGGGAGAACACAATGGAATACATGCAGTTGAGTCTGGATGATTACATCCAGTGTAAAAATGATATCAAAAACAACCTTGGGACGATCGTAAAGAGCTTCGTCCGGATCGGATGGCAGTTGAGCCGTATCGATAAATCCGGAGCATACAAAAATGATGGTTACAATAGCATCGCAGAATTTGCCAAAGCGGAATATGGCATGAGCGCGACCGGTACGAGCCGTTTTATTAGAGTTTATGAGAAATATTCCGTACCCGGAGATACACCGGAACTGAGGGATGAGTACAAGGATTACAACCGTTCCCAGCTGGAAGAAATGCTTCAGATCCCGGAAGAAGATCACGAGATGATCCGGCCGGAAGCACACAAAGAAGACATCCGAGAGCTGAACCGGTTCAATAAGGAAAATGAGTCCAGCCCGGACAATCTTTTGGACTGGAAGAATGCACAGACAACAGAAGAAAAGATACAGGCGACCATATACGAATTTTGGCATGATAACCGGGAAACCATGAATACATTCTTTGGATCCGACATGGAAATGAAAGATCTTGCAGAATTGCTTTCCCCATCCGGCAGCAGGAGTTACCGGAAAGGAACTGTCTTCCTGATGTTTTATAATCTGGATACAGAAATCCTTGTAAAAGTGTTTGGTGATGATCCGGTAAAGATGACATACCAGGAATTCGCCGACCGGACAAGACAGATCTTCGAAGGGGCAGCAGGAGACCGTGCTTGGGAGACTTGCTTCGGTGAAGCTGTTGAGTCCAACAAAATCGAACAGACAGAACAGCTCCAGGAGCAGGAAGACCAGATACCGGGACAGGACAGAATCCAGAATCACCCGGAATATATGCCAGCACCGGAAATTGCGCCGGCGCAAAAAACAGAAGAGCAGAAATACAACGAGCAGCAGTCGAAAATCGACAGGGAAACAAAGAAGAAGCTCCAGGAGCAGGAAGACCAGAAGAAGATGGAACATCTGCCATCCGATGAACCAAAGAAGATTAAACAGCTCCGAATGGCATCAACATATTATGATGAAATCGTTTCCGGAAGAATGACATTCTGGTTCTGTAAAAACGATAACTTCCATTCAGGAGATTACATGGAACTGATGGAGTTCAAAGAAGGCAGACATACCGGTCGGACAATCCAGACTGAGATCACATATATCCTTGATGATTATACCGGTCTGGAAGATGGATATTGCATTTTGGCAATTAAAGTAACGGGTGCTATCTAAAATCACATATATCTCACACAGGAGGAGGTGCCTGTATAGCCTCCTCCGGAAAGGGGCGGAACATGGAACAATCAGGATTGATGTTTCCAAAGACACAAAAGAAAAAGAAGAAGAGAATGAAACATCCCAAAAGTCTTCTGCATGAGAAAAATGGGACATGCTATCTCTGCATGCTCCTGGACGGGAATTACAAGAAACATCTGTTTTTAGATGAGCATCATATATTTGGAGGTCCCAACCGGAAACATTCCGAAGAAACTGGGATGAAAGTATGGCTCTGCCTGGATCACCACACGATGGGACCATTGGCAGTGCACAACTGCCCGGAAACAACGAGGCTGTTGCACCGGATCGGGCAGCAGGAGTACGAGAGGACGCACAGCCGGCAGCAGTTCATAGAAATATTCGGAAAGAGCTATTTATGAGGAGTAAAAACATGAATATAAAAATATGGCCAAGAAAGAAGAATGACAAGGGCGGATATGCCTGTATGCCATTAAAGAAAAACGTGCCGGAGGGGCACGATGGATGGAGACTAACAACATGTCCTGAATGTGGCACAGAATGCTGGGAGTCACCATTGCTTAAAAGCATTGCAAAATCAGGAGTAATTCCAATGTGCACGATGTGCGCACTTAAGAAAGGAACTAAGAGATGACGGAAGATAAAACATGTAAAACCTGCATCGATAATGATAATGGATTCTGCGACAGAAAAGGAATCCTGGTAGAGGACGATGATCAGTGTACTGATCATAAACCAGATTGGAGAGAATCCATGATGCGTAATTTCCTGAGAGGACACTGAGAGAGGGCACTGATATGGGGAGAACAGATCTTAGACCGGATATTACAAAAGAAGTTCTGGAGGAATACATACAGAAAGGCTACTCACAGAATCGTATTGCAATAACGCTTGGCACTACACAATCGACCATTTTCAACAAACTCAAAAAATATGGTCTTCAGGTTCAAAAGACCAGACCAAGTAACTATGACGAAAAAGCCCTGATTAAACAGCTTCAGAACGGATGGACTACGGAGCAGATAGCGAGGTATTTCGGCGTTTGTACCGGCACTGTTGGGAGCTGGATCAGTAAGAACAGGCTTGGAAAGTACAGAAAAGCATCACCAAAGAAATTTGATACCAAACTTTGCAGTACCTGTATATATGGCACAGGAAAGAAGACAGACATGGACAGATGCAATTACCTATCCATCACCGGTCATTCCCGAAACAAGGGGCAGCCAGAAGATGGATGTTCTAAATACGTGAAAGGAAGAAAAATACATGGAAGAAAAGAACTATACAACCTGTAGACATATTAAAAGAGTTGGAAACTATGCAGTGTTCGTAGAATCGACCTGTAAACAGGCAACCATGATACGCGGACAGCTGGTAGTCAGCAAGACCAGATGCCAGAAATGTGATCAGAAGTCAGGAAATTCGGAGGTGGACATATGACGGAAAATCCTGCAAATGGAATCAAAGACATGATGTGGCATTTTCTGATGGATAAAGGACAGAAAGAAAATATCCCAGAATTGAAAGCCAGTGTATATCGTCTTATTCAGATGACTACGCAGAAAACAGCAGGTCAGCCGGGGCATGCCAAGTCAATGCATATATCATGGGATACGCTTGATATGGAGCTGATGAGAATTGTTGTTGAAGCTACTGCATTAGTTTTATCGGGGAGACTGGATGAACTGGAGGTAGAGAAATGAGCGACAGAGATGAAATTTATGATTACATAAAAAGAGAGATTAATCCATACGGAAGACCATTTAAAGGTACTGCTTTTGAATTTGGAGTTAAAATTATGGATTATATCAAAAATATGAGTGACAAAAGCGGTTGGATTCCAGTCAGTGAGAGATTGCCGGAAAAAGACGGAAGGTATCTGGCGACGTTTAAGTATGGAATAAAAGTTTGTATGGTAGGATATGGCTCTTGTAAGAGAACTGTACTAGGATATCCAATTGGACATGGCTGGTATAACTTGGAAGAAGCGCAATATTATGCGGAGGACAGTATTATTGCCTGGATGCACTTGCCGGAACCATATAAGGAGGACTAAATGGGAAGATGCAAATTAGAATGCCCGGACGGCGAAACAGAATGCTGTATTTGCTGTGATAAGCAAGGCGGTTGTGATAATCGGTGCGACATGATGGATGACTACGAATATACAGAAGATTGTGAAGATTATGTTAAGGAGGACTGAACATGATTGCATTATTATGCGGAATATTTATCGGACTTAATGTTGGTGCATAGGGAGTGATTATGCTCGCCATACTGTACGATAAGCACCACCCAGACGATTAGAAAGGAGAACGGTATGCTGACAAGGAATAAAAAGCTGAAAGACTACGGTATTCCGTCAGAGGACATTGAAAAACTGAATACGATGCTGAAAGACTTCCCGGCAGAGTACGGATACCTGCTTTCCAGTGCTGCCCTGTCAGCTTGCCCGAAGAACACGGTGATAGCGGATATGGTTATCGACAATATCCTACACCGGAAAAGTTACAGGAAAATCAGCAAAGAAAGATATATCCCGATGAATCCGAAGGACTTTTACGGATACAGACGCAAGACCGTCGCTGTACTGTATGAGAGAATGCGGTTGTTGGGAGTGTGGGAGGATAAATAAATGAATATTGATAAATTAGGCTTAACAACAAGAACATACAACATACTGTTAAGAGCAGGGATTACTACCACTGAGGAAATCAAAGAAAAATCAGATGATGATCTGAAAAGAATCAGAAATATGTCTGAGAAATGTTACAAAGAGATTAAGCAAGCTGTGTACTGTACGGACTGTAAACGCAGTATCTATGGAGAATATCATGATTGTGACATCAATATGGAAAGTGGCGGAAGATATCTTCGAGGAGATTGCGAGTGCCATTGCAAAGTACTTATGGAGGGACAAAAAAATGCGGTTAATTGATGCAGATAAAATAATTGACTCTCTTGGAATTTCGGATATGGATTTTGCAATAGGTGCAGTTATTGATGAACAGCCAACGGCATTTGATGTGGATAAGGTTGTTGGCGAATTGAAAAGAGACAAATTCATTGAATCAGAATGTATCTTGTCTGATGTACATCAAGGATACAATGCTGGGCTGAGTAGGGCAGTTGAAATCGTGAAAGGCGGTGGTGTAGATGGTTGATTTTAATGGATTCGACAAGGGCGTGATCGGAAAGCCGCTTCCGGCGGATTCCACTCTGAACAACATGAAAAAAAATGAACTGATCGAACTATTGCATCTCGCCGAGAGTAATCATAAGGTGCTGGCCGATGCCTATGCAAACGCGGTTGATAATAGCAAGTGTAATAGATGCCCTCTGATGCAGGCAGCGAAAAAAGTGAGGTGTGAAAATGGCAATTAAACCGATTTTATTCAATACCGAAATGGTTCGAGCAATCCTGGATGGGAGAAAGGCTTGTACAAGGAGAATTTTAAAAGGAGCGATTCCATTTGATGAGAAAGCGGAATATTGGAATGTACTGAAAAAAGGAGAATGGAGCGGTCCTATATGTGTAGAATACTTTATAAAACAAGGCTCACCGTATCAGCCGGGCGATATCCTGTATGTCCGGGAAACGTGGAGCTTAAGATTCGATGGAGAAAAGTATTTCTATAAGGCAGATAAGAATACATCCAGAGAAGAAAAACGTCTGCTTGATTATGACGATGTAAGGTGGCACCCATCCATCCACATGCCGAAAGAAGCTGCACGTATCTGGCTTAAGGTTACGGATGTGAGAGTGGAGCGGTTACAGGATATCACACCAAAGGACGCTGAAAATGAAGGCGTTGGAAATCTTTTCTACGAAGATATAGGGTACGGTGAAAAAAATTATGGAACAGAAGTAGATCCAGAGTATGGGATTGTAAAGGAACAATTTGCTTGGCTGTGGGAATCAACCATCAAGAAATCCGACATTGACCGCTATGGATGGGATGCAAACCCGTGGGTCTGGGTGATTGAGTTTGAGTGGTGTGAGAAACCACAGGGGGTATGATATGGCTAAACACTGTACCAGGGAGTGTCCAGACAGCGAAACAGAATGCTGCATCTGCTGTACGAAACAGGATTCTTGCCAGAGTAGATGTGATGATATGGACGGTTATGAATATGCGGAGGAGTGTGAAGAATATGAGACTGATTGATGCAGATAAGATCGATTTTAACGAAGTTTTTGTTGGTGCAAGTGAATTTGCACAAGACACAAGAAATGCGGCACAAATGTTGATTGACAATCAGCCGACAGATTTTGATTTGGATAAAGTTGTAGAGCAATTAGATAAAGTAAGTGATTATTACGAGTTTGATGAACAAGGGAAAGAGCATGTTCAGACAGAAATCATTCCCGAAACCCTATGCCAGTTCACGGGACTTTGCGACAAGAACGGTAATAAAATTTGGGAGAATGACATTTTGATGTGCCATGGAAACCCAAAAGACCTTGTAAAAGTGCTATTTGGAGAATTTGGTGTAAGAAATATTGAAACCGGCTCCATAGTAGACAAAGTTGTCGGATGGCATTATGAGGTTGTTCCGACAGATGCAATCAGCAGATGCGAACCATTCTGCTGGCCAATGCCATTGACAGAATATTATATCGACAGATGCGAAATGGAAGTAGTTGGAAACATTTTCGACAATCCAGAGTTGTTACAGGAGGAACACAAATGAGTAAATCAGTATTAGTGATTGATACGCCAATAACATGTATGAGATGCCCTTTTGGTTTGTTTATTAGCGATTATATCTTTTGTGTTATTACAATAGACAAAGACGGTGCTGCTAAGCAAATTAGAAATGATTTATATGGGATTAAAAGACAAAATTGGTGTCCATTGAAGCTATTACCGGAGAAGGACACAAAAAACCATTTCCCGGACGAATTTGAAGATGGGTATGCTATTGGTTGGAACGCTTGCATTGACGAGATTACAGGAGATGACTGACATGACATACAAAAACAGTGAGGGTTATCCAGATCCAACATCAGGAAAGGCAATCAAGGCAGCAGGACATATGCCAACACATATTTACAACGCTTATACAGTTTTGAATAACACTGCCGGACTCTTGGGCTTAGAAATCACAGGTATCAGAGATAAGAAAACGAAGAAGGAATGGAAACGAGGAGGCTGACATCATGGATAAGAGAATTCTGGAAGAATACATAGATGCATGCGAGGTGATCAAGGAAGCAGAAGCAGAAATCCGTAAACTCGAATCGAAAAAAAGTATCACGGCAAATGAGACTGTATCTGGAAGTAATCCGGAATTCCCTTACAACCCACAGCACTTTAAAGTACAGGGAACGACATATTCTTACTCCGATGATGTCAGAATCAGACAGAAGAAAGAGATCCTGAGACAGAAGAAAGAGAAGGCGGAGCAGCTGAAACTGCAGGTTGAAGTCTGGTTGATATCAATTCCATTTCGGATGCAACGGATTATTAAATATAAGATCTTCGAAGAAATGACCTGGCAGCAGGTAGCAGATCGGATGGGACGGAATACCACAGAAGCCAGCGCGAAGATGGAATTCAAAAGATTTTTTGAAAAAAATTAAAGTTTGTTACGAATGTTACGAATGTTACGATTTAATATGATAATATGTATCATGAACAAATTGGAAACATCCAAGACGTTCAGATCTCATACGATCTCCCCAAGGTATGATAAATTCCATGTCCTGGTCTCTGGTGGTGCTCAGATCAGGACATCCCGGAACATAGCTCAGTGGTAGAGCAGCTGGCTTATATCCAGCGTGTCGGTGGTCCGATTCCATCTGTTCCGATCGCGTGACTTAAACGCGACTTACGCATATAACTCCAAAAGAGGCGGAGCCGGCAGCAGGCTCCGCCTTTAAAATATTCAGGTGTCCAACTCGGACACCTTTTATATTGCCAATTTTCATACAGCGTGCACAGCACCAGCACTTACATACTTTAGGCATGGGAATCACTGTATGTAAGTGTTAGCACCTCCTTTCGTCACGGTAGCAATCGGCTGTCGTGTATGGTACTGGCAGGACTGTATTTCAGTAAATATCAAAACCGACAAACATGAGGTGATGAGACATGGCCAGAGCGCCGGACAAGAGAATAGAGCAGGCGAAAGAAATGTACCTGCAAGGGCGGAAGTTGGTTGAGATTGCAAGTCAACTAAATCTGCCGGAGGGCACTGTCCGGAGGTGGAAGTGTACTCATAAATGGGATAACGAACGTTCGGATAAAAAAAGCGAACGTTCGGAAAGCAAAAAAAGTAAAAAAAAGAAAGCTGCTGAGAGCGAAGTTGATCAGGTGATAGAAAATCCTGAATTGACAGACAAACAGCGGCTTTTTTGTATTTATTATATTCGGAGTTTTAACGCTACAAAAGCATACCAGAAAGCATATGGATGCAGTTATGAAAATGCGATGCAGAATGGAAGCAGGATGCTGAGAAATGACAAGGTAAAAGAAGAAATCATAAGATTGAAGCAGAATCGTCTGAATCAGGAGCTGCTTTCCGAGGAAGATATCTTTCAGAAGTATATGGATATAGCATTTTCGGATATCACAGACTATGTGAAATTTGGGACAGAGAAAGTCCCTGTAATGACCATGTACGGGCCTGCGCAAGTCCAGGACCCGAAGACTGGAAAGAAAAAAACACTCACAGAAACCGTGAATATAATCCATTTTAGGGATTCGTCAGAAGTGGACGGCTCTATCATATCTGAGGTAAAACACGGAAAGAACGGATCGAGCATCAAACTTGCGGACCGCATGAAAGCCCTTCAGTGGCTAGCTGACCATATGAATCTAGGAACTGAAGAACAGCGTGCACGGATCGCACAGATGAAAGCTCAGACAGATAAACTTACCGGAAACAATCAGGAGATTGAAGATCTGGATGACATAGAAGGCGAGATCTATGGCAGCGGCGAATAGAGTTACCAAAAAGAAAACTATCTTATATCGTTTTTCTGAGAAACATAAAGAATACATCCGCAGATGCAGAGAGTGTTCTTATAATGTGGCTGAAGGAGCTGTTCGTGCTGGTAAGACAGTTGACAATGTCTTTGCTTTTGCACACGAGCTGAAGACTACACCAGATAAGATTCACCTTGCAACAGGATCCACAATGGCGAATGCGAAAATGAACATCGGAGACTGCAACGGAATGGGGCTTGAATGGATTTTCCGCGGTCAGAGCCATTGGGGAAAGTACAAGGATAACGAAGCTTTGTTCATCAAAGGTCCAGCGACTCACAACAGACAGAAGATTGTAATCTTTGCAGGTGGAGCTAAAGAAGACAGCTACAAGAAAATTCGTGGTAACTCCTATGGTATGTGGATCGCGACAGAGATTAACCTTCACCATGATAATACAATCAAAGAGGCATTCAATCGTCAGCTGGCGGCTAAGAGGCTGAAAGTATTCTGGGACCTGAACCCGGATAATCCGAGAGCTGCAATTTACTCAGAGTACATTGATCGTTATCAGCGGCAGCAGGAAGAAGGGAGCTTTCCCGGCGGTTACAATTACATGCATTGTACCATTTACGATAACATCAATATTACTCCGGAACGTTTGAAAGAAGTCGAGAGCAGATATGATGTCAACTCAATCTGGTATATGCGTGACATCAAAGGAATGCGTGTTGTAGCAAATGGTCTGATCTTCCGAAGATTTGCCGATGATATCAGTACCAAGAAGTTTGCGTTCGCTTTGAAAGAGAAACCTAAAGATATCATGGAGATTAATCTTGGCATCGATTTTGGCGGATCTGGATCGGGCCATTCTTTTACAGCTACTGCAATCACAAGGGGATTCCAAATGGTTGTGCCGTTGGCATCTGAGTGGATCAACTGCAAGGACGAGAGTGGCAATCCATTAGAGATTGATCCGGATATGTTGGGAAAGATGTTTTGTAATTTTGTACAGAAGATACTAAACCGATACGGATATGTAACAGTGGTTTATGCGGATAGTGCAGAACAAACGCTGATAGCAGGAATCCGCAGCAGTCTTAGAAAGAATGGTCTTGGCTGGATCAGAGTGGAGAATGCATTGAAAACGGAGATTAATGATCGAATCAATGCTACTTCAATCCTGATGGCACAAGGCCGTTTCGCTTATATGGATGGAGAATGTGACAGTCTTGTAACAGCACTATGTACAGCAGTCTGGGACCCGAAAGAGCTGACGAAGAATGTCAGACTTGATGATGGGACCAGCGATATTGACTCATTAGACAGTTTTGAATATACATTTGAGCGACTGATCAGTCAGCTCATCAGGTACGGGTGATTAATATGAATTATACAAATATGTATCAGGCATTGCGTAAGATCCTGGACAAGGATGAGCAGATCGATTATGCAATGAGCGGAGAGACAGCGGCACATATTGAGATGTGGTCTGCACTATACAAAGATAAGGCGCCATGGCTGGATTCCAACACACAGAGCGCAGGGATTGCGGCAGCAGTAGCTGGAGAGATTGCCAGGCTGACGGTTCTGGAAGTGAAGAGCGAAGTTTCCGGAAGTGCCAAGGCATCATATATTGATAAAATCTACCAGAGAGTGATTGAGAATCTGCGGATTCAGGTTGAGTATGCAGATGCGAAAGGCAGCCTGATCTTTAAACCTTATGTGACTGCAAATGGCATTTCTATCCAGTACATACAGGCAGATAATTTCTTTCCTTTGGAATTTGATACGGAGACGATTACAAAATGTGCATTCCTGGATCAGTTCCGTCGAGACAATGAGATATACAGCAGGATAGAGATACATACTCTGAAAGATGGGTTGCTGAACATCCGGAACAGAGCTTTCGTTTCCAGAACAGAGGGACTGATTGGGACGGAGATACCAGTCAATTCAGTTCCGAAGTGGTCTGAACTCGTACAGGAAATTACATTTTCCGGCACAGAGAAGCTGCCGTTTGGCTACTTCAGAGTTCCGCTGGGAAACAATCAAGATTCTGGCAGTCCACTGGGAACATCTACATTTTCAAGAGCTGTGAAACATATCCGGGAAGCAGATAAAAGATATTCCCAGATCAATTGGGAATATGAGAGCAAAGAATCAGCAGTTCATATTGCTCAGAGCCTGTTAAAGAGAGACCAGAGCACAGGAGAACCGGTTTATCCTGCGGGTAAGAAAAGGTTATACCGTGCCATTGAGTACAACACTGGAGCTACCGATAAGCCTTTTATGGATACCTTTTCACCGGACATCAGGGATACATCATATTTCAATGGGTGGAATCACCTAATGAGGATGATAGAATTTGACTGCAACCTGGCATACGGAACTATTTCAGATCCGAATAATACAGACAAGACGGCAGAAGAGATCAAAGCCAGCAAGCAGCGATCATATTCTTTTGTACAGAGCTGTCAGACAGCACTGCAGCATGCTTTAGAGGATTTAGTGGATGCAATAGCATTCTGGTGCGATATCTATCAGCTATGCCCCTCTGGAACTTATCAGACATCTTTTGACTGGGATGATTCTATTGTGACGGATGTAGAGTCAGAACGGCAGTCTGATAGGCTGGATGTTTCCATGGGTGCAATGCCACTGTGGGAATACAGAATGAAATGGTATGGGGAAACAGAAGAGCAGGCAAAGGCAGCAGTCCAGAAGCCAGAAGAGACGGTGATTGAATGACGCAGGGCGAGATTGAAAAACTCACAGTGAAAGTCAGCAACATTTTCTCAGAACTGGAAGTTCGGATCATGACAGATATTGTCCGCAGGATTAAAGAAAATGGTTTTGCAAGTGCTTCCGTAGACTGGCAGATCAGCAGGCTTCAGCAATTGGGAATGGCCGAGGAAGATATCCGTGGATGGATCCAGAGCGCATTACAGACAACGGATACAGAAATGGACAGGATATTTTCTGATGAGGTGTACAAACAGTATTACGAACAGGAACATTTCTTTAAACTTGCCGGAATGCAGCAGATACCGCTTGAAGAAAATTTCGTGATTCAGCAGCTGATTGAGGCGACCAAGAAGCAGCTCCAGGGAGAATATAAGAATCTGACCGGTTCCATGGGATTTGCTATTCGTAATCCGGCAACTGGTAGAATTCAATCTTCACCTCTGATGGATTATTACAGATCTACTATGGATCAGGCTGTTATTGATATCAAGTCAGGCGCATTTGATTATAACACAGTTCTTAAGCGGACCGTGAATCAGATGACGGCTTCTGGACTTCGATATATAGAGTATGATTCAGGACACCGGGACAGGATAGATGTAGCTGCCAGAAGAGCAATCCTTACCGGTTTTCGACAGGTGCAGAGCCAGATCATGGAGCAGACAGCGGATCAGCTGGGGACAGATACCTTTGAAGTCAGCTACCATGTAGGGGCAAGACCAACACATCAGCCCTGGCAAGGTAGAGTGTGGACGCGGCAGGAACTTGTTTCTGTATGCGGCCTTGGTGAGGTAACAGGTCTGAAAGGAGCCAACTGTTACCATGATTATAAACCATTCCCCCCTGGATCCGTGAGAACATATACGGATGAACAGCTCCAGAAAATGCTTGAAGCTGAGAATACTCCCGGAGAGTACAACGGAAAACAGTACACCACTTATGAAGCGCTTCAACAGCAGAGAAAGATGGAACGTGTCATGCGGGCACAACGTCAGAGGATAAAGTTACTGGAAGAAGGAGGAGCTGATAAACAGGATATAATCCTGGCAAAGGCCAAGTACCAGGGACAGATGCAGACCTATAAAGATTTTTCTAAAAAGATGCATCTTCCGGAACAGAAAGCTAGAATCATGCAGGATGGCTTAAAAGGAAAGTTCATGCCGACAAAAGCAGAGCAGAAAGCCCTTGAAGAATCAGCTATAAATGATAAAATAAAAGCAGACATGAAAGCAGCTGGGATGAGAGGGGAGATTAATTTGAAACCTCAGATTCCTGATGTGAGCAAACTTTCTTTTGATGAGCACCATGTAAATCAGGAAAGGCAGCATAATGTAACAGAGACAGAAGCAAAAAGCTACATTCAAAACGCTGTATTTTCTACTACGAAGTGGAAAGGAAAGTTTACAAATTATTACAGTGATGAAGGTGCAACATTTGTAGATAATGAAGCTCAGTATATTAGAACTGCTTTCAGAAAAGAGCAATATGATGAAGCGGCAACAGCAGCTATGGAGGTGTTAAAACGTGAGTGGTCCTGATTTTGTAATGTGCCCCTTGGTTGATGAGAATATAGAACCCATTGATTGCATTGAAAATTCAGATGCGATAGATGGGATTATCAAGAAAGAAACGATTCCGGAAAGGTTTAAAAAGAAGCCGAACTGGAAAGAGATATGCAAAAAATGTAAATGGCATGGATATTGATACCACCAGTCAGAAATGACCGGTGGTATTTTTATACTCAAAAATTGGTCAGATGATCAGACCTAAAATAGTCAGCTATCTGGTGGATGGTTACACACCTATAAATAACCTATGGGATAGGCAGGAAAGGACAAACAGATGAAAACAGAAGATTTACAGGCAAAAGGATTAACTCAGGAACAGATTGACTTTGTTATGGCCGAATATGGAAAAGATCTTAATGCAGTAAAAGCGGAGAGGGATGGTTATAGGTCCCAGCTTGATACGGCACAGACTTCTTTAAAAGCGATGGAAGGGATTGATGCTGCTGGATTGCAGACGAAAGTTTCCGATTTGACCAAGCAGCTCCAGGGCAAGGATGCAGAGATTGAGAAAATCAAAGCGGATTATGCTTTTGATACATCTGTGAAAGAAGCTATTCGAAAGGCTTCCGGGAGAAATGAGAAAGCAATCATGGCGCTTTTAGATATGGATACTTTAAAAGCATCCAAGAATCAGTCTCAGGACATTGAAGCAGCAATCACGGCCTTAAAGAAAGATAATGATTATCTGTTCCAGCAGGCAGCCACAGTTCCTCGTGTAGTTTCTTCAACTACAGGAATCAGCAATGAAGCACAGACTAAAAAAGAGCAGGCAAATGAAGCACTTAGAAGTCTGCTCGGAAAAGGAGAATAAAGAATGGCAGTAAATATTACAAACAGAGCGGATGCAGAAGCGATTATCCGCGAACAGGTCGTATCCAGTATTTTTCAGGACGCACCGAAAAATTCCGTATTTATGGGAATGGCAAGAAAACTTCCAAACATGACATCTAACCAGACCAGAATCCGAGTACTGGATTTCTTACCGACTGCATACTGGGTAGATGGTGATGTTGGCATGAAACAGACTACCAGACAGGCATGGGATAACGTGTATCTGAATGCTGGAGAGCTGGCTGTTATCGTACCTATTCCGGATGCAGTGCTTTCTGACGCAGAATTTGACATCTTTGGCGAGATCACTCCGCGTGTCATGGAAGCAATCGGACAGAAAGTAGACGCAGCAGTTATCTTTGGAGATAACCGCCCAAGAGAGTGGCAGGCAGATCTTGTTACTCTGGCAAGACAGGCAGGAAACAATGTTTCCCCGACAACAGGAAAAGACTATTATGATCTGATCCTTGGCGAGAATGGTGTGTTTGCAAAAGTTGAAGAAGATGGATATGGAGTTTCCGGAGCTATTGCACCAATGAACTTCAAGGCAAAACTCCGTGGTCTTCGTGATACCACTGGTCAGCCAATCTTCAAGAGTAATATGCAGGATGTTGCAAGATATACTCTGGATGGCGCTCCAATTACATTCCCGGAAAACGGCGGATTCTACCCAGAAATTGCACAGCTTGTAGTTGGTGATTTCGGTCAGGCAGTATATTCCATTCGTCAGGATGTAACAGTGAAAATCCTGGATCAGGGAGTTATTCAGGACCCGGCTACAAAGGAAATCGTCTATAATCTGGCACAGCAGGATATGACAGCACTTCGTATTGTATTCCGCATGGGCTGGGCTCTTCCGAATCCAGCTACCAGAATGAATGAAGACCGCACTGGATGTGCATTTGCATATCTTGAGCCAGGTACTCCTGTTGTTACTCAGAAAGTTACATTTACTGTAACGGACGGTAAAGAATCAAGCCCTGTAGCTTATGAAGGTGTACGCATCAATGTGGATGGGGCAATTCTTGTAACCGGAGATGATGGAAAAGCGGAGTTTAACCTGCAAGCTGGTACATATACAGCGAAGATCACCAAGAAGGGATATATCTCGGTGACAGAAACCTTTACTGTGGCAAAGGCGGCAGTAACAAAGAACATTACTCTTACAAGCCGAGAATGACAAGGATGTGATGAAAAATGTATACTTCGTACAATTATTACGAATCTGGCTATCTGATGGGCCGTGATTCAAGGCTGTCTGAGGATGAATTCCCATTCTGGGAAAAACAGGCTGAGCGTGTGCTAAACCAGTACACCTTCAGCCGCCTGGTTTCCAATTTCGGGCTTATCACAGATGAGGTGAAAGATTGCGCCTGTGAGCTTGCAGAGCTTCTGTATCAGGCGGATAAAAGTACTCAGCAGGCAGCAGAACAGGGCGGTGTTTTGCAGTCCTATTCCAATGATGGAGAATCTGGAACTTTTGATCTGTCCAAGTCAATTTTCACGGAAGAGGGAAAACAGAAGAAGGTCAAAGAGATCATTTACAGATATCTGGGGAACACCGGGCTCTTGTATCAGGGGGTGTGAGCATGAACCAGAATTACATTCATACCATCACCTTATACAATCGGATTCAGGCATCAGACAGCGAAGATAGGAAGGAGCACTGGAAGAGGATAGTGCTCCATAATTGTTTCTGGAAAGCACAGGTAAATACCGGTTTTAATGATACCCAGGCAAGTGTTCAGAACACTTATGCGGTGCGGATTCCAAAGGATGACAGATACTTACCTTACGCAGAATACAAAAACTCTCCGGAAGAGCATTTTACAGTTTCGCAGGGAGATATTGTTATTTGTGGGGAATGCACGGAAGAAATCACGGGGGAATCTGGAAAGACTGCGGCACAGGTCCTGAACAGATACAAGCCATCAGCATTCAAAGTAACGGCATTCTCTGACAATACTAGTTTTCTGCTGGCGAAGCATTACAGATTGGGAGGCTGATACAATGAAAGTGAAATTCGAGTGGAATGATTCTCCTGATCGGATTGCCAAAAAGAAACTTGGTGGACAGCCGGGCATGCTTTTTCTGGCGGCAACTGCAGCACGTTTCATGGATCCTTATGTACCGGCAGATAATCTGGTGCTTGTGCAGAATATAGACATCACTGCTGATGAGGATGCGGGTTATATAACCTACAACAGTCCCTATGCTCATTATCAGTATATGGGAGAGATGTACGGTCCAAACATCCCTATCTTTGATGGAAAGGAATTGATGGGCTTCTGGTCTCCGCCACACAAGAACCCGACAGGCAGAAAATTGAAGTACAGCACATTTCGCCATCCGCTTGCAACAGATCATTGGGACAAAGCCATGATGACTGCAAGGAAAGAAGATCTTGCAGAAGCTTATGAAGAATATCTGAAATTAGGAGGAAATACGTGACAAGGCATGATGCGGTAAAAGAGTATTTTGAACCAAAGGTCAGTGAGCTTGCCGGAGATATGCTGAATTTCAACTTTTCTCCGGAATCGGAAGACAGCATCTCGCTGATCACGAATTATTCTGATAAAGTCAGGAAAAAGTACATTACCGGTGATGTGCAGAAAGAGTATGGCTTTACGATTGTGATCGTAAAATCCTATTCTTCTTTCCAGGATGATCTGAATCTGGAAGCTATGAATTTCGCACAGGCTTTTATGGATTGGTTGGAGCAGCAGAATGAAAAGAAAGTTTTCCCTGATTTTGGAGAAGCGTGCGAGATACAGAAGATGGAAAATCTTCAGAATATGCCAAACCTGTCTGGCGTTAATCAGAATGGGACAATGGCAAGATATATGATACAGTCAAGAATTATTTACAAAGAAAGGAAGAACAAGACATGAAGTTAGAAAGAGAAGCGTTAGCGCATTTCCTGGATACTTCCTGGGGAAAAGATGCGGCAAAAGATGCAGCTAAAGCGGTGTGGGAGATCATTGGCGAAGACATCGATGACATGTCCGTAGATTTGAACCCTGACATTGAGAAGAAAAAGAATATCCTTGGAAAAGCAAAAGTGAACGACAAAGGTTATGAACCGTCTATTAGTGCAGATCCGTTCTATGCAAATCCAGAGTATAAACTTTATCCGAAGATTCGCGATCTTGCTTTAGGACGCAAAAAAGGAGATGCATGCAAGAGCCTTATGCTCGAGGTTATCGTGGAGGATACCACAGCGGCTAAGCATTTAGCTTATGCACAGGAAGTTCTCGTAAAACCGCAGTCTTATGGCGGTGGTACAGAGGGAGTTAACTTCCCGTTCAACATTGAGGAAGACGGAGCCAGAGTAAAAGGTTATGTGACAGGAGAATCTGTAAAAACTGGAAACCCAGTATTTACCGCAGGAGAAATTGAAGCTGCGTAAGTAATACTGATTTATGGGAGTGCCATTAACACTATGGCGCTCCCTGATTTTTTATTTCAGGAGGAAATTATGGAACAGACATTCAATCAGAAAGCAAACACAATCGTCATTGATGATGGTAGTAAAGAATATAACATTCAGAATCAGCATGGAGAGACACTGGCAGTCTTCCGTTTCCGCCCATCGGACACCAATATCATTTCCAGATTTGAAGAGGTACAGAAATTTTTTGAGAATTTTAGTACAGAGGAAAATGAATCTGTAAAAGAATGTGAACAGAGAGTGATTGAACGGATTGATTATCTGGTAGGGGCAGATACTGGCTCTACATTCTTCTCTGTGTTAGGACCGTTCTCCCCGATGAACAATGGAAAATTGTTCGTGGAGGTATGTATGGATGCCTTGCGTGATGTGATCGACAAAGAGTTTGATGTCCGGATCAAAAAGAGTCAGAGCCGGGTAAACAAATATACGCAGAAATACCAGAAACACAGACCAAATTATACAAAGAAGCGCCGTCATGGATGATATGTGGAATCTGCCCCATTCTATAGAATTGGGCGGTGAACAATATGAAATTCGAACGGACTACAGAGCTATTTTGGATATCCTGCGGGCTATGGCAGATCCTGAACTCGATGAAAATGACAGAACGGAAGTGCTTTTTAAAATTTTCTTCTGGAATCCAGAGAAGATCCCGGATGAGTATCTGCAAGAAGCTATTGACAAGGCATTTGAGTTTATTGACTGCGGAATCAAAGGTGATGAGAAGAGTAAAGTCCGATTGATGGACTGGGATAAGGATTCCCCTCTGATTGCTTCCGCAATCAATAAAAACACCGGAAGAGACATACGATCTGTGAAGTATATGCACTGGTGGACCTTTATGGGCGCATATATGGAGATATCAGAAGGCCTTTTTCATGAGATCCTTCAGATCCGGCAGAAAAAAATGAACGGTAAAAAGCTGGAAAAATGGGAACTGGAATTTTACCGGAAGAATAAAAAACTGATAGACATTCAGCAGCAAAAGACAAAGCGGTCAGCTGAGGAAGAAGCTGCTCTTAAGGAATTATTTGGTGGATTGAAGAGGTGAGATTATGGCAGATGGAACAATTACTCTTAAGGCTGAGTCAGATGATAAAGGTGTAAAAGTGGGCATGCGTGATATAGAAGCCTCTGTAAAACGAATGTCCACATCCGTAGAAGGCCTTGGAGAAAAAGCTAAGATTGCCATACAAAAGCAGTTGGATTCTCTTTCAAAACTGAATAATCAGTATGTACAGCAGGAACAGAAGGTAAATGATCTAAAGCAGAGAATGAAAGAGCTCTCTGATCAGAAGATAGAGACAGATAAATACAAGCGGCTTAGTGATGAGATTAAGAAACTGGAAGATGAGTTTGAAAAGGTTGAAACAAAACAGCGTGAATGGCTGGATATGGGCTTTTCAATAAACTCTGCGCCGCTTAAGGAACTTGACAAACAGATGGACGACATCTGGGCGGATATTGATAAAATCCAGCAGAAACAGGCTGAAATGAGAAATTCTGGTACTGCTTATGTGGACCCGCGTAGTTTATCAGAGTACCAGAACACCGCTTCCAGACTTACAGTGGAAGAAATGCGACTGGATGATATGAATAACCGGTTAAACACTTCCTTTGCCTCTACAGAAATGCGTCTGAAAGAATGCAGTGAAGAAGCTGTTAAGTCATCATCTAAGTTTAACGGACTTGCAAGCGCGGCAAAGCGTTTTTCTGGTAGGTTAATACAATCTGGAATTACCGGCATGAAACGAAAGGTTCACGAACTCTGGCAGGCTCTTGATAAGCTAATGGCGAAATTTATGCAGCTGGCATCTGGAGCAATCACTGGTGGTCTGCAGAAGATTTCAAACGGTATCTTTGCTATTCATAAGTCAGCAAATAAGAGTACACTATCACTGAAAAATCTGCTGAAATATGCATTCGGAATACGTTCACTGTTTGTACTCTTCAACAAGATGCGAAGTGCTGTTGTAGATGGTATTCAGAATCTCGCCAAGTATGATCTGGCAACCAAGACAGGAGACGTAAATAACTGCCTGTCTGCACTGATGTCATCTCTGACGCAGCTGAAAAACAGTTTTGCGACTGCATTTGCGCCAATTATTACAGTGGTGACACCTCTGCTGGTGAATTTCATTAACATGATATCCCAAGCGGTAACACGCGTGGGAATGCTGATTGCAGCACTTACTGGGCAGAATGCTTTTACCAAGGCGGTTGCGGTTCAGGAGAATTACGCGGCCAGTCTGGATAAGACAGCGAATAAAGCAAAAAAGGCTGCAAAAGAATTAAAAGGATACCTTAGTCCAATTGATGAAATCAACCGATATGATGATGGGAAGACGAACAGCAATACTGGTTCAAATGGAAAATATACAGGTCCGTCTCCTAAAGATATGTTTGAGGAAGTTCCTATTGAAAGTTCCTTGAAAGGGATTGCAGATAAGATCAGAGAACTGATCAAAAACGAAGATTGGGAAGGCCTTGGAGCTTACATAGCCAGTGGAATCAACAAAGGACTTCAAAAAATCTATGATGTCATCAACTGGAATAACGTAGGACCAAAGGTAACGAAGTTCTGTGATGCATTTACCAGGACATTTAATAGTCTGGTAGATAACATCGACTGGGACCTGATGGGGCGTACAGTTGGTGCCGGCATCAATACTCTGGTAAACACCCTGAATCTTTTGATTGCAGGAATTGACTGGAAGAACCTTGGAAAAAAATTTGCAACCGGTATCACTGGTCTTGTTAGGGAAGTCAACTGGAATAATCTTGGACAACTTATGGGAAACAAGTTCATGATTGCCTGGAAAATCTTTAATGGAATGGTTCACAATCTTCCGTACAGCGAGATTGGAAAGGCTGTTGCAGAATGTCTGAATGGCGCAATGTCCCAAATTTCTCTTTCAGAGGTTGCAGATACGCTGGCAACCGGATTGAATGGTGCATTTACATCATTATATAGTTTCTCGGAGAGCTTTGACTGGTCCGAACTGGTAGATAACATCGCAAACGGTATCAATACTTTTGTATCAGAATTCAAGTGGGAAGAAAATGGACAGAAGCTGGAAGTATTTCTGGATGATCTGTGTAAAGCACTACTGAATATAGCAGAAAAGACAAACTGGGAATCTTTTGGTGCCGGCATTGGTACTTTTATTTCCCAGGTTGACTGGGTTGGACATCTGAAACAGGTGATAAGTGCAATAGTTAAGGCATTAGGCGGTCTGTTTGATGGAATGGAAGCAGGTGGAACAGCCGGTAAGGTAGTATCTTTTCTGAGCAAAGTATTTTTAGCAGTGAAGATTGCAGATATTACGGGATTGGATAGCCTCATAAAGCTGCTGGTTGGATTTCTAGGAAAGAAATTAATAGGTTCTGAAACTGTAGCTGAATTATCGGGTAGTCTGACCACCTTATTAGGAAATTCCGTGAAAGGTGCGGCTGGTGGCTTTTCTTCACTGGCGTCATCTATAGCTCCGCTGGTAGGAACAGCAGGACTGATTGTAGGTGTGGGCGTAGCAGCAGCTACAGCTACTTCTGAACTGGCAAAAATGGTAGAGACCATGCAGGGCGGCAATGGTATTGGCGGCACATTTGGAAATACCATGGATGACTTCATCCAGACATTACAGCGGCGCGGCGATATCATATCCGGCTCTGCAACGGAAATCTGGGATCTGAAAGAATCTCTCGAAAAAGAGGGCATGACTGCCGAAGAAAAATCCAGTGCAACACAAAAACTCATTGATAAACTGGGCGAGATGGGCGTTACATCTGAGCAAGCAACACAGGCATTTGAGACATTAAGGCAGAAGGGACTTATTACAGATGATATGTTCGATATTCTATCAGAATCTATTAAGACACTTGGCAATGATACAACCAACATGGCAGGGCAGATCAACCTTGGAAGCCAGAGTGCACAAAAATCTTATGATGATCTGAAACTTGCTATCGGAAACCTGACAAATCAGATGCATCTTGGAACTGATGAACAGGGACAGTTATTGAATGCTCTGGACAGAACCGTGGATTCCGGTGGCACTGCACAGGACGCATATAACAATGTCATGGCAGCAGTTAAGAATATGGGGGGAAATACCGAGACTGCAGCAAAGATTTTCTCGGAAGTTTTTCCGAATGCGGTGCAGGTCACAAAGAGCAGCGTAGATAAAAATATCATTGGAGCACAGCAGACTGTAACGACTTCTACCGGAAAGATGAAGGCAGATGCAGAAACGAATCTGGCGGGACTTCAGAAAGCGGCGGAGAATGCATCTGGTGGTGTAAATACAGCAACAGTGAAGAATTGGGGTAATTCGGCATCAGAGGTGGATAAAAACCTTGATCAGATGAAGCAGCATGCAAACCTGAAACTTGGAGAAATGCAGAAGACGGTAGATTCTCATTTTAGCAGCCAGTACAATACCATGACTACAAAATGGCAGAAAGCAAATGAGCGTATTAACCAGATCATAGCAGATATGGCTGCTATGATTAACAATAAGATGGAAAATCTGGTGTCATCCATGGAACGTGCGGGAAGTAGAATGGGGAACGGCTTATCGCGCGGTGTATCTGAGGGAACCAGCGGAGTCAAACGTGCTTTGAATAATGCCGTTAGTAAAGTGAACAGTACGATCGGAAACATTAATAGCGCTTTATCTGGAATTGAACATGGTTTTACATTTTCGTATGATGTACAACTTCCCACTGGTGGCCGCAGATGGGGTAATTACAGTTTGAATCTACCAAGAGTAAATACAGTTCCATATTTGGCAACAGGAGCTGTAATTCCACCAAGAAGTGAGTTCCTGGCAGTTCTGGGAGATCAGAAGAACGGTCGGAACTTGGAAGCTCCGGAAAGCCTGATAAGACAGATATTCCGGGAAGAAACTGGCAGCAACCAAGGAAGCAATACATACAATGTTTCTGTGTCCGCTTCTGGAAGAAAATTCTTGGATATCGTTCTGGAAGAAGGGGAACTGAGAAGAAATCGAAATGGCGGAAAAAATCCGTTTAAGCTTGATGATTAGGAGGCGTTTGGATGGCAGAAGAATGTTTTAAAATTGACGGAGTCGCAATTGCGGCTCCTGAAACCTATAAACCGGTGTTTTCTACGACAAGCACCAAAAGTACGAAACGTGATCAGACACTGACTATGCATAATTCCGTTATGGGTACTATTGCAGGATATGATATGACCTGGGGAGAACTTACGTGGACTGAGATTGCAACGATCCTGAACGTACTTATAGATAAAAAAAGTTTTACATTTCATCATAAGGATCCGAGAATTCCGGGAAAATGGATTGATGCTTCTTTTTATTGTTCTAACTACAATATGGAGGCACAAACATTGGAAGAGAAGGCTGAGAAGTGGACAGGCTTGGCAATCAATGTAAGGAGGAAAAAGAAATTATGATCAATGTATCTGATCAGCTCCTGAAAGAGTCAAAAGAAAACCAGGATTATTATGTAACAGCAAATGTTACCCTTACAGATGGAACAAAATTATCACTCAAAAAAGAAAACTTCTATCTGGACGGAAATGGAATTGTTGATTCTGCGGATAGTAGTAGTTTCCCAGTGGGAGTGGCTATCGAAAAAACAGCTACATTGTCCCTTGTAAATGATGAGGAACAGTTTTTGGGATACAGTTTTAACAGGGCAGTATTTGCAATTTATATGAATCTGGAATTATCAGATGGGAAAGTGGAGACCTTCAAGCGAGGGTCTTTTATTGTGTGCAAAAAGCCAGCTATTGATGAGGAGATAAACCTTACACTGTTAGATTATATGAGCAAAACTGACAGGAGTTACGAAACAAATCTTACTTTTCCCTGTACTGCGGGTGAGGTCCTGCAGGATTCCTGCCAGACGTGCGGGATTACCCTTGGTGATGCGACTTTTAAAAATTCTGATTTTCGAGTAATGAAAAAACCAACCGGTACCACTCATAGAGCAGTGATTGGTATGGTAGCCGCTCTTGCAGGCGGCAATGCCAGAATTGATGAGAATGACCTCCTGAGAATCGTTACTTATCAGGCGGCACCTAAAGTAGTAAAGCTTGTGGAAGCTCCTTGGATGGATGCTAGTGGAAACAATATCTATGATATTGAGGAAAATGAAATTATTATAACAAAGGAAGATATAACAATCGGCTTAAAGCTCGAGGAAGGTATTGATGATGTGCAGACGGACATCGATATTATCACAGTTACCGGAGTGAAGTACACAGAAGACGAGCGGGATTACATATACGGACAGGAAGGTTACTTGATTGATTTGAAAGAAAATCAGCTACTTTCCGGAAATGCCGAGGACGGTGTGAATTGTATTGGCCGGATTTTAACTGGCTTCCAGATTTTGCCATTTTCTGTAAGTAGCATACCGATTGGATATGCAACCTTTGGAGATGCAGTGCAGTTTGAAGATTATCGAGGAAATATATATCGTTCCTATGCTACTGATATTGAATTTTTATTTGCTGATTCTACCAATTTTTCCTGTAAGGCAAAGAGTGTAGAATCTCAGGGAGCAGAGTACCCGGATGAAAATAAAGTGCTGATAGAGCAGGCAAAAGAAGATACACGTCAGAAAATGACTGCTTATGACATTAAGCTAAAACAGATGAATGAGTTAGCTGCCAATACTTTGGGATTTTATTTCACAATCGAAAATCTAACGGATGGATCCACAATCGTATACCGCCATGATAAACCAACTTTAAAAGAATCAAAGATAATTTATAAAAACGGAATTGATGGCTTTTTCTTATCCGTTGATGGCGGTGAGACATGGAAATCCGGATTCGATTCCAATGGAGATGCCGTACTTAATATTTTATATGCGATCGGTATTCAAGCGGAGTATATCAATACCAGAGGATTAACGGCTAAAGACAACGATGGAAATATTACGTTTCGTATAAATGCAGATACAGGTGAAGTTGAAATAAACGGAAGTAGTGTTTATATCGGAGAAAAAAGAGTAGATAAAATGCTTGAGGACATGAATAATACCATCGCATCTGCCAAGAATATGACCTTACAGCTGAGTAACGACATGCAGACGATCGCATCTGACGCAGACGGAAACATTCCGGTATTTCCAACAGTGGCAACCACAGCGTCAGTTATGTATGGCTCACAGGATGTAACCAATGATTGCAGTTACACGATTACGAAATCCGACAGCGTGACCGGCTCTTGGGATGTCAATACGCACACCTATACAGTCACAGGACTGATAGCTGATAACGGATGGGTGGATATTAAAGCCACTTACCTGCAAACCTTGTCCATCACAAGAAGATTCACGATTGCCAAGCTTAAAGCCGGAAAGAACGGAGTCAATGGACTGGATGGTTTGCAAGGCGAAAAAGGCGAACAAGGAGTTCCCGGAAAAGATGGCAAAGATGGAACAAATGGAGTAGACGGCAAGACATCATATTTCCACATCAAATATAGTTCCGTGGCAAATCCGACATCATCTAGTCAGATGACTGAAACTCCGTCCACGTATATAGGTACTTATGTAGACTATGAACCGAATGACAGCACAGACCCGAAGAAATATACGTGGTCAAAATTCGAGGGGTCTGATGGTAAAGATGGTATTGCTGGAACGAACGGCACAGACGGAAAGACGTATTATCTACATATTGCCTACGCGAACAGTGCTGATGGAAAGACAGGCTTTTCGGTTTCTGATGGAACTAATAAACTGTATATTGGCCAGTATACGGATACCGCCAAGACAGATTCCACTGACCCGACAAAATATACGTGGAGTAAGATTAAGGGCGAGACGGGAGCTGATGGAAAACCGGGAAGAACCTACATCATTGAGCCGTCTTGTAACGTGCTGAAACGTGGAGCAGACAAGAATGTCAGTCCAAATTTTTTGAAATTTAACGCATACTACAGAGACGGTGATTCGGCTACCAGATATGCGTATAAGGGCAGATTCGTGATCGAAGAGACTACTGATGGTAATACATGGAAAACCATTTACACCAGTTCAACGGATGAAGATACGGTGACACATTATCTTTATACGATACTGACCAATAGTTCTAGCGAAACTATTTCGAGCTCCAACGGCTCTACTATCGGTATTCCAAGGGATGTCACGAATGTCCGGTGCAAGCTGTATGCATCCGGTGGAACTACAACATTGATGGATATGCAGAGCGTTGCGGTTGTTATTGATGTAGCAGCGCTCACGCAGGAACAGATTGTTGAAATTCTGTCCAATGATGGCGAATTCAAAGGACTGTACTATCTGAACGGACATCTGTACATCAGTTTTGATGCATTGATGGGTAGCGCAGCAACCTTGGGTGGTACCAAAAACGGGAATGGCTACCTGAAAATCAAAGATGTCGATAACACAGTTAAAGGATTGATTGACCGCTCTGGATACACTGTATTCACGAACTACGAGGAAAATTCGAAGTATATGAAATATACAGGTGTTCAGTTTTCGAACGATGGATTATTTCCTGTCAACGTGGAGAAATTTTTTGACAATACAGTGGATACTGAAATAACTGAGCTAGAATTATGGTCAATTGATTGGAGCGATGGATTAAGCATTGATGCAAGCTATGGCTCTTTTGATGAACTTAATTGCTACGGTGGAAATTTAATACCGGATATGCTGAAAATATCAGATGTATTTACAGTGAAAAAAGCTCTTGCTACAGGTGATTTTTTCTACGCAGAGTTCCAAAAAGAATTATCATGTCGAGGGGGAATTCGAATATACGATTACCCTACAGTTACGACTGGATACAACGCATACATAGATATCAATAGCTATAAGCTCGGAAAATATAGCTCCTCGTCTGAAAGATATAAGATTCTTGGGGGTTCATTATCAGAAGAATTCATCGAGAACTTGTACAACATTGAACCAATAATGGCACGGTATATAGACGGATACCTCGAAGAACATGACGAACGTGTTGGAGTTTACTTTCCGATGTTCCGTGCGGAAGATGTGAATATGTATTTCCATCTGGCTGTAGACCATATAGACGGCAAAGCGGAGAACTGGAACGAACGAATTATGATCCCGGCAATGTTCGCAATGATAAAAGCTCAGAAAAAGAAAATTGACCAACAGGAGAAACTTATTAATAAACTTTGCGAAAAGTTAAATATAGAATGAATTATGAAATGGAGGCACATAAATGTCAGTAAAGCAAGTACAAGCCATTGTAAATGGTCAGGCTTATACCCTTACTTATAATAGTAATACGGGTAAATATGAAGCCACAGTAACAGCACCAAGTAGGTCCAGTTACAGCCAGAGTGGACATTATTACGGAATAACAATCAAGGCAACGGACGACGCTGGAAACGTGACCACCAAAGATGCGACAGATTCCGCAATCGGTAGTTCGCTGAGATTAACCGTTAAAGAAAAGGTTGCACCGGTAATCACAGTCACCAATCCAACTGCATCCGCAACACTTACCAATAACAAACCGACTATCACATGGAGCGTCACAGATGATGATTCTGGTGTTAATCCGTCTACTATCGGTATCACAATCGATTCCGGAAGTAAGATTACTGACGGCATTACAAAGACCGCTGTAACCGGTGGTTACAATTGTTCGTACACACCGGCAACAGCTCTTACCGATGGTTCTCATACCATTAGGTTTGACGCATCCGATTACGATGGCAACGCAGCTACACAGAAATCTGTAACGTTCAAGATTGACACCGTCCCACCGACACTGAGCGTAACCTCTCCGTCTGATGGATACGTTACCAACAAGAGCACGATCACTGTATCTGGTACAACCAATGATGCAACCTCATCTCCTGTTACGGTAACAGTCAACGGTGCATCTGTAACGGTTGGTAGCAACGGAGCATTCAGCACTACGGTCACATTGTCCGCAGGATCAAATACAATTAATATCGTTGCGAAAGACAGTGCCGGTAAGACAACAACCATTACCAGAACTGTCAAGTATGACCCGAACCCGCCGAAGATCACAGCCGCAAGCGTAACGCCTAATCCGGTCGATGCAGGCAAGACTTACGTGATCTCTGTAACAGTTACTGATGACTGATGATTACAAGGGTATATGGCTCGTGTAATGAGTTCGCTATTGAGTTCCAGAGACGAGAGGGATCGGATCTCGAAATCTGGGACGCAATAGTCCCTGCCGATAAAGATGGACAGTACGTCATAGAAGTCTATGCAGAAAGTAGTGGCGGCTTAACAGCTTATGCCGCCACTGTACTGTTTCTGATATCAGGGCACGAAATTGCCGGAAAGCTCGTGCCACGAGGATACACGGCAGAATCAGAGAACATTGAATACAGTTCATTGTTGAATCTGAACCAGCTGACGGCAGAGATTGTAAAGCAATGTTTCAGCGGACATAAAATATGCTGAAAGGAGAGAGGACATGGCAATTAGATACGTAGATAGCAATACAATAATGGATTTGGGAGAAAAAATCCGATTTAAAAGTAAAGTAAAGCCGGTATGCGGTGTAGACATCCCTTTCTCCATCATTTCAGCGGATTACGAACTGATTTTTGTTGATGTGGATGCTGAGACTGAAACTGTGGAAGATTCCGGGGTCTGCAATATCAACGATCACACGCTTGATGCGCTGATTGAGCCACAAAAAATGGGAATCTATTGTTTGAGATTCATGTATAAAATTGCGGACGAAACGTGGGTAGATAATTATAAAATCAAAGTGAAAGGGTGATATGTATGGCAGATGCGAATATCTATATTGCCGGTGCAAGCATAAGCCCTAATATAGTGCAGACAGGAGCAAAATTTTTAATTGCTGTTGACGTTAGAAATGTCCAGTACGTATTGGATTCAGGCAACGGCTCAGCACTTGCGACCTCAGATGGCTCAATGCTGAGAGTAAAAGAATAAAGAGAGGTAAAATATTATGGCAGAATCATTAAAAACAGTATTAATGTCGGCGCTGACTTCAAAAGCGACACCGGCAGAAAGCGACACATTGATAGTTGGCGAGGGGAACGTATTAAAGAAAATATCGTTTTCTCAGTTGTTTACATACCTAAAAGACAAACTCGGGATAAATACGTTAAACACGAA
>PPYE01739849.1_pt1 | contig 50038 bp, 39 predicted proteins | sample 1559881 | NCBI WGS metagenome assembly PPYE01 (sample SAMN08240022, study PRJNA423297) | Human gut metagenome, whole genome shotgun sequencing project.
AGCCCGCCCGCTCTGCGAAAAAGCACGGCTTCTTCGGCAGCCTGTTTGACCGCGAGGAGGAGACCGAGGAGCTGATGATCCCCGAGGAGCGCGCCGAGGAGCCTTCCCCGTACCGCCCCGGAGCTGCCGTGCCTCCGCAGCAGCCTGTGCAGACGCCCTCTGCGGCAGCTGTGCCTGTGCAGCCGGAGCCGCCCATGCCGCCTGCACAGGAGGAAACCTCCACGCAGGAGGTCTGGCGCAGCAAGTACACCCGCCCGGCCCGCCGCGCCGCGGAGGAGAGCGGCCATACCGTGGAGATCATCCAGGGCACGGTGGGCTATGCCAAAAACCACCCGTCCGCGCCGTCGCCCTCCGGCATGACCGGCACGATCTACCGCAAAAAGAAGAACACCGTGGAGTTCACCCCCGGCCAGAAGATCCAGAAAGCCCCGCCGCCGCAGCCTGTGCCGCAGCGCAGCGGGGAGCCTGTGGGCGAGCCCATCGAGACGCCCCGCGGCCAGACGTCCACCGGCTATACGATGCAGATCGGCGGGCTGGACGCCGTCCCCGTGGACAGCACGCAGGACTTTATGGCCGCCTACAACGCCGTGCGCCCGCAGCGCCGCCCGGCTCCCGCGCCGGTGCAGCCCGCTGCGCCCGTGCAGACGTCCCCCGCGGCGGATGCCTATGACGAGTCGGCTGCCGTTGCAGAGCTCGACGGCACCGGCCAGTGGCCCGTGCCCCGCCAGTGGGACGACGTGGACACGCTGGTCAACACGCTGACCGGGAACATCCACCTGACGCCGACGGCCCCGGAGCATTCCGGCTATACCCAAAACAGTGCCTCCGGGACGGCCCCGTCCGCCCCGGCGCACAGCGGCTTTACGCAGCGCATCGATATGCCCGCCGCACCTGCGCCCGGCAGTCCGGTCAACGCGGGCAGTCAGGCCCCCGCGCCTGCCCACACCGGCTTTACCCAAAGGCTGGACCCGGCCCCGGCGCAGCCCGCCCACAGCGGCTACACCCAGAACCTGAACCAACAGGCCTCCGCCGCGCCGGATACGGCCTCCTTTGTCAACGGCATCGCCGCGGCCATCAACACGCAGCAGCCGGCAGGGGACACGCGCGATTATGAGAGCGCTGCGGCGCGGCTGACGGACTCGCTGGCGGATGATCCCGCAGCCACCCGCACCCGCGCCCGCATCCCGACGGCGGCAGAGGTCAAAAAGGCCGCTGCCCGCCTGACGGGCCGCGCCGACGACGAGACTGAGGACAACGCCGCCTCCCCGTTTGACACAGCGGAGATCCCCGTGCCCCACAGCCGCGAGTATGAGCGTGCCGAGGACGCCCCGGCGATCCGCGCTCTGCTGGCGAAAAAGCGTGCCCGGGCAGGCATTGCCTGCATCGTCTCGGGTGCGATGTCTCTTGTCATGATCGTGCTGGCACTGCTGCCGGCGCGCCCCGCCGCCCTGAACGACCCCATGGTCTACCCGGCGGCGCTGCTCGTGCTGCTGCTGGTCAGCTGCGCCGTCAACTGGCGGACTTTTCTGGACGGCTTCAGGGGACTGGGCAAGACCCCCTCGCCGGACAGCCTTTCGATTTTACCGGCGCTGGGTGCTGCGGTGCAGTGCCTGGCCGTTCTGGCCACCGGTGGTTACACCGACGGCACGCTGATGCTGGCCGGTCCGGCAGCGCTGATGCTCTGCATGAACGCGGCGGGCCACGCTTTGAACGCGGCCACGGTCTGCGATGCCTTTGAGAGTGTCAGCGGGCAGGATGGCTACGCCGTTGCCTACCGCCTGAAGGACGCCGGAGCCCTGCGCGCGATCTCGCAGGGCCTGTCCGAGCCGCATCCCTGCGTGCTCGTCACCCGCCCGACCCAGATCTTCCGCAGCTTTCTGACCAACAGTGCCGCCCACGGCACCAGCGATAAGAACCAGCAGCAGTTTGTCTGGCTGCTGGGCGGCTGCGGTCTGGCGGCCTTCCTGTTCACGCTTATCACGTCCAAAAGCGCAGCCACGGCGGCCACGGCCATGACCAGCCTGTTCTGCCTGGCCGCGCCGCTGGCCGGTACGCTGATGTCGGCGGTACCGGCCCGCATGATGCAGCAGCGCGCCTACAAGGTCGGCGCGGTCATCCCCGGCTGGCGGGACATCCGTCAGCTGGGCCGCATCAATGTTGTGCAGGCCACGTCGCGCCAGCTCTTCCCGGAGGGGTGCGTCACGCTGCGGGACATCCATCCCGTCAAGATGGAGCACATTAACACCGCCATTATCTATGCGGCCTCGATGCTGGCCGATACGGACTCGACGCTGAACAAGCTCTTTACCGGCATGGTCGCCAGCAAGAGCCTGCTGGAAAAGGTCACGGATCGTCAGGCTGTGCCCGGCAAGGGCTATATGGGCTGGATCCGCAAGGAGCGCGTGATCCTGGGCAACCGCGCCATGATGATGGACTACGGCATCAAGGTGCCCAGTCAGGAGTATGAGCAGCACTACACGCTGAACCAGCGCCGCATCGTGTATATGGCGGTGGCGGGCAAGCTGTACGCCATGTTCCGTATTGCGTACCAGAGCGACCCCAAGATCGCCGCGGATCTGGAGCTCGTGCACCGCACGGGAATGTACCTTGTTGTGGACTGCGACGACTTCAACTGCGATGTCCGGCTGCTGGAGACTGCCTACGGCCTGCCCACCGGCTCGGTCAAGGTGCTGTCCGGCGCCGAGCACGAGGCTGTTGCCCCGGCGGTGGCCTGGCTGCCCGAGAGTGAGGGCAGTATGCTGCATCTGGGCAGCTTCCGCAGTCTGGTCGGCGGTCTGGTCGCTGCCGCAGGGGCCGCCCAGGGCGAGAAGTACGCCTCCTACGCGCTGACCCTCTCGGTGCTGGCCAGCACCGCGGTGGGTGTGCTGATGACGCTGACCGGCGGCATTGTCGCGCTGCCCCTGATCGGCATTGTGCTGTATCAGGCCGCTTGGCTGGTCATTACGCTGTTCTTCCCGCTGATGCAGCGTTAAGGCAGCACAGAATGATGTTAGGAAAGGGAATCCCCAATGTACCGTGCACGCGAAAAACAGATGTCGATCTACGACTATCTGCCGCCCTACCACGGCGAGCTGTGCAACGCCAACCGCTGGGTGCGGCTGGCTGACGCCATCGACTGGGACGGCTTTGAAAAGGCCTACAGTGCGCTGTTTGCCCCCGGCGGCAAGGTGGCGCTGCCCGCCCGCGTGGCGCTGGGCTGCCGGATCATCCAGCTGCACTATGCGGCATCGGACCGCGAGGTCGTGGCGCTGGTGCAGGAAAGCCCCTACCTGCAATATTTTTTGGGGTTCGAGAGCTTCACCGACGCGGTGCCGTTCTCGTCCCGCACGGTGGCGCGGTTCCGCGCCCGCATTCCGGATAAGGCTGTGCGCCCGGCGGTCCGCCTGCTGCGCAGCTTTCAGTGACCCATTTATATAGAGAGGTACTCATGGAATTGTTTTTAGACGCACTTCTGGACGCATTGATCGACGGCGTGAAAATGCTGCCGTTTTTGTATCTGGCCTACCTGCTGATCGAGTGGCTCGAACGCCATCACGGTGAGAGCATCGAGGGGGCCCTCGCAGGCGGCGGGCGCTGGGGGTTCATCCCCGGTGCGCTGCTGGGCTGTGTGCCGCAGTGCGGCTTCAGTGCGGTGGCCTCCAACCTGTACGCAAGCCGGGTCATCACGCCCGGTACGCTGCTGGCGGTGTTCATCGCGACCAGCGACGAGGCCATCCCGCTGCTGGCGGCGGAGCCGTCCCAGTGGGTCACGCTCGTGCTGCTGCTGGCCTGCAAGGTGGCGTTTGCCATCGTGGGCGGCTGGCTGCTGGACATCCCGCTGCGCCACGTTCTGCCGCACTCCCTCTACGGCGGCTACGAGGGCCATGCCGACGACGTCGACTGCCACGAGGAACATGAGGAATCGAGCAGCATTTTTATGGCGGCACTGCGCCACACGCTGGAAATCTTCGTGTTCATCCTGCTGTTCAGCTTTATCATCAGTCTGCTGTTTGAGGGCTTCGGCGAGGAGCCCATCACGGCGGCGCTGTCCGGCATGGGCATCTTCCAGCCGATGCTGACGGCGCTGGTCGGCCTGGTGCCCAACTGCGCGGTCAGCGTGCTGCTGGCCCAGCTCTACGTGCAGGGAGCCATCAGCTTCGGCAGTCTGTTCGCCGGCCTGACTGCCGGTGCGGGCGTCGGCCTGGCTGTGCTCTGGCGCGTCAACCCCAGCTGGAAGCAGAACCTTTTCATGACCGGCCTGCTCTGGGCCGTCGGCGCTGCGACGGGTATGCTGCTGCAGCTGCTGCCGCTTTGATACAAAAAGGCTTCCCCCTCGGGGGAAACTGTCAGCGGCCCCGCCCGCTGACTGAGGAGGGCCAGGCTTCCCAACACCACCCGTTCACGAGTCGCTGCGGCACACTTGCCCCTCATCCGCTTCACTTCGTTCAGCACCTTCCCCCGCGGGGGAAGGCTTTTTAGCATCTCCAGTCTGTATACTATACAATTTGTATATTCAAAAAGGAGGACTCCCCATGCAATATAGTATTGAAAACGACATTCTGCGCCTGACTGTCGACTCCCACGGTGCCGAGCCGGTCAGTGTCATCCATAAGCCCACCGGGGCCGAGCTGCTCTGGCAGGCCGACCCTGCGGTCTGGAACCGTCATGCGCCGATTCTTTTTCCGTACACAGGCAAGCTGACCGGCGGCAAAATGCTGGCCAAGGGTGTGGAGTACGCAGGCGGTCAGCACGGCTTTGCCCGCGATGTCGAGCACACGATGACCCATCACGCCGACAATCTGCTGGAGTTTGAGCTGCACGCGAACGCCGAGACGCTGCCCAAGTGGCCGTATGCCTTCGTGCTGCGCTCCACCTTCACGCTGGAGGGGGAGACTGTCCACCACACGCTGACCGTCGAGAACCCTGTCGAGGACAAGCTCTGCTTCGGCATCGGCTACCATCCGGCTTTTGCGCTGCCCTTCGATGACCGCCACGTCACCGAGGACTACGAGATCCGGTTTGACGGCGTCGAGTCGCCGCTCTGCGTCAGTGCTCAACCCAACGGTCTGCTCAACGGCCAGAGCTACTACCTGGCCCGCAACGTCGAGGCTATCCAACTGACCGACGACCTGTTTGACAACGACAGCCACGCCATGGTCAACCTGCGCAGTGCGCATGTTTCGGTCATCGAGAAGGACACGGGCCGCAGCGTCATCTGCGATGTCTCCGACTTCCCGTACACCCTGATCTGGTCCGCGCCCAAGAAACCGCTGCACTTTATCTGCATTGAGCCGTGGCACAGCCTGCCCGGCGAGGAAAACGGCCCCATCGACTGGGAGCAGCGCCCCTGCGCCGCGATCCTGAAGAAGGGCGAGAGCTGGTCCACCACGCTGTCCACGACCTTTGTCCGCTGAAAGTCAGATGAAAGCATTGAAAAAATACCGCTGGCCGCTGACCGGCGCACTGCTGGGGGTGCTGGTCTTTCTGGCTGTTTACGGCGTGCGGGTGCTTGACCCGACGAGCGTTGACTGGATTCTGAACAGCCTCAGCCCCGACCCGATCCAGCACTATCTGGGGTGGGAGCTTTTCCGCCGCAGCCCGGTGCATCTGCCCTACATCGGCGCGAATTACAACGCGGTCTACCCGTTCCGCACCAGTGTGCTGTTCACGGACTCTCTGCCGCTGGCGGCGCTGTTCTTTAAGCTGCTGGGCGGGATTCTGCCCACGCGGTTCCAGTATTTCGGCTGGTGGGGTCTGCTCTGCTATGCCCTGCAGGGCGGGTTGGCGCAGGCGGTCATTGCCCGCATTGCGGGCGTGCAGCCCACATTTGGCCGGGACGACAACAGCAAGGCCGCCATCGCCATCATCATGAGCCCCGGCCAGACCGCCAAGCTGTGGGGCAGCGTGCTGGGCGCGGGCGTGCTCGTGCTGTTCCCGGCGCTTACGATCCGCATGTTTGCCCACACGGCGCTGGCCGCCAACTGGCTTGTGCTGCTGGCACTCTACCTTTGGCTGCGCAGTGACGAGCTTATGCCCACGACCCGCCGCGCCTGCCTTATCTGGGGCGGCATGGGGCTGCTGTGCGCAGGCATCCACCTCTATTATCTGCCGATGGTCGGTCTTGTGCTTGTGGGATACGCGGTGCGCCGCGCCCTGCAAAAACGCGGCCCGGCGGCGGTGCTGGCACCAATTGCAGCGTTCTGCGCTGCAGCGCTGGCGGAGTTGGTGCTGTTGGGGGCGTTCGCTGTCAACTTTGCAGGCTACTCCAACGGCTACCTCAGCGGCGCGGATTACTTCGGCCTGTTTGTGCCATGGCTGGCGCAAAGCTGGGAGCAGAATGTTTATGCAGGCGTCGGAACATCGCTGGCCGTGGTGCTGGCGGTGTTCGGCATAGTCTGCAACGCCCGCAAGGCGGAAAAATTCTTTGCCGCCCACCGCGACTGGCTCATTGCCGGCGCTGTGGTGCTGGTGCTGGATTTGATTGCCGCGGGCGGAAACGCCATCACGGTGAACGGAAAAACGCTGTTCACCGTGCCCATCCCGCAGCTCCTGATGAACTTCTGGGCAATGTTTTCCTCCTGCGCGCGGCTGGCGTGGTTGGCAGGTATGCTGCTGGCTGCCGTTGGCTGCGGGTTGGTGCTGCGCTTTTGGGATAACGGTGTCGCGCCCGCCCTGATGCTGGCCGTCTGCGCCGTGGCGCAGGGCTGGGGCCAGCGGTCGGAGCTGTTCAACCGCTGGACGGACTACCACTACTACGGCTTCCGCTACGAGAATAAGACCCTGCTGACCGACCACGTGTGGGAGCAGGTCGCCGCCAGCGGCAAATACAGTCATCTGGCCTTTGCAACGTTCGACTTTGAGCATGACGAGTTCTGGGACCTGGTGGATTTTGCCGCCGACCACGGCTGGACGTCGAACAGCTTCTATATGGCGCACATGGACGGCAACCTGGCTGCGGTCACGCTGCCGGGCGAGCTGAACGAGCTTTCCGCTGATACGCTCTATGCCTTCATCGACGAGGACGAGCTGGCGCGGAACAGTTACGGCCTGCACTATTACCGGCTGGATGGCATCCTGATCGGCAGCGTCGAGCCCATCGACGGCATCGAGGAGGAGCCTGCGCCCGAAGTGCCCGGCCACACGATGGATTTGACAAAGTCCGACCTCATCAACGCCCATTTTGCCGACGGCAGTGTAGGGCTGGAAACCGGCGGCGAGATGATGACCGAGGAATGGACGCTTTTCCCCGGGCGCTACCGCGTCACGCTGACCGGCAGCGGCTTTGACCACAGCTATATTTACGCCCGGTACGGCCTCATCAATCAGGAAACCTACAAGCTGGACATCGACTTCACCGGCATCGACCCGAACGAAATGACCTTTGAGTTTACGGCCACCGAGATGCTCCACTACTGGCGCACCGCCGTCCACACGCTGGACGACGCAAATGTCACCGTCAACAGTGTGACGGTAGAGAAGATAGGGTAAACCGGTTTGGTTCTCACATCCGGCCGTTTACTGTTTTCCACAAACAAAAAAATCCTGCCTGCACAATCAGTGCAGACAGGTTTTTTACTTTATAACGCTGCTAAATCAGAACGCAACCTTCTTGGCCACGTAGTCACGCAGCTCGCTGATGGGCATACGGACCTGCTCCATCGTGTCGCGGTCACGGACGGTCACGCAGCCGTCGGCCTCGACCTTGTCGTCGCCGACAGTCTGGAAGTCCACGGTGATGCACAGCGGGGTGCCGATCTCGTCCTGACGGCGGTAGCGCTTGCCGATGGAACCGGCGTCGTCGTAGTCGACCATGAAGTCCTTGGCCAGCTCGTTGCGGATCTCCATCGCCTTGTCGCCCAGCTTCTTGGACAAGGGCAGCACGGCGCACTTGAACGGTGCCAGATAGGGGTGCAGGTGCAGCACGGTGCGCACATCCTCCTTGCCCTTGGCGTCCACGAGGTGCTGCTCGTCGTAGGCCTCGCACAGGAAGGCCAGCGCCACACGGTCACAGCCCAGAGACGGCTCGATGACGTAGGGGATGTAATGCTCGTTCGTCTCGGGGTCGAAGTACTCGAGGCTCTTGCCGGAGGCCTCCTGATGACGGCTCAGGTCGTAGTTGGTGCGGTCTGCAATGCCCCACAGCTCGCCCCAGTCGGTGAACGGGAAGGCGTACTCGATGTCGGTGGTGGCGCGGCTGTAGAAGGCCAGCTCGGCGGGCTCGTGGTCGCGCAGGCGCAGATTTTCTTCCTTGATGCCAAGGCTCAGCAGCCAGTTCTTGCAGTAGTCCTTCCAGTAGGCAAACCACTCCAGGTCGGTGTTGGGCTTGCAGAAGAACTCGCACTCCATCTGCTCAAACTCGCGGGTACGGAAGGTGAAGTTGCCCGGGGTGATCTCGTTGCGGAACGCCTTGCCGACCTGGCAGACGCCGAAGGGCAGCTTGCGGCGGGTCGTGCGCTGGATGTTCGCAAAGTTGACGAAGATGCCCTGCGCGGTCTCGGGGCGCAGGTAGCAGGTGGAGGAGGAATCCTCGGTCACGCCGATGGCGGTCTTGAACATCAGGTTGAACTTGCGGATGGGGGTGAAGTCATGCTTGCCGCAGACGGGGCAGACGACCTCGGGGTGGGTGGCGATGAACTCGTCCATCTCGTCAAAGGTCATGGCATCGACGTCCACGCCCTTGCCCTGCTCACACTCGGAGATGAGCTTGTCCGCACGGTGGCGGCTCTTGCAGGCGCGGCAGTCCAACAGCGGGTCCGAGAAGCTGGACACGTGGCCGGTGGTCACCCAAGTCTGGGGGTTCATCAGGATGGCAGCGTCCAGCCCGACGTTGTAGGGGCTTTCCTGCACGAATTTCTTCATCCATGCCTTTTTGACGTTGTTCTTGAACTCGACACCCAGAGGGCCGTAGTCCCAGCTGTTGGCCAGGCCGCCGTAGATTTCGCTGCCCGGATAGATGAACCCGCGGTTTTTGCACAGGTTCACGATCATGTCAAGGGTCTTTTCACTGTTCTTCATTACGTTACTCCTTCCGCATGGCTGGCTGCCACACAAAGCGTTTTTCCCACCGCGCCGGATGAATTTGGCACGATACGCTTATTATAGCATAGGTTGCGGGAGGGGACAAGGGCAGTTTGCGAAAAAGGCTTCCCCCGAGGGGGAAGCTGTCAGCGGCCCCGCCCGCTGACTGATGAGGGCAAACCTTGCCGAGGCTGCCAGTTTATGGAGCAATGGCGGCGACTTCGCCCTCATCCGGCCTCGGGCGGGGCCTCGGCCACCTTCCCCCGAGGGGGAAGGCAAGCTCACAGCAAAAGCCAGCTGATTTCCTCCGCCAATCTCCCCAATTCCTCCCGGGTCAGGGTCTTATCTGCCGTCAATCGCGCCAGCTCCTCCTGCACGCGGGGGATCTTGTGCGCCGGAATGCCGATGCGCGCCAGCTCCTTTTTCGTGAACGGCGGCTTTTTCGCCGTGCGTCCCAGCCGTGACACGACCAGCGGGTCAATGCCCCAAATCAGCTTTGCCATTCTGCATCCCTCCTGCGGTTTTCTTCATTATAACAGGCGGCACCGGAAAAAGCCAGAAAAATCACAGAGCAAGGGCGGCGTTTATCGTACCGTAAAAAGTTTTTTGTGCCGTCAAGGCCGCGGCGCAAGCGGCACCCTCGACGTATTGCTGTGTTTTGACTCCCTGAATTTGTGCCTTTTACCCAAAAATTGGTCGGTCAGGCTGCAATTTCAAAAAAAGTGTTTATTTTGTTGCAGAAAAATAGTATAATTACTCCGTAATATAGTTAAGTATACCGCGTGCCATCCCCTACGGCAGCGGATAAATTTTGAGGTGACCACTGTTATGGTTTTTAGTATGTATGACCCCAAGCTGCTCGAAGGCGTCCGCACGATCCATTTCATCGGCTGCGGCGGCTCCGGCACCTATCCGCTGATCCAGATCCTGCACAGCCGCGGCTATGCCATCACCGGCTCTGACGTTGAGGAAACCAAAAACACCGAGGCCGAGCGTGCCCTCGGCGTGCGCGTCTGCATCGGGCATGACGCCGCCAACGTCGGCAACGCGGACCTTGTGGTCTACAGCGCCGCCATCCATGACGATAACCCTGAGCTGCAGGCCGCCCGCGCCCGCGGCATCAAAGCCGTTGAACGCAGCGTCATGCTGGGCTACATCAGCCGTACCCATGCCCAGAGCATCGGCGTGGCAGGCACCCACGGCAAGACGACGACCACCGGCATGATCACCACAATGCTGGAGCTGGCGGGCAGGGACCCGGCGGCGGTCATCGGCGGCAAGCTGCCCCTGATCGGCGGCTACGGCAAGGCCGGCAGCGGCCAGAGCGTTGTCATCGAAGCCTGTGAGTACCACGAGACCTTCCTGCATCTGACCTGCGCGGTGGGCGTCATCCTGAACATTGACAACGACCATCTGGAATATTACGGCACGATGGGCAGGCTCAAGCTGGCGTTCCAGAAGTTTGCGCTGCTGTCCCGCACCGTCGTCTTTAACATGGACGACAAGAACACGATGGACGTCGTGAACTCCATTGACCGTCCGGTCCTGAGCTTCGGCATCGAGGAGGAGGCCCGTTTCCGCGCCGTCAACATCGGCGAGTACAAGCCCGGCTTCTTTGAGTTCGATGTCCTCGAGCTGGGTGAGCACTTCGCTCACATCAAGCTGGGTGTGCCCGGCTACCACAACATTTACAATGCGCTGGCTATGTGCTGCTGCGTGCGCCCGCTGGGCCTCAAGCCCGAGGACGCCGTTCGCGCAGCCGAGCAGTTCCACGGCACGGGCCGCCGCTTTGAGATCAAGGGCGAGTGCAACGGCGCGGTCATCGTCGATGACTACGCCCACCATCCCACCGAGCTGGCCGCCACGCTGGCGACGGCCAAGGAGATGGGCTATGACCGCGTCATTGCCGTGCATCAGCCGTTCACCTACAGCCGCACCAAGATGCTGATGGACGACTTCGCCAAGGTGCTGCGTGCCGCCGATCAGGTCGTGCTGCTGCCCATCATGGGCGGCCGCGAGAAGGACGACGGCAGTGTCAGGAGCGAGGATCTGGCCGCCAAGCTGCCCGGCAGTGTCGTGGTGGACGGCCTCGAGGGTGCCGCCGCCTGGGTCAGGCAGAACGCCAAAAAGGGCGACCTCGTCGTCTGCATGAGTTGCGGCGATCTGTACAAGGCCGCGGATATGATGGTCGAAAAATAAGCTTTACGACAGGCTGCCCGGGCGGGCGGCCTGTTTTTTGGTAGTGACAGAGCGGTAGGGGCCGGGCATGCCCGGCCCGGTAGTGTAAGGCAGGCGGCTTCCTGCGGAAAGGCAGCGGGCCGCACATGTGCGGCCCCTACCGTGCGGCATCCCGGCAGGGGTCGGCGTCCGTGACGCCCCGGCGGGGTGAGGGCACCCCGCCCTACGCACTGCCCGTAGGGCGGCATGCCCTCATGCCGCCGCCACCTTGCCATTGCCAGCCGTTTTATGCTACAATACAAACAAATATTATATAAAGGAGACCACCCCTTATGAACCAACATTATCTCCAGCTCTACGCTGATTTTATCGTCAAGGTGGGCGTCAATGTGCGCCCGCGCCAGAATTTTATCGTCCGCTGCCCGGTCACGATGCCCGACTTCGCCCATGCCTGCGTCCGCGCGGGCTATGAGGCTGGGGCCAAGACCGTCGTTGTCCGCTGGGAGGACGATAAGCTCACCCGCCTGAACATGGAGCTGGCCGACGAAAAGGACCTGACTGCCATGAAGCCCTATGAGCTGCGCAGCTACCTCGACTACGCCGAGGACACGGACGGCTGCTGCACGCTGGCCATCCATGCCGAGGATCCCGAGGCACTGGCGGGCCTCGATGCGGGTAAGCTGAACCGCGTCAACCTCGCGCGCCGTACCTTCATGAAGCCCTGGCAGGAGTACACGATGAATGACCGCGTCCAGTGGTGCGTGGCGGCTGTGCCCGCTCCGGGCTGGGCCGCCAAGGTGTTCCCGGAGCTGCCGCTCGACGAGGCTGTTGAAAAGCTCTGGGCGCTGATCTTTGACGTCTGCCGTGTCTCCACCGGTGACCCCGTCGGCGCGTGGCAGAAGCATGTCGCTGTGACCAAGGCCCGCCGCGACCGCATGAACGCGCTGGAGCTGGACCGCATCCACATGACCAGCTCGAACGGCACAGACCTGACCGTCGGTCTGGCCGACGACGCCACCTGGGAGGGCGCGTCCAGCAAGACCGAGGACGGCATTGAGTTCATCGCCAACGTTCCCACCGAGGAGGTTTTCTGTGCGCCCCACCGCGAGCGCACAAACGGCATCGTCTACGGCACGAAGCCCTACGCCTACAACGGCCAGCTGATCGAGGGCTGGCATGTCACCTTCAAGGACGGTGTTGTCGTGGAGCACGGTGCCGAGAAGAATGCCGACCTGCTGGCCGAGCTGCTCTCCACCGACGAGAATTCGAACCGCATCGGCGAGATCGCCCTCGTGCCCGCCTCCAGCCCCATCAACCGCAGCGGCGTGCTGTTCTATAACACCCTGTTTGATGAGAACGCCGCCTGCCACATTGCGTTCGGCGCGGGCTACCCGACGAACATCAGGGGCGGCTCTGCCATGACCCGCGACGACCTGATGAAGAAGGGCCTGAACAACTCCGCCATCCATGAGGATGTCATGGTCGGCGCGGCGGATACCCATGTCACCGGCATCACGAAGCGCGGGGAAGAAGTCACGATCTTTGAAAACGGCGAATGGGCGTTCTGAGCCGCACGCCCGCGCCCATTGACGCAGACCGCCCGGCGGCGGCTGACCTGCTGCGCGTTGTGGCCGCGTGGGCGGTGGCGACCTTCCACATCTGGCAGCAGAGCTGGTTCTCGCTGGGGTCAGACCACTGGCAGCGGGCGGGCAGCATCGGGGTCGATCTGCTTGTGATGCTGTCGGCGTTCTGCCTGTTTCTGCCGTGGGCGAACGCCCGCCAGCGGGGCGAGCCGCTGCCCAGCTGCCGCCCGGCAGATTTCTACCGCCGCCGCGCCGCGCGGCTGCTGCCTGCCTACTACGCCAGCCTGCTGTTCAGCCTTGTGTTGGCCCTGTACCGCGCCGGGTGGAGCCGCACGCTGGGCATCGACCTGGCCGCGCACCTGACACTGACCCAGCAGCTGTTTCCGCAGAGCTATCTTGCCACCCGGCTCAACGGCGTGACCTGGACGCTGACGGTCTTTGCGTTGTTTTACCTTGTGTTCCCGCTGCTGGCCCCGCTCTGTGTCAGACGCCCGCTGCCCACGCTGGGTGCGCTCTGCGCCGTGCAGCTGGGCTATACGCTGTGGGCGCTGCCGCAGTACGGCAGCGACGCCTATTCCTCGCTGTTCAATCAGTTCCCTGCATTCTGCGGCGTGCTGGCCGTGGGGCTGGCGGCAGCGCTAGTGTTTGCACGGCTGGCCCGCGGCGGCTGGACGCAGCGGCTTTTACCCCGCGCGGGCTGTACGGTGCTCGGCGCGTTGGCGCTGGTCTGGCTCAATGCGCAGCTGCGCACACAGGCGTATGCGGCGGAGTTCCAGCGGTACCAGCTGGTCAACCGCATGCCGTTGGCGCTGGCCGCAGCAGCGATGCTCGTCTGCTTCGGACTGGGCCTGACCCCGCCCCGCCCGGTGCGCCGGGTGCTGAGCTGGCTCGCGGCACTGAGCTACAGCTTCTACCTCTGGCATCAGATGCTGGCGGTTTTCCTGAAATACGACCTGCACCTGCCCGCATGGAGCGGTGACACCCCGCCGAACCAGCTGGGCGACACCGTCTGGATGCGGCGGGCGGAGGCCTTGTACTGGCTGGCGGCGCTGGCGGTGAGCATAGCGGCCTACTATCTCATTGAAAAGCCCGCTGCGCGGCATTTCAAGAAAACTGCGCAAAAAATGCACGCTTAAAAAGCCCGATAAAAGGCAAAATCCCGCTGCGGGGGCTTGCTTTTTGCGGCAGAGTATGGTATATTCTTAGTGTTCGATGATGATTTTACTGAAAGTGGGCCGCAAGGTCCGCTTTCTTTTTATGATTGGAGCATTTTTATGGCAAAACCCGGTAAACCGCAGCAGGGCAGCGCGGTCAAGGTCGTCGAAGCGCTCGTCCGCCCTGTTGTTGAGGGGATGGACCTGCGCCTGTGGGATGTCCGCTTTGAAAAGGAGGGCCCGGACTGGTTCCTGCGCGTGCTGATCGACCGCGATGAGCCGCTGGACACCGACACCTGCGAGGCTGTCTCCCGCGCCATTGATCCGCTGCTGGACGAGGCAGACCCCATTGAACAGAGCTACTACCTCGAGGTCGGCAGCCCGGGCCTGGGCCGCCGCTTGACCCGCCCCGAGCACTACGAGCAGCTCAAGGGCCGGAAATGCGCGGCGCATCTGATCCGCCCCGACGAGCAGGGCCGCCGCGACTATGCGGGCATCCTGCAGGGGCTGGATGCCGACGGCAATGTGACCCTGACCGACGGGGAGGAGACCTACGCCTTCCCCGTCAAGAGCGCCGGCTACGTCAAGCTCTGCGACGACGAGGATCTGTTCGGCTGAGAAAAGGCTTCCCCTGAGGGGGAAGCTGTCCGCGAAGCGGACTGATGAGGGCAAACCTGCCGTGATTGCCCATGACCGGGCAGCAACGGCACAGTTGCCCCTCATCCGGCCCTGCGGGGCCACCTTCCCCCAGGGGGGAAGGCAGAGCGATTGTAACTACTGTATTGCGTGTACTTGAAATATAATTGGGAGGAAACCAGAAACATGGCTACTGCGAACAACGAATTTTTTGAGGCCCTTTCTGCACTGGAAAAGGAGCGCGGCCTGCCCGAGGACTACCTGATCGACAAGATCAAGGCGGCCATCGTCATTGCGGTCAAGAAGGACTACGAGGTCGAGGACGACAATGTCGTTGTGGACATTGACCCCGAGCTCGGCGCGTTCCGTGCCAGCCTGCTGCGTGACATCGTGGAGGAGGTCGAGAACCCCCACACCCAGGTCAGCCTGGAGGATGCCCAGAAGGTCCGCAAGAGCTACAAGGTCGGCCAGCGCATGGTCACGCCCCTCAAGACCAAGGAGTTTGGCCGCATTGCTGCCCAGACCGCAAAGCACGTCATCCGTCAGGGCCTGCGCGAGGGTGAGCGCAACCTGCAGTGCAGCGAGATGCAGTCCCGCGCACATGAGCTGATCGCCGCCACCGTCGTCTCCATCGACCCCGAGCGCGGCAACGTTGTGCTGGATCTGGGCAAGGGCGGCAGCGCTGTGCTGCCCCGCAACGAGCAGGTCCCCGGCGAGACCTTCACCGAGGGCCAGACCGTGCAGGTCTATGTCGTGGATGTACTGGCAACGGACCGCGGCCCCCGCGTCACCATCAGCCGCACCCATCCCGGCCTGGTCAAGCGCATGTTTGAGCTGGAGGTCCCCGAAATCTACGACGGCACCGTTGAGGTCAAGGCCATCGCCCGTGAGGCCGGTGCCCGCACCAAGCTGGCTGTCTGGAGCAAGAACCCCGATGTCGATCCCGTCGGTGCCTGCATCGGTGCCCGCGGCGTCCGCGTCGAGAAGATCGTCCAGGAGCTGAACGGCGAGAAGATCGATGTCATCCGCTGGAGCGAGGACATCACCGAGTTTATCTCCGCGGCCCTGTCCCCGGCCAAGGTCGTCAAGGTCGAACTGCTGCCCGGCGAGACCAAGAGCTGCCGCGTGACCGTGCCCGACCACCAGCTGAGCCTGGCTATCGGCAACAAGGGCCAGAATGTGCGCCTGTGCGCCCATCTGACCGGCTATAATATTGACATCCGCCCTGAGTCCGGCTACTACGGCGAAGACGCGGAGTAAGCTGTTAAAATAAGAAATAAAAAATAGTAAATAATAAAGAATGCGGAGCTTTCGCCCTGCGGACGAAAACAAAACGTAGGGGCGCATTCTATATGCGCCCGGACGGTCTTGCTCAAGGCACACGTCCGCGGGCGAATATGGGATCCGCCTCCTACGATGAACCCCCGATATTTATTATTTCTTATTTATTCTTTATTATTTGTGAAATGAGGTCTGCCAGTTGCAGCAGCTAAAGCAAAAAAAGATCCCCGTGCGCCGGTGCGTGGGCTGTAATGCCCAGCGCCCCAAGCGCGAACTGGTGCGCGTCGTGCGCAGCCCCGAGGGCGAGATCAGTATTGATCTGCGCGGCAAGGCACCGGGACGCGGCGCGTATCTGTGCCCCTCGGCTGCCTGCCTTGCCAAGGCGCGCAAGGCCAAGCGGCTCGAACGCACATTTGAGGTCCCTATCCCGGACGGCATCTATGACCGCCTGACCGAGGAGATCGCCTGTGCGGAGCAAAGTGCAAAGGAGGCGGCGAGCCATGAATAACGATCAGCACCCGCTGCTGGGTGCACTGGGGCTGTGCCGCAAGGCCGGCAAGCTGCTGCACGGGTATGACCGCGTACAGGAAAACGCACTGCGCGGCAAAGTGGCCCTGGTGCTGCTTACCTCGGACGCCAGTGAACGCACGGTCAGCCATATGAAGGACGCCTGCGACGGCGTCGTCGCCTGTGAGCAGATACCCCTGACCAGCGCTGACCTGGCCATGCTTACCCCCAAGCCCGCCGCCGTGTTCGGCGTGACCGACGAACACCTTGCACAGCTGTGCGCAAAATACCTTTGATGAGGAGGACCACACTATATGGATTTTAAATACAAGATCGCTGATGTTGCCAAGGAGTTCGGCATGCCCGCCAAAAAGGTCGTCGAGACCGTTTCCGGCGTGACCGGCGAAGCCTATAAGACCGTCGGCACGTTTGAGGAAAAAGAGCTCAACGTCCTGCTGGAGACCCTGACCCGCGAGAACGCCGAGGACAGCCTCGACGCCTACCTTGCCAGCGGCAAGGAGCCCGCCCCGGCCCCGAAGGCAGAAAAGAAGCCCGAGCCGAAGAAGCAGCCCGCCGCGGCCCAGAAGCCCGCTGCCAAGCCCAAGCCTGCGGAGCAGCCCAAGCCCGCCGCCAAGCAGGAACCGAAGCCCGAGCAGAAGAAAGACAGCCGCAAGCCCGAGAAGCAGGCGGAAAAGCGCAGCGAGAAGCGCGTCACCCTGCAGGAGCTGGCCGCCGATACCGGCATTAAAGAGCCTGTCAAGACCGAGCAGGTCCAGGTCAACCGCGCGCAGGTCTCCGTTGACACCCGCACCGTCGACGTGAACGTTGACAAGTTCAACGCCCGCTATGACGACCTGGCCGACAGCCGCAACATGCCCAGCAAGCGCAAGAACCAGCCCACCGGCAAGAAGGAAAAGTTCAACAACCGCAACAACCGCCGCGGCCAGCAGTTTGGCCGCCGCCGTGAGACCGAGGCCGAGCGCCTGCAGCGCATCCAGCTGGAAAAGGCCCGCAACGCGCAGCTGAAGATCTCCATCCCCGACGAGATCACCGTCGGCGAGCTGGCCACCCGCCTGAAACAGAGCGCCGCCAAGGTCGTTGCCAAGTTCATGCAGATGGGCGAGATGCACGCCATCTCCGACGTTGTCGATTTCGACACCGCCGCCCTGATCGCCGAGGAGTTCCGCGCTAAGGTCGAGCATGAGGTCCACGTCTCCATCGAGGAGCGCCTGTTCGTGCAGGAGGAGGACAACGCCGCCGATCTGGTCGAGCGCCCGCCCGTCGTTGTCGTTATGGGCCACGTCGACCACGGCAAGACCTCCATTCTGGACGCCATCCGCAAGACCAATGTCACCAAGGGTGAGGCCGGCGGCATCACCCAGGCCATCGGTGCGTACCAGGTCAAGAGCAATGACAGTGTCATCACCTTCCTGGACACCCCGGGCCACGAGGCCTTCACCTCGATGCGTGCCCGCGGCGCGAACATGACCGACATTGCGGTCCTGGTCGTCGCGGCCGATGACGGCATCATGCCCCAGACCATCGAGTCCATCAACCACGCCAAGGCCGCCAACGTCAAGCTGATCGTCGCCATCAACAAGATGGATAAGCCCACCGCCAACCCGGAGCGCGTCAAGGAGCAGCTGACCAAGTACGAGATCGTGCCCGAGGACTGGGGCGGCGACGTCGCCTGCATCCCTGTGTCCGCCGTCACCGGCATGGGCATCAGCGACCTGCTCGAGCGTATCGTTCTCGAGGCCGAGGTCATGGAGCTGAAGGCTAACCCGAGCCGCCGTGGCAAAGGCGCTGTCGTCGAGGCCCGTCTGGACAAGGGCCAGGGCCCCATCGCAACTCTGCTGGTCCAGAACGGCACCCTGCACAAGGGCGACTGCCTGATCGCCGGTACCGCTGTGGGCCGTGTCCGCACGATGCGCAACGACAAGGGCCAGGAGATCACCGAGGCCGGCCCGTCCACGCCTGTTGAGATCACCGGCTTGACCGAGGTCCCCGAGGCCGGCGAGCTGTTTGAGGCTGTCGAGGACGAGCGCCTCGCCCGTGAGCTGGCTGACAAGCGCACCGCCGAGGCCAAGGAGAAGCAGTTTGCCGCCTACACCAAGGTCACGCTGGATAACCTGTTTGACCAGATGGCTGCCAACGATATGAAGGAGCTGCCCATCATCGTCAAAGCGGACGTCCAGGGCTCCGCCGAGGCCGTCAAGCAGAGCCTCGAGAAGATCTCCAACGACGAGGTCCGCGTCCGCGTCATCCATGCGGGTGTCGGCGCCATCTCCAAGTCCGACGTCTCTCTGGCCGATGCGTCCAACGCCATCATCATCGGCTTCAACGTCCGTCCCGACGCCGTCGCCAAGGCCGAGGCCGAGCAGACCGGCGTTGAGATGCGTATGTACCGCGTCATCTACGACGCCATCAACGATGTCTCCGACGCTATGAAGGGCATGCTGGCCCCGAAGGTCCGCGAGGTTGCCTTGGGCGAGGCCCAGGTCCGCCAGGTCTACAAGATCTCCAGCGTCGGCACCGTCGCAGGCTGCCGCGTTACCGACGGCAAGATCACCCGCGACGCCCAGCTGCGTCTGGTCCGTGACGGCATCGTCATCTGCGAGGATTCCATCGCCAGCCTGAAGCGCTTCAAGGATGACGCCAAGGAGGTTGCCGCGGGCTTTGAGTGCGGCATCACCCTGGCCAAGTTCCAGGACATCAAGGAAGGCGACGTCTTTGAGTGCTTCAAGATGGAGGAGTACCGCGATTGATTGCAGAGGTAAAGTAAATGCCAACCAAAAACCATGGCCGTATGGCTCAGGATATGAAGCGTGAGCTGATCGCCATCATCGGCGAGATGAAGGACCCCCGCGTGACGGGCGGTCTGCTGACCGTGACCCGTCTGGATGTGACCCCCGACCTCGATCAGGCCAAGGTCTACATCAGCGTCATGGGCCGTGAGGGCGGCCCGGAGCCGGTGGTCAAGGCGCTGAACAAGGCGTCCGGCCATGTCCGCACCGAGGTCAGCCGCCGGATGCACATCCGCAAGGCACCGCGCTTTGTATTCGTCAAAGATGAAGGCGCAGCCTATGCCGCGCACATCAACAAGCTGCTGGGTGAGCTGGACATTGAGCCTGACTCTGACGCAGAGTAAAGCACCCCAGTTAGAAAAGAGGAACCTATGACTCAGAACGTAGATCGCGAGACGGTTGTTTCGCGTCTGCTTGCTGCAGATGACATCCTGATTTTGTGCCATAAAAACCCAGACGGTGACACCATCGGCTCGGGCACGGCGCTCTGCCTGGCGCTTCAGCAGCTGGGCAAAAATGCCGCCGTGCTGTGCAGTGATCCGATCCCTGCCATGTACGACTACATGCCCATCACGGTGTTTGACGGCAGCTTCCGCCCCGCGTTTGTGGTGGCGGTGGATGTTGCGGGCATTCAGCTTTTTGGAGAGCGCAACAACATTCAGGAATACGCCGAGCATGTCAATCTGTGCATCGACCACCACGGCTCGAACAGCGGCTATGCCTATGAGACGCTGGTGGACGCCGGGGCTGCCGCAGCTGCCGAGCTGCTGACGACGCTCATCCCCGAGATGGGCGCGAAGATCACGCCGGAAATTGCCTCCTGCCTGTATACGGGTGTGGCAACGGACACCGGCTGCTTCCGGTTCAGCAACACGACGGCGGAGACCCACAAGGCGGCAGCGGCTCTGATCGAGGCCGGTGCTGACGTGGAAAGGCTGAACGAGCGCCTGTTCGAGAGCCGCTCCCACGCGCGGGTCATCGCGGAACGCATGGCTTTAGAAAGCCTGGAGTTTTACTACGATGACCGCTGTGCGCTCATCTGCCTGACCTGGGACCAGATCCAGGCTGCAGGTGTGGCCGGGGCCGAGCTGGAGGATCTGACGAGCCTGCCGCGCTCCATCGAGGGCGTCGAGGTCGGTCTGACCCTGCGCCAGCAGAAGGACGGCAGCTTCAAGATCAGTGTGCGCACCGGGCACGACACCAACGCCTGCAACATTGCGCGGCGTCTGGGCGGCGGCGGGCATCCCCGCGCCGCCGGCTGTGAGATCAGCGGCAACCCGGACAACGCCAAGCACGCGATCCTCGAGGAAGTCAAAAAGGAACTGGACCGCGCCGACGCGGAGAAAGCGCAATAAAGCCTTCCCCCATTGGGGGAAGGTGGCGCGAAGCGCCGGATGAGGGGGGAGTTCCTGTGGCCGCTCATGAACGGGCAATAGCGGAAAGTCTGCCCTCATCAGTCACCTTCGGTGACAGCTTCCCCCGAGGGGGAAGCCTTTAAATCCACAACAGAAAAGGAACCCTGCTATGCAAACGCCAAACGGCATTCTGCCCGTCGATAAGCCCGCAGGCTGGACCAGCTTTGATGTGCTGGCCAAGCTGCGCGGCGCACTGGGCACACGCAAGCTGGGACACTCGGGCACACTGGACCCTATGGCCACCGGTGTGCTCGCGGTGTTTATCGGCAAGGCGACCTCCGCCGCTGACCGCCAGCTTGACCACGATAAAACCTACGAAGCTACGCTGCGTCTGGGCCTGCGTACCGACACCGGCGACGTGACCGGCACGACGCTGGAAACTGCCCCCGTCACGGTGGGGGAGGCCGAGCTGCGCGCCGTGCTGCCGCAGTTCCGCGGGGACCGCATGCAGCTGCCGCCGATGTACAGCGCGGTGAAAATCAACGGCCAACCGCTGTATAAAGCGGCCCGCAAAGGCCAGACTGTTGAGCGCACGCCCCGCCCCATCACGATCTATGACATCGAATACCTCGGCAGCCCCGCGCCCGACGAATACACCGTCCGCGTCGCCTGCTCCAAGGGCACCTACATCCGCGTGCTGGCCGAGGAAATCGGCGACGCCCTCGGCGTGCCCGCCACACTGTCCGCCCTGCGCCGCACGCAGGCCGGTGTCTTCAGTCTGGCCCAGTGCCACACGCTGCCGGAAATTTTAGCAGCCGCCGAGAGCGGGGAACTCGAAACCAACGGCTGGGTACTGCCGATCGAGTCAGTCTTTACGCCGCTGCCCGCCCTGCACGTCAACAGCGGCGTCAAAGCGCACCTGCTCAACGGCTGCCCGACGAGCCATTACGCTGCCGCCGATGGCCGCTACCGCACCTACGATGAGACCGGCGCGTTTCTGGGTCTGGCCAGCGTCGAGGGCGGCGTGCTCAAGGTCGAAAAACTATTTTGCGAAAGGGGCTGACTGCCCAATGCAAATTTATCAAAGTCTGACGCCCATCCACGCCCCGCAGGGCAGTGCTGTGGCGCTCGGCTATTTTGACGGCGTCCACTGCGGCCACCGCGCTGTGCTGGGGGCGGCGGTTGACTGCGCCAAAGCCGGCGGCCTGACCGCTGCGGCCTTCACGTTTGAGCTGCCCGCCAGCAGTACGCTGAAGGGCGGGCGCATCCTCTCGCTGCCGCAGAAGCACGTCCGCGTTGCAAGCTTAGGCATCGAGGAATACCAGGAGGCACCGTTTGACGAGTTCCGTGCGCTGACGCCGGAGGATTTTGTGCAAAAGGTGCTGGTGGACTGCTTTAACGCAAAGCAGCTGTTCTGCGGCGATAACTTTACGTTTGGAGCCCGCGCCGCCGGTAACGTGGAGCGTCTGCGGGAGCTCTGCGCGCCCCTCGGCATCGGCGTGCATATCGTGCCGATGGCGCAGTACGGCGGGCAGACCGTCTCGTCGACCCGCATCCGCGCCGCGCTGGAGGAGGGCCGTCTCGACGACGCCAACGCCATGCTCGGCACACCTTACGCCATCGACTGGCCCGTTGTCCACGGCAAGGGCATCGGCAGCGGAAAGCTCGGCACGCCGACGCTGAACCAGAACTACCCCGCCGCGGCCCTGCAGCCCTGCGCGGGCGTCTACCTGACCCGCATTTATCTGGACGGCCGGTGGCGGCCCGCAGCCACCGGCATCGGTAAGCGCCCCACGGTGGACAGCAGTGAAAACGCCGCCGTGACCTGCGAGACGTTTGTGCCGGACTTCTCCGGCAATGTCTATGGTCAGCAGCCGGTGTTGGAATTTCACAAATATTTCTGCCCGGTGCGCAAGTTCAATTCGATGGACGAGCTGGCCGCGCTGATCCACCACGCCGCCGACGAGAGCAAGGCGTATTTTGCGGCCCTGAACGGCGCAAAATAATTGCGGAAATGCCGCAAATGCTCTTGTATTCCGCAAAATGTTGTGGTATACTAGTTCTTGTTACCGCGGCCCGGTATGGGGCGTATGCCTCAATGGTTCCAACTACCCCTTACTGCGCCGACGGCCAATACATTTTTATGAAAGAGGTATATACCCATGAGCCAGAAATCCGCTATCGATAAGCAGCCCATCATCGCCAAGGCAGCCATCCACGAGGGTGACACCGGTTCTCCGGAGGTCCAGGTTGCTCTGCTGACCGCTCGTATCAACCACCTGACCGAGCACCTCAAGACCAACAAGCATGACAACCACAGCCGCCGCGGCCTGTTCAAGATGGTCGGTCGCCGCCGTAATCTGCTGGCCTATCTGCAGAAGAAGGACATCAACCGTTACCGTGCCCTGATCGCTGAGCTGGGTCTGCGTAAGTAATTTTCGCAAAAACGGGCAGGGTGCATTTGCACTCTGCCCGATTTTTTATACATGTGTGCTGCAGCCCCCTACAACGCGGCGCATCACAAAAATCCACTGCACCCGTATTTTACAGCCGCCCCCGCCGCGTTTTGTGCAGTAAATCGAGCACCCAAGCAACAGGCTTGGCTGCTGGCTTTATTGTACAGAACCGGAGCAGGGAAGCGCTGAAAGTAAAAATCTACCAAAGAAGGAGAATCCCTATGGCTTACGAATTCGCATCCAGACTGGAAACCTTCCCCAACTACCGCAAGTTCGAGACGACCTTTGCGGGCCGCCCGTTTGTGGTCGAGACCGGCAAAATGTGCGGTCTGTCCAACGGCAGCGCCATGATCCGCTACGGCGAGACCTGCGTGCTCTGCAACGTCACGATGAGCGACAAGCCCCGCGACGGCGTCGATTTCTTCCCCCTGAGCGTCGAGTTTGAGGAGAAGCTCTACGCCGCAGGCCGCATCCCCGGCAGCTTCATGCGCCGTGAGGGCCGCCCCGGCGAGCACGCCATCCTGTCCTCCCGCGTTGTGGACCGCCCCATCCGCCCGCTGTTCCCCAAGGATATGCGCAACGATGTCTGCGTGACCATGACCGTCATGAGCCAGGACCCCGACTGCTCTGCCGAAATTTCCGGCATGAACGGTGCGTCCCTGGCCATCGCCATGTCTGATATTCCCTGGAACGGCCCTATTGCCGGTGTGTTTGTCGGTCTGGTGGACGGTGAGATCGTGCTGAACCCCACGAAGGAGCAGCGCGAGCACAGCGACCTCTCCCTGACGCTTGCCGCCAGCGAGGAAAAGATCGTCATGATCGAGGCCGGTGCCAACGAGGTCGACGAGGAGACCATGATGAAGGCCATCCGCGCCGGTCACGAGGAGATCCGGAAGATGCTGGCGTTCATCAACAGCATCGTCGCCGAGATCGGCAAGCCGAAAAAGAGCTTCACCCCCGTGGAGCTTGACCACGCCCTGCTGGCTGACGTTTACGCCAACCACCTCGAGGACGTTAAGGCCGCGATGAACACCGACGACAAGAACGTCCGCGACGCCGCGATGCTGCCCATTATGGATGCCATCGCCGCCGAGCACCCCGAGCTGACCGCCGCCGACCTCGACCTCATCAGCTACAAGCTGCAGAAGAAGGTCGTCCGCACCTGGCTGCTGGAGGACGGCAAGCGCGTCGATGGCCGCGGCATCAACGAGATCCGCCCGCTGGCCGCCGAGGTCGGTCTGCTGCCCCGTGTGCACGGCTCCGGCATGTTCACCCGCGGCCAGACCCAGGTCCTGACCATCTGCACCCTTGGCTCCACCAAGGACGCCCAGCTGATGGACGACCTGTCTGATACGCCGTACAAGCGCTACATCCACCACTACAACTTCCCGCCGTACTCCGTCGGCGAGGCCCGCGCACCCCGCAGCCCGGGCCGCCGCGAGATCGGCCACGGCAACCTGGCCGAGCGCGCGCTGATTCCCGTCCTGCCCGATCAGGCCGAGTTCCCGTATACCATCCGCTGCGTCTCCGAGGTCCTGTCCTCCAACGGCTCCACCTCCCAGGCGTCCATCTGCGGCTCCACGCTGGCTTTGATGGATGCCGGCGTGCCCATCAAGGCACCCGTTGCGGGCATTTCCTGCGGCCTTATCACCGATGGTGACCCGCTGCACGGCGGGCGCTGGATGACGATGCTCGACATTCAGGGCGTCGAGGACTTCCACGGCGATATGGACTTTAAGGTCGGCGGTACCCGCCGCGGCATCACCGCCATCCAGATGGACATTAAGGTCGATGGCCTGACCTATGAGATCGTTGAGGAAGCCCTCGAAAAGTGCCGCAAGGGCCGTCTCTACATCCTCGATGAGATCATCAAGCCGGTCATTGCCGAGCCGCGCGCCGAGCTGTCCAAGTATGCGCCCAAGATGTTCAGCATGATGATCCCCGTTGACAAGATCAAGGACGTCATCGGCAAGGGCGGCAAGGTCATTCAGGAGATGTGCGCCAACTTCAACTGCAAGATCGACATTGAGGAGGACGGCCACGTCTTTATCTCCGCCGTCGATCAGGACGACGCGAAGCGCGCCATTGCGACCATCAAGACGATTGTCGAGGACCCCGAGATCGGTGCCATCTACAAGGGCCGCGTGACCCGTCTGATGAACTTCGGTGCCTTCGTCGAGATCGCCCCCGGCAAGGAGGGTCTTGTCCACATCTCCAAGCTGGACGATCACCGCGTTGAGCACGTTGAGGATGTCGTTGCCGTTGGCGATCCCATCTTCGTCATGGTGACCGACATCGACCAGCAGGGACGCATCAACCTGTCCCGCAAGGATGCCATCGCCGCCATCGCCAAGAAGCGCGCCGAGGCCGCCCAGCAGTGATTACGGGGGTTTTGTTCCTTCTTTGCAAAGAAGGAACCGAAGAAATTCCAAACAAATAAAACAAGAAAAGGGAGTCTGCCGTGAATCGGCAGGCTCCCTTTTTAATTTGCTTGCACTGTAGGGGCCGGGCATGCCCGGCCCGCAGCATAGCCGCAAACGCCCGGCAAAGCATTGTAGGGGCGGCATACATGCCGCCCGCGCCGCTTACTCCGCCATATCAGAGAACACCATATACAGCCCCACGGCCCCTACAATGACGCCTATCGCGGCAAACGGGAAATCACCGAAATTGTACAGAATCGTGGCGTTGATTTCCTCACTGCCTGCGCAGAGCAGGATGCCAAAGAGAAGCAGTGCAATGCCTTTTGAAACCTTGCTGCTCATACGGACAACCCTCCTGAAATTCAAATATACGACCTCATTAAGCCGATTATACCACAAAAGAGGCTGCCGCACAAGGTCAAGCCCCATGCTGCAGCCTCTCGCTAGAACCCGTTTCCGGGAAAAAATATTGAAAGTTCTTTTGCTTACTTTTCTTTCAAGAAAAGTAAGACTTACTTCTCGATGACTTCCTTCGTGTCGCGGGCGATCATCAGCTCTTCGTTGGTCTCGATGATCAGCGTGCGGACGCGGGCACCCCAGGCAGTGACCTCCACAACGTCCTTCTTCTGCTTGTGGGCATCGCGGTTCTTGTCGGTGTCGATGCGGATGCCCAGCCAATCCATGTGGTGGCAGATCTTGGCGCGGGAATCGGCGTCATGCTCGCCGATGCCGCCGGTAAAGACGATGGCATCCACGCCGCCCATCGCGGCAATGTAGCTGCCGATGGTCTTTTTGATCTGGTAGTTCAGCATGTCGCTGGCCAGCTGTGCGCGCTTGTTGCCGTTCATGGCGGCCTCCTCGACATCGCGCTTGTCGCTGGACACGCCGGAAACACCCAGCAGACCGGACTTCTTGTTCAGGATCTCGTCCAGCTCGTGGCCGGTGATCTCGAGGTTGTACTTCAGGTAGTTGACCACAGAGGGATCCAGGTCGCCGCAGCGGGTACCCATCATCAGACCGGCCAGCGGGGTCATGCCCATCGAGGTATCAATGACCTTGCCCTGATCGACTGCGGCGATGGAAGAACCGTTGCCCAGATGGCAGGTGATCAGCTTCAGGCGCTCAATGGGCTCCTCCAGAAACTCAGCGGCGCGGTGGCTGACATACTTGTGGCTCGTGCCGTGGAAGCCGTAGCGGCGGACGCCGTACTTCTCATAGTACTCATAGGGGATGGCGTACATATAAGCCTTCGGGGGCATGGTGGAGTGGAAAGCCGTGTCAAAGACCGCAACGTTCGGCTTGTCCTCGCCAAAGACCTTGTAGGAGGCCTCGATGCCCAGGATGGCGGCGGGGTTGTGCAGGGGAGCCAGCGGGCTCAGGTCGTGGATGGCCTTGACGACCTCGGGGGTGATGAGGCAGCTCTCCTTGAACTTCTCGCCGCCGTGGACCACGCGGTGGCCGATGGCGTCGATCTCGGAAACGCTGTCGATGACCTTGCCCTCGCCGGTGGTCATCTTCTTCACGACCTCGGTGAATGCCTCGGTGTGGGTGGGGAAGATGGCGGGCGTGGTTGCCTTATGGCCGTTGGCCTCATGGGTGATCATGCTGCTCTCCATGCCGATGCGCTCGCACAGACCTTTACAGAGAACCTTTTCGCCCTCCATGTCGATCAGCTGGTACTTCAGGCTGGAAGAACCGCAGTTGATAACCAGAATTTTCATGGAATATCCTCCTTAAATTGGCAGGGTAAATTGCCCTTTCCTAAATGCTGATTTTATTATATAATGGTATAAATAAATTTTCAAGCGCAAGTTCTGCAAGATAGCACAATTTTTGCACAGAACGCCAAAGTACTTTTTTAACAATCTATCGCCAAAGAATCAGGAGCCAATTGTTATGGATTTCACAGGCATTATTGCCGAATACGACCCCTTCCACAACGGCCATGCGGCCCAGCTGGCTGCCGTGCGCGCCGCAGGGGCACAGTGTATTGCCGTCTGCATGAGCAGCGGCGCGGTGCAGCGCGGCGGTGTGCCGATTCTGCCCGAGAGCGTGCGGGTGCGCGCGGCGCTGGATGCCGGGGCTGACCTTGTGGTAGCCCTGCCCGCGCCCTACGCCTGCGCCACGGCGGAGCAGTTCGCCGCCGCGGGCGTGCACCTGCTGGCCGCGCTTGGCTGTGATACGCTGGCCTTCGGTGCGGAGACCCCCGACGCGGCGGCTCTGCTGGACACGGCCCGCCTGCTGGACGGGGAGGAACTGAACGCCCGCATCCGCCAAAATCTTGCCACCGGCATGACCTATGCCGCCGCCCGGGCCGCGGCTGCCGACGCGCTGCACCCCGGCACCGGCGGCCTGCTGCGCACGCCCAACAACATTTTGGGCATCGAGTATTGCAAGGCAATCCTGCACCGGCACGCGGCTCTGACGCCGCTGGCACTGCCGCGGCTTGGCGCGGCGCACGGCGGCGGGGCAGGGGCGCACGCGGGCACGCCGATGGCCAGCGCCAGCTTTCTGCGCGGCCTGCCGCAGCCCGACTGGGAGCCGTTCGTGCCCGCCCGCGCGGCGGAGCTGTACGGCAGGGCTGCGGCGGACGGCCTTTTGCTGGACGGCGCAAGACTCGAGACCGCCGTTCTGGCCCTGCTGCGGATGCAGGACCCCGCGAATTTTGCGCAGGTGCGCGGCGTGAGTGAGGGACTGGAAAACCGCCTGACCGCCGCCGTGCGGGAAGCCGTCAGCCTCGACGACCTCTACACCCGCTTGAAAACCAAGCGCTACCCCCATGCGCGTCTGCGGCGGCTGGTGCTGGATGCGGCGCTTGGCTTCCCGGCTGAACTGCCAATGCCGCCGTACCTGCATGTGCTGGGGGCACGCAAAGCGGCGCTGCCGCGTTTAAAACAGGCGTCGCTGCCCGCCGCGACAGCGCTGGCAGACCTGGCCCGCACCGGCCCGGAGGCAGCAAAAATCAGCAGACTGCATAATAAGGCGGTTGATTTTTCGTCATTATGCAGAGAAAAAATTCAGCCCATGGGGCTTGCGTTCACAGCTAAGCCGGTGGTAATATAATTCTATATGGATAAAAAATGCGTGTGATACAACATTGTTGCATTTTTAACGCGCAAAATCGGTACGATATGAAGGAGTAAAACATGGCGCTGCACGTAATGGACGAAGCAAACCACTGCCTTGGCTGCAAGGTGCCCCGCTGCCAGCAGGGCTGCCCGATCCACACCAATATTCCCGAGGTCATCCGCCTTTTGAAAGCCAACAAGCTCGACGAAGCGGGCCGTATGCTGTTTGAGAACAACCCCCTGACGACGGTCTGCTCGCTGGTCTGCAACCACGAAAACCAGTGCGAGGGCCATTGCGTGCGCGGCATCAAAGGTGCGCCGGTGCACTTCTCGGTCATCGAGAACTACATCTCGTCCGCCTACGCCAGCCAAATGACCCAGGGGCCCGCGCCGTCCAACGGCAAAAAGGCCGCCATCATCGGCTCCGGCCCGGCGGGCCTGACCATTGCGGTCATCCTGGCACGCTACGGCTACGACGTCACAATCTTTGAGAGCCACGATAAGATCGGCGGCGTGCTGCGCTACGGCATCCCGGAGTTCCGCCTGCCCAAGACCGTGCTGGACGATTTCGAGTACCGCCATCTGCGCTTAAAGGGCATCAAGGTCCGCCCCAACACCGACGTGGGCAAGGCGCTGAAAATTGAGGATCTGTTCCGCGACGGCTACAAGGCCATCTTCATCGGCACAGGTGTCTGGCGGCCCAACACGCTGCACATCAAGGGCGAGAGCCTCGGCAACGTGCACTACGCCATCAACTATCTGCAGAACCCCGATGTCTACCACCTGGGCAATCGGGTCATCGTCATCGGCGCGGGCAACGCGGCCATGGACGTGGCGCGCACCGCCATCCGCCACGGCACGCGGCATCTCGAGTGCTTCTCGCTGTCCAGTCACATTACGGCCAGCGAGTACGAGGCAAGCTATGCCAAGTTGGAGGGCGTGAACTTCATCTTTAACAAAAAGCCGTTGGAGATCACCGACAAGGGCGTCGTCTTTATCGACCTGAACGAGGCCGAGGACGGCACGCTGACCGAGATCCCCGGCACCGAAAAGCTCTACCCGGCGGATAGTGTCATTGTGTCCATCAGCCAGGGCCCCTGCACGACGATCACCGACAGCACGAAGAATCTGAAAACCACCCCGCGCGGCCTGTTTGAGACCGACGAGGTGGGCCGCACGAGCATCCCCGGCATCTTTGCCAGCGGCGATGCCGTCAAGGGTGCGCGCACCGTCGTCGAGGCCGTCGCCTACAGCAAGAACGTGGCCGAGGCCATGCACGAGTACATGCAGACCCTGCCCCCCGACCTCCCCGACGAGTACGCGAATGTGCCCGTAGCGGAGTACGACGAGGGAAACTAAAGCAATACCGTAAACCTGCGGGCCGGGCATGTCCGGCCCCTACCGCGTGGGTTACCGCTTCCTTGCAAACGCCCGCGCGTGCTCCACAAATTCCCGGGCGGCGGGGGAGAGCGCTGTCCGCGACAGGCACGCCAGACCAATCGTGCGCTTGGCGGCGGGCTCCAGCTGCAAAACCTGGCACCCCGCGCTGGCCGCGCCCTCCTTGAACATCAGCTCGGGCATCAGCGCCAGACCCTGCCCGCAGGCGACCATTGCGATCATGCTCTGGTCATCCACGATGTAGCACCGGCTCGACACATGCAGGTCGTTCTTTTTAAAGTAGCTCTGGATATCGGCATCCACGTCGGACTGCTGGCTGACGAACGGCTGGCTGCGCAGCTCCTCGGCCCGCACCACGCCGGGGCGGCGCGGCTGGTAGCCGGGCGGCGCGATGCAGATGAGCCGGTCATCATAGAGCGGCTCAAAATCCAGATCGTGGGCGCTGGAGTTGGAGAGGAACCCCAGCTCCACCGCGCCGGTTTTCAGCCAGCCCGTGATGTCATCATACGACCCCTGGTAAATCTGCACATCGATGCCCGGGAACGCTGCGCGGAAGCCCGGCACGATCTTGGGCAGCCAGGTCACGCAGGCCGAGTTGAACACCCCCAGCCGCAGTGCGCCCTTGTGCATCCCGTTGATCTGGGCAATCGACTGGTCAAGCGACTCGCTGCTGGCGAGCATCTGCTGGATGGCGGGCATGAGCTTTTCGGCGGCGGCGGTCAGCGTGACGCCGCTTTTGGTGCGGGTGAACAGCGGAAAGCCGCACTCGGCCTCCACGCCCGATACCGCGTGGCTGACGGCGGACGGCGTGATGTGCAGCCGCTCCGCCGCGGCGGCAAAGGTACCCAGCTGTGCTACAATGCTTAACAGCTGGCAGTCTGTCAGTGTCATGAGCTGCATCTCCTGTGGTGAAAAAAATTCATGTGATGTATGAAAAAGTGTAGCTTTACTTCATGTCTATACTGTACTATTATAGTAGCAGAAAGTCAATGCCTGCGGCGCACAACGCAGGCAATGAATAGACTCCTCTCCCTCCAACCTTGCCCTGCCGGCCCGCACACCGGTGGGGCTTTTTTTATTGGCCGGATTGTGGTATGATGATAATAAAGCCTTCCCCGGAGGGGGAAGCCTTTATATGGAGGATAAAAAATCATGACAAAATCTCGCGGAGTGCGGGGCGCGGCAGGCGGCTGCGCGGTGGCATCCCTGGTATATCTTTTGGTGCGCGGCCTGCTCACGCTGCTGGTCAGCGCACTGATGGGGCTGGCCCACCCCGGTGCCAGTCTGGCCAAGCCGCTGGGCTTCAGCGGGGTCAGCACGGCGCTGTTTCAGCTGCTCATCGGGCTGGGGGCCATCGTGCTGACGCTGGTTTTTCTGTTAAAGGTCACGCGGCTGAAAACCAAAGACCTGCGGATCATGCTGCCCGCACCGTGGAGCCCCGGCTTCTGCCTGCCGGTTTTTCTCGGCGTGGCGAACCTTGCCAATCTGGCGGGCGCACTCATCAACCGCCTGACAGGCAGCCCCGCGACCAGTGAAATGCTGCCCAGCGGCGGGCCGGAGCTGCTCATGCAGTTTCTGGCGCTCTGCGTCATGCCCGCCATCGCGGAGGAACTGCTGTTCCGCGGTGCGTTTCAGGGATTGATGCGCCCCTGCGGCAGTGCGGCGGCCATCTTTGCCCCGGCGCTGCTGTTCGGTGTGCTGCATCTCGACCTTGCGCAGGGCCTGACGGCCTTTGCCTGCGGCGTGTTTTTGGGCTGGCTGGCCGAGCGCTCGGGCAGCATCCTGCCGGGGATGCTGCTGCACCTTGTCAACAACGCGCTGGCATTTTTAACGATCTATCTGCGGTATTACGCCCCGGCGGAGGTCTCCTTCGGTGTGGAGCTGTTCATTTTGCTGTTCTTCCCGGCGTTCGGCGCATGGATGATCTGCAACGCCCGCCGTCAGGGGTTCAGCTTTTCGGCGGGACTGCGCCCCGGCGTGGATGTGCTGACCGTTTTTACCAGCCCGGTCTACTGCGCAACGGTGCTGTTTCTCGTGGCCTACGCCGCCATTTTTGTACATTGAGGGGATAGTATGACCGATGAAGAACTGATGCGTGCCGCGCTGGACGAGGCAAAGATCGCCGCCGACCTCGGCGAGGTCCCCGTCGGCGCGGTGGTCGCGAAGGACGGCGAGATCGTCGCCCGCGCCCACAACCTGCGGGAGAGCGGCAAAAATGCCACCTACCACGCCGAGCTGATGGCGATTGACGCGGCCTGCAAGGCGCTGGGCGGCTGGCGGCTCTGGCAGTGTGAGCTGTTCGTTACGCTCGAGCCCTGCCCGATGTGCAGCGGAGCCATCATCAACAGCCGTTTAAAGCGGGTCGTCTACGGCGCACGCGACCCCAAGGCGGGCTGCTGCGGCAGCCTGACCGATCTGTTCGCCCTGCCGTTCAACCACCATCCTGTCATAGAATCGGGCCTGCTGGAGGACGAGGCGCAGGCCCTGCTGCAGAATTTTTTTGTGATGCTGCGGGAAAAACGCAAAAAGAAATAGCGCCTTTTTCCTTGGCCCCCTCTGGGAGGGGGCTCCGCCCGCAGGCGGTGGGGGAGAGAGCCTCGCGGTCATCCGAAATATTTCGGGCCATGGCAAGGCTCTCTCCCTCCGCCCCTTCGGGGCACCTCCCTCCCAGAGGGAGGCAAGCAAGTGGGCAATGAATTGAGGTTTTACCATGACAAATAACGTTTTCATCACCGGCGGCAGCCGCGGCATCGGTGCGGCGGCGGTGCTGGCCTTTGCCCGGGCGGGCTATAACGTCGCCTTTACGTACAATTTCCATCCCGATGCCGCCGACGCCGTGCGCCGTCAGGCCGAAGAAATCAACCCCGGCGGCCTCTATCTTGCCATCCGGGTCGACGCGGGCGACCCCGCCCAGGTGCGCGCCGCCGTTGCCCGGGCCGAGCAGGAACTCGGCAGTCTGCAGGTGCTCGTCTGCAATGCGGGCATCGCGCAGGTCAAGCTGTTCACCGACACCACCGACGAGGACTGGCGGCGGATGATGGCCGTCGATCTGGACGGCGCGTTCTACGCCTGCCGCGCGGTGCTGCCCGGTATGATCCACCGCAAATACGGCCGCATCCTGCTTGTCAGCAGCATGTGGGGCCAGACCGGCGGCAGCTGCGAGGTCGCCTACAGTGCGGCCAAGGCAGGGCTCATCGGCCTTGGCAAGGCCCTTGCCAAGGAGGAAGGACCCAGCGGCATCACGGTCAACGTCATTGCGCCCGGCGTCATCAACACCGACATGATGGCGGGCTTTACCGACGAGGACCGCGCCGCGCTGGCGGAGGAGACCCCTGTGGAGCGACTCGGTGAGCCGGACGAGATCGCCCGCACGATGGTCTTCCTCGCCGACGAGGCCAGCGGCTACATCACGGGGCAGGTGCTCGGTGTCAACGGCGGGCTGGTGATTTGATGCGCGCCGAATACCGCGAGGGCGAACGCTTTGAGCGCCTGACCTTCACCGGGGAAACGTTTTACGACTGCGACTTTTCGGACTGCGTTTTTGCCGACTGCACGTTTGAGGACTGCAAGCTCGACCACAGCGTCCTGACCGAATGCCAGTTCCTGCGCTGCACGGTCACTAATTTAAAAACCACTATGTCACGCGCAAAATTCACAGATTTTGAGAACTGTACGCTGAACAACATCGACTGGATGTCCCTGCAGGGCGACGGCGCATTTGCCGACCCCATCGAGAGCCTGCGGGACTGCCGCCTGAAATACAACACCTTCACCGAAATGAACCTGACAAAGTTCAAATTTGCGGGCAGTGTCATACAGCGCTCGATGTTCGCCAAGTGCAATCTCGTCAGCGCGGATTTTGAGAAATGCGACCTGCTGGACACCGAGTTTTTCCAGTGCGATATGCGCAAGGCAAACTTCAAAGAGGCCAGCGGGTATAAAGTCGACATTTTCGGCTGCAAGCTGCAGGACGCAAAATTCTCCCTGCCGGAGGCAGTGTCGCTGCTGGGAGATTTGAGGATCAAATTGCTGTGAAAATATACAGATTGAAAAGCTGTCCGATGCGTATACAATTCGGCGCCTGGCGTAAAGGCTCCCTGGCTGCCGCCCTTGCAGCGGAAACAGATATTACACACCCCGCCCCCTCTTTGCATATTATACCGCAAAGGGGGGCTTTTTATGGCGTTTTTCCAAAATGGTATTGACGTGTCGCGCTATCAGGGCAATATCAACTGGGGCAGGGTGGCGGCGGCGGGCAAGCAGTTTGCCATTGTCCGCGTCGGTTCCGGCAACAGCGGCGGTCTGTACGTGGACCCGTACTTTTTGCAGAACGTCAACGGGGCCAAGGCCGCGGGTCTGCGGGTAGGGGCCTACTACTATACCTACGCCCGTACCCGCGCCGCCGTTGCCAACGAGCTGACGACGTTCCTGAACGTCATGGACGGCCTGCAATTGGAGTACCCGGTCTTTGTGGACGTCGAGGACTCGAGCCTTACCAGCCTGGGCAGTGCCGAGCTGACAAGTCTGGTGCAGTACGCCATGGACATTCTCTACCAGCGCAAATGGTACGCCGGGTGGTACAGCTACACAAACTATATCAACAGCTACCTGAATGCCGCCGCGCTGAGCCGGTACCCGCTGTGGGTCGCGGATTACCGCTCGGCGCTGGGGTACAACGGCAGCTATGCCATGTGGCAGTACACAGGCAGCGGCAGGGCCAGCGGAATCTCCGGCGCGTGCGACCTGGACCGCAGCTACAAGGACTTCCTGCCCGAGATCAAAGCCGGAGGCTACAACAACTATGGGGTCTCCGGCCCTTCTATGGAGACGGTCAGCGGTAAGCGTCTGGTCGTGTTCAACGCCCGGTGCGAGTATTTTAATACCGCCAACTTCAACGATGTGGTCGGCTACCTGCCGCTGGGCAATTACTGCGTGGTAAAGCAGAGCACACGGAAATATAACGGCTATGACTGGGTCATCTTCCGCTATCAGGGCACCGAATATTGGACCGCCGTCATAGGAGACCGCAACCGGGTGGAGGACTGCAACTGTGACTGCAATTAAAAACAACTTGACAACAACTGAATGTTGTATTAAACTGAGCTTATAGGGGCGGAGGCTGGCATCGACCTCTGCAGAAAGAAAATCTGACCAAATCAAATTTGACAAACCGCTGTGCCTTGTGGTTTAATAAATCTACATGTGCAAAAACTACCACTGTTTTACTATAAATTCGGAGGGACCCGCCGCATGGCAAAAAAACAACAGGAATACGGCAATGACAGCATCCGCCAGCTGAAGGGCGCGGACCGTGTGCGAAAACGCCCGGCGGTCATCTTCGGCTCCGACGGTGTCGAGGGCTGCGCTCATTCCATCTTTGAAATTATTTCCAACTCTATCGATGAGGCACGCGACGGCCACGGCAACCGCATCAATGTCACGCTGTTCCCGGACCACGTCGTCGAGGTCGAGGATTTTGGCCGCGGCATCCCCGTTGACTACAACAAGGCCGAGGAGCGCTGGAACTGGGACCTGGTCTTTTGCGAGCTGTACGCCGGCGGCAAATACGCCGAGGGCAGCGGCAACTATGATTTCAGCCTGGGCCTGAACGGTCTGGGCCTGTGCGCCACCCAGTATGCCAGTGAGTGGATGACCGCCGACATCTACCGCGACGGCTTCCACTATCACCTCGACTTCAAAAAGGGCGGGAACGTCGGCGGCCTGCAGAAGGAGCCGTTCAAGGGCAAGCGCACCGGCTCGGTCATCCGCTGGAAGCCCGACACCGAGGTTTTCACCGACATCGCCGTCCCGGCGGAATCCTTCAAGGATATGCTCCGCCGTCAGGCCGTCGTCAACGACGGCGTTACGCTGGTCTTTACCGACAAGTCCGGCAGCGACGCCGAAAAATTCGAGTACCTGTACGAGCATGGCATCACTGACTACGCCAACGAGCTGGTAGGGGACAAGGCCCTGACGCCCGTGCATTTCTGCTCCGGTGCCGCCGCGGGCCGTGACCGCGCCGACCAGCCCGACTATCAGGTCAAGATGAACGTCGCGTTCGCGTTCTCCAACACCGTGCAGTGTCTGGAGTATTACCACAATTCCAGCTGGCTCGAGCACGGCGGCAGCCCGGACCGCGCCGTGCGCACGGCATTCGTCAGCCAGATCAACGCCTGGCTGAAAAACAAGGGTCTGTACAAAAAGAACGAGAGTGCGATCACCTTTGCCGACGTGCAGGACTGCCTTGTGCTTGTCTCGTCCAGCTTCTCCACCCGCACGAGCTACGAGAACCAGACGAAAAAGGCCATCACGAACAAGTTTGTGGCCCAGGCCATGACCGAGTTCCTGAAGCATCAGCTTGAGGTCTACTTCATCGAGCACCCCGACGAGGCCGAAAAGGCCTGCAAGCAGGTGCTCATCAATAAGCAGAGCCGCGAGCACGCCGAAAAAGCGCGCATCACCATCAAAAAGACGATGACCCAGCAGATGGATCTGGCCAACCGCGTGCAGAAGTTCGTGGATTGCCGCACGAAGGATGCCTCCCGCCGCGAGCTGTACATCGTGGAGGGCGATTCCGCTATGGGCGCGGTCAAGCAGAGCCGCGACTCGGAGTTTCAAGCCATCATGCCCATCCGCGGTAAGATCCTGAACTGCCTGAAAGCCGACTACGCCCGCATTTTCAAATCCGAAATCATTACCGACCTGATCCGCGTCATGGGCTGCGGCGTCGAGCTGGGCGGCAGCCACAACAAAGACTTGGCCAGCTTCAATCTGGACAACCTGCGCTTTAATAAAGTCGTCATCTGCACCGATGCCGATGTGGACGGCTACCAGATCCGCACGCTGGTTTTGACGATGCTCTACCGTCTGACGCCGACCCTCATCAACAAGGGCTATGTCTATATCGCCGAGTCGCCGCTGTACGAGATCAACACGAAGAACAAGACCTATTTTGCGTACACCGAGCCGGAGAAGGCCGACATCCTGCGCCGTATCGACGGCGAGAAATACACGATCCAGCGCTCGAAAGGTCTGGGCGAGAACGACCCCGAGATGATGTGGCTGACGACGATGAGCCCCGACAGCCGCCGCCTGATCAAGGTGCTGCCCACCGACGCCGAGCGCACCTCCGCCGTGTTTGACCTGCTCCTGGGCGATAACCTTCAGGGCCGCAAGGAGCACATCGCCGAGCACGGTGCGGAGTATCTGGACGATCTGGACGTGAGCTGATACGCGCCCGGCGGGAGAACACCCCTACGATTGCCGCGCGTGTAGGGGCGGGGCATGCCCCGCCCGCAACCTTCCCGTAAACGCTTTTCTCTCGGTAAGTGAAGGGCCGGACATGTCCGGCCCTTACCGGGCAGCTGTGAAATATAGGATAAATCATAATGGCAAAACGTAAAGAAAAAAAACTGACCCCTGCGCGCCCGCAGCTGGGCGATAACGTCGAAATTTTATCGGCGGGCGAGGTGCTGGAATCTGCCATCACCGATACGCTGGAAACCAACTATATGCCCTACGCGATGAGCGTCATCGTCTCCCGTGCCCTGCCGGAGATCGACGGCTTCAAGCCCGCCCACCGCAAGCTGCTCTACACAATGTACGAGATGGGTCTGCTCAAGGGCAACCGCACCAAGAGCGCCAACATCGTCGGCAGTACGATGCACCTGAACCCCCACGGCGACGCCGCGATCTACGACACAATGGTCCGTATGGGCCGCTCCAACGAGAGCCTGCTTGTGCCCTTCGTGGACTCCAAGGGTAACTTCGGCAAGGCGTACAGCCGCGATATGGCCTACGCCGCCGCCCGTTACACCGAGGCTAAGCTCGAGCCGGTCTGCGACGAGCTGTTCCGCGACATCGACAAGGACACCGTCGATTTTGTGCCCAACTACGACGGCACGACGACGGAGCCGACGCTGCTGCCCGTCACCTTCCCGACGATTCTGGCCAACAACACGCTGGGCATCGCCGTCGGCATGGCGTCCAACATCTGCTCCTTCAACCTCGAGGAACTCTGCAATGCGACGATTGCCCTGATGAAGGACCCGCAGGCCGATTTGCGGGAAATCATTCCGGCCCCTGATTTCGTCGGCGGCGGCACGATTCTGTACGACGCCGCCGAGATGCAGAACGTGCTGGAAAATGGCCGCGGCAGCGTCCGCGTCCGCGCTAAGTGGAGCTACGACAAGGAAAACAACTGCATCGACGTCACGCAGATCCCGCCCACGACGACGGTAGAAGCCATCATGGACAAGATCACCGAGTTGGTCAAGCTGGGCAAGATCCGCGAAATCTCCGATATGCGCGACGAGACCGACCTGAACGGCTTAAAGCTGACGATTGATTTGAAGCGCGGCCAGGATCCCGACAAGCTGATGGCGCGCCTGTACAAGGCCACGCCGCTGGAGGACAGCTTCGCCTGCAACTTTAACGTGCTGATTGCGGGCCAGCCCAAGGTACTGGGCGTGCGCAGCATCCTGAACGAGTGGATCGCCTTCCGCGCCGAGTGCGTGCGCCGCCGCACCTACTACGATTTGCAGGGCAAGCAGAAGCGCCTGCACCTGCTCAAGGGCCTGAAGGCAATTCTGCTCGACATTGACAAGGCCATCGAAATCGTGCGCAATACCGCCGAGGAGACCGAGGTCGTGCCGAACCTGATGATCGGCTTCGGCATCGACGAGGTGCAGGCCGAGTACGTGGCCGAAATTAAGCTGCGCCACCTGAACCGCGAGTATATTTTAAAGCGCACCGAGGAAATTGAAGAACTCGAAAACGCGATTGCGGACCTGGAGGATATTCTCAAGCGCCCGGCACGCATCAACAAGATCATCATGAAGGAGCTGGCCGACGTCGCCAAAAAGTACGGCAAGCCCCGCCGCTGCGAGATCATGTACGAGGTGCCCGCCGTTGAGGGCGAGGAGCCGGAGCAGCAGATTCCCGACTACCCCGTGCACCTGTTCTTCACGCGGGACGGCTACTTCAAGAAGATCACGCCCCAGAGCCTGCGCATGAGCGGCGAGCAGAAGCTCAAGGACGGCGATGAGGTATTGTTCACCTGCGAGAGCACGAACAGCGTCGAGCTGCTGTTCTTCACGAATCATCGTCAGGTCTACAAGTCCCACGCCTATGATTTCAACGACAGCAAGGCGAGCGTCCTCGGCGATTACGTTGCCAGCGCCCTCGGCATGGAGGAGGGCGAGGTCCCGCTGTATATGGTCGTGACCCCCGATTACAAGGGCTGGATGCTCTTTTTCTACGACAACGGCAAGTGCGCCAAGGTGCCGCTTTCCAGCTACGAGACAAAGCAGAACCGCCGCAAGCTGCTGAAAGCCTACAGCGACAAGGCCGAGCTGGCCTTCATGCGCCACCTGCCCGAGGAGACCGAGCTGGCGATTTTCACCACCAACAACCGTCTGCTGCTCGTCGGCAGCGCACTCATACCCGAAAAGACGACCCGCGACACCGCCGGTGTCAGCGTTGTGGCGCTGAAAAAGAATGCCAAAATCGCCCGCGTCACGCTGGCCGAGGGCCTTGAGCTGAACGACGCCCCGCGCTACCGCGTGCGCACCCTGCCCGCCGCCGGTGCGATTTTGAAGGACGACGACAGAGCGGAGCAGCTGACGCTGTAAGGTGATACTGCACGAAGCTCCGTAGGGGCGCATTCTATATGCGCCCGCAAGGTGTCTGCCGTCTGACGGGCGGATATAGAATCCGCCCCTACGGTGTCAACCGAAAAAAGTGCTTGACAATCTTGATACTTTGTGCTAAAATATTTCAGCAATCGTTCAGATGGCTGCTCCGCCCGGACAGGATGCCGAGTGCTGGTAGCCGCAATTCGGAGATTGTGATGAGCACATATATTGAGTATGGCTCCTTTTATCATGATCGAGAAAGAGGTGAAATAACCATGAAGCAGGGCATCCATCCGAACTATGTGGACTGCACCATCACTTGTGCCTGCGGCAACGTGATCCACACCCGTGACACCAAGCCGGAGATCCACGTCGAAGTCTGCAGCAAGTGCCATCCCTTCTACACCGGCAAGCAGAAGCTGGTCGATACCGGTGGCCGCGTCGAGCGCTTTAAGCGCCGCTTCGCCAAGTCTGGCAAGTAATTCCGTTTTTTGTACCCCGGATGGTTTTCATCCGGGGTATTTTTTGCTATACATCGAGGTTTCCCACCATGGCCGACTACAAAACCATCCGCGGCACAGCCACCTTTGAATATGAGGAGAAGCGCAGCCGCTTTATCGCAACGGCCTCCTTTGCCGACACGGAGGAAAAGGCCCTGGCCGTGCTGAACGCTGTGCGCGCCGCCAACCGCACGGCGCGGCACAACGTCTACGCCTATGTGCTGCAAAATGGCCGCACGCGGTATTCCGACGACGGCGAACCCGCCAAGACCGCCGGTACGCCCGTGCTGGAGACCATCGGCCACGCGGGTGTGGCAGACGTGATCGTCGTGGTAACGCGGTATTTCGGCGGCATTCTGCTGGGTACCGGCGGGCTGGTGCGCGCCTACACGGCGGCAGCCTCGGGCGCTCTGCAAAGCGCCGAGCTCGTCAGTATGCGGCTGGTCGTCGACTGCAAGGTCCGTGTGAGCTACGCCCAGTTCGAGCAGGCCCAGCGCATCATTGCGGCGGCGGAAACGCGGCTTGACGAGCCGATTTTTGACGATGCCGTGACGCTCTGCTGGCGTATGCCGGCAGGGCAGGAGGGGGCGCTCCGCACGGCTCTCAACGAGCTGACCCGCGGCGGGGCAGAGGTGGAAATTTCTGCCCCGCAGTATGCGGCGTTTTAAATTTCTGTAAAAAATCAAATTTTTTCCAACAAAAAAAGAGTGTTTCCCGCACTTTTGTCGTATTTATAAGCAGAGAGCAGAAAAGGGGGCACACTATGACGATCCGTGAAGAGACCGAGGCTATCGAACGGCAGACCCTGAGCCGCTACGCGACTTTGAGCGAAAACAGCCTGGGCCGCCGTGTGCCGCTGGAGCCGGACCCTATCCGGCCCTGCTTCCAGCGGGACCGGGACCGCATTCTGCACTGCAAGGCGTTCCGCCGCTTAAAGCAGAAAACGCAGGTCTTTCTGTCCCCGGAGGGCGACCACTATCGCACCCGCCTGACTCATACGCTGGAGGTCTCTCAGATCGCACGCACAATTTCCCGCGCACTGCGCCTGAATGAGGACTTGACCGAGGCCATCGCGCTCGGCCACGATCTGGGCCATACGCCGTTCGGCCACGCGGGGGAGAGAGCACTCAACCGGCTCTGCCCGGGCGGGTTCTCCCACTACCGCCAGAGCCTGCGCGTGGTGGATTACTTAGAGCGCGACGGCCAGGGCCTTGACCTGACTTGGGAGGTGCGCAACGGCATTGTGACCCACACGTCCGGCGCGTGGGCCCGCACGCCCGAGGGCTGCGTTGTGCGCCGTGCCGACCACATTGCGTTTCTGAACCACGACATTGAGGACGCCATCACCGCCGGTGTGCTCGACGCGCGCCAGCTGCCGCCCGAGGCCGTCGCCGTGCTGGGACATACCAAATCCGAGCGTATCACGACGATGATCACCGACCTGGTCGCACACAGCGGCAACGGGAAAATCAATTTTTCCCCCGAGGTCGAGGCCGCCTACGCCGTGCTGAAGGACTTCATGTACGCGACGGTCTACGTCGACAAGGAGGCCAAGCGAGAGGAAAAGAAGGTGGACAAGCTCATCAGCGAGCTGTATGCCCGCCTGTGCGACGAACCGGCCCTGATGCCGAACTTTTACATGCAGATCGCCTACAATGAGGGCGTGGATCGTGCCGTGACCGACTACATCAGCGGCATGAGCGACGAGTTCGCCACGCGCCTGTTTGAGGAACTGTTCGTTCCGCAGAAGTGGAAGGTTTTGTGAGCAAATAATAAATAATAAAGATTGTGGAGCGCGTCGCTCAAAAAAATCCCGTAGGGGCGCATTCTATATGCGCCCGCGGAGGTCTGCGCCGCCGCGAACGGGCACGGGCGGATATGGAATCCGCCCCTACGATTTTGTTTTCGACCAAAGGGAGAAAACTCCACCACATTTATTATTTTGAGAAACGGAGGTGCAGCCTATCCCATGATACCCCAGGAATATATACAGGAAGTCGTGCGGCGCAACGACATTGAAGAAGTCATCGGCCAGTATGTCCAGCTGCGCCGCCGCGGACGCACGGCCACGGGTCTGTGTCCGTTCCACAATGAAAAAACGCCGTCCTTCGTCGTTTACCCGGATACCCAGAGCTTTTACTGCTTCGGATGCGGTGCGGCGGGCGACGTCATCAACTTTGTGCGCAAGTACAACAATCTCGGCTATGTCGAGGCTGTCAAGCAGCTGGCGGGCCGCGCCGGTATGCCGCTGCCCGAGGAGGATGACCGCGAGTCCCGTGCGCGCCAGCGCCTGTTGGAGATCAACCGCTGCGCCGCGCGCTACTTCTACGAGAACCTCAACGCCAAAACGCCGGAGGCCGCCATGGCCCGCCGCTACTGGAAGGAAAAGCGCGGCCTGTCCGACGCTGCCATCCGCCGGTTCGGTCTTGGCTACGCACCGGAGGACTTCGGCGGCCTGCTGCACTACCTCAAGCGCCGCGGCTTCAGTGAGGAGGAGCTGGAAACCTCCGGCCTCGTCAAGCGCAGCGCCAAGGGCAACCTCTATGACATCTTCCGCCACCGCGTCATGGTGCCCATCATTGATGTGCGCGGGGCCATCATTGCCTTCGGCGGGCGCGTGCTGGACGACTCCAAGCCCAAGTACATCAACAGCCCCGAGACGATGGTCTACCACAAATCCCGCACGCTTTTTGCACTGAATATCGCCAAAAAGTCAAAAAACCGGCGCTACATTCTCTGTGAGGGCTACATGGACGTCATCTCGATGCATGAGGCCGGGTTTGACACGGCGGTCTGTGCCTGCGGAACGGCCCTGACGCCCGAGCAGGCCAAGCTGCTGAGCGAGTACGCCGACGAGGTCGTTTTGAGTTACGACTCCGACGAGGCGGGCCAGAAGGCCACCGAGCGCAGCCTTGGCATTCTGGGCAGCACGACGCTGAAAGTCAGCGTGCTGAGCTACCAGGGAGCAAAGGACCCGGACGAGTTCATCAAAAAATATGGCCGCGAGCGGTTCGAGATGCTCTTGAACGGCACGGCCAACCCGACAGAATTCCAGCTGAAAAAGAGCAAGGCCAAGTATGACCTGCGCAGCGACGACGGGCGGCTGAGCTACATCCGGGAGGCCATCGAGATTCTGACTGAGCGCGGCGTCAGCCCGACGGCGCGGGACGTCTACGCCGGGCGGCTGGCCGACGAGACCGGCGTCTCAAAACAGGCCATCCTTTCCCAACTCAACGGGGCGCTTCAGGCCGCTGCGCGCCGCAGCTACCGCAAGGAGCAGCGCGACCTTTCCAAGGAGGGCATCGCGTCGGACATCCGCGTGCCCTACACCAGCAGCGGGGAATCCGCCCTCGGCGCGGCCAACGCGGCGCGCCAGCTGGCCGTGGCCATGCTGCAGGACCCCGAGCAGGTGCCCTACGTCCGTGCGCGGCTGGATATGTCCACCGTGCTGGTGCCCGAGATGCAGCGCGCGCTGGAGGCAATTTTCCGCTGTGTGGACGAGCATCTGCCGCTGAACCAGACGTCATTACAGCAAATGCTGGATGAGGCCGCGTTCCAGCAGCTGGCCCACGGGCAGGCGTACAACCACGACATCCGTCTGCAAAGGCAGGATATTGATATGTATCTGGACCGCTTGCAGACCGCCAAGCCGATCAGTGAGCAGGTCAAGGGTATGAGCGACGGTCAGCTGGAAAGCTACTTTGCAAACCTCGGCAAAAAGAAGGGCGCCCGCCCCGCCGAGACAGACGAATAACGACATTCCGACATACTTTGTCAAACAATAGAAAACCAAAAGGAGAACGTACTTATGGCAGAAAAGAAAGATCCGATCCGCAGCCTGATCGACACGGGCCGCCGCGCCGGCAAACTGACCAGCAGTGAAATCAGCGACGCAATGGAGGAAAATGGCAACGTTCTTGACGTAGAAGCGATGGAAAAGCTCTACGAGGAGCTGGAAAGCAACGGCATCGAGATCGTCGACGACACGCCCGTTGACGTCAGCAGCGCCCTGCCCAGCTCCGAGGAGGGCGCGGACGACTACGAGGACGGCCTGACTGCCGACGGCATCACGATTGACGACCCGGTCAAGGTCTACCTGAAGGAAATTGGCCGCGTGCCGCTGCTGTCCCCCGAGGAGGAAACCGAGCTGGCACTGAAAATTCAGGCCGGCGGCCCCGATGGCGAGAAGGCCAAGCAGCGCCTGAGCGAGGCCAACCTGCGTCTGGTCGTCTCCATCGCCAAGCGCTATGTGGGCCGCGGCATGCAGTTCCTGGATCTGATCCAGGAAGGCAACCTGGGCCTGATCAAGGCTGTCGAAAAGTTTGACCACACCAAGGGCTTCAAGTTCTCCACCTACGCAACGTGGTGGATCCGTCAGGCCATCACCCGCGCCATCGCCGACCAGGCCCGCACCATCCGCATCCCCGTGCACATGGTCGAGACGATCAACAAGGTCAAGAAGGTGTCCAGCCAGCTGCTGCATGAGTACGGCCACGACCCCAGCGCCGAGGAAATCGCCGAGCGCCTTGACATGCCCGTGGATAAGGTCCGCGAGATCATGCGCGTCGCACAGGAACCCGTCAGCCTGGAGACGCCCATCGGTGAGGAGGAGGACAGCCATCTGGGCGACTTCATCCCCGACGATGACGCACCCGTGCCCGCCGAGGCCGCCAGCCAGACCCTGCTGAAGGAACAGCTGGCCGACGTGCTCAAGACCCTGACCCCGCGTGAGGAAAAGGTCCTGCGCCTGCGCTTCGGCTTGGAGGATGGCCGCCCCCGCACGCTGGAGGAGGTCGGCAAGGAGTTCAACGTCACCCGTGAACGTATCCGCCAGATCGAAGCCAAGGCCCTGCGCAAGCTCCGCCACCCCAGCCGCAGCAAGAAACTGCGGGATTTCCTGGATTGATTTGATACGTGAATAAAAGTACCCCGCCCCGCTTTTGAAAATAAGCAGGGCGGGGCTTTGGTTTGTGTGGGTGTTATGGCCGCTCTGTAGGGGTGGCTGCAATGTTCCACGGGCGAGCAATGCTCACCCCTACAAGGCGTCAAACAAAATTTATGCCTTATTCCTTGCAATACGCCGCAATCGCCTTTGCGGCGAACTCAGCAGTGCCGGGGCCGCCTGCGGCGTTGATGTTGGCGGTGAACTCTCCGCCTGCGCCGTACATTTGGCCGAGCTGGGCGAAAATCTCCTTTGTGCAGGTGTAGTAGTGCTCGGTGATGAAAGCTTGCAGCTTGGCGGCCTGCGCCTGCACGGAGGGGTTGTCGATGGGCAGGTCTTGCAGTGCGCCGAACCCGGCGGTCAACGCCATCAGCTGATTGTTTATATCGCTGCTCTCCAGCACCGTGCGTTCGGCGGCGTTCTGCTCAAACTCGCGGTAGGCGGGGGTGTCGCCCCAAGATTCCTTGGCGCGGCGGGTGTACTCGTCAATGCGGGATGTATCAAATTCTTTGAATTGCATAGTGTGTCCTCCTGCGGCTTGCAAAGTCCGCGCCAGCCGTATCAAATCTTCCAAGTGCCGCTTTTTCAGCGTGAGAAGCTCAATTTGCTGGCGCAGAGCCTTGCGGCGGTCAAAATTCGGGCTGTCCAAAATGGTGCGGATGTCCCGCAAGGGAAACTCCAGCTCCCGAAACAGCAAAATCTGCTGCAAACGTTCCAGCGCTGCATCGTCATACAGCCTGTAACCGCTCTCGGTGCGCATGGCGGGCAGCAGACCCAGCTTATCATAGTATTGCAGCGTGCGTATGCTTATGCCTGTCAGTCGGCTGGCTTCTTTTACGGTCATCATGATAAAACCCTCGTTTCCTTTGCGGTACTGCTATCATACACCCTGACGTTGCGTCAGAGTCAAGTGTTTCTTGAAAAAAAGTGTAATTGAAAACTTTCCGCGTCTGTGTTACACTTGCCTTTGTGCGAATTACGAAATTAGGAGGAAACAGGAGAATCATGGAACAAAAACAAAACAGAAGCTCGTTTTCCGGCAAGCTCGGCTTTGTGCTGTCGGCTGCCGGGGCATCGGTGGGGCTGGGCAATATCTGGCGGTTCCCGTATCTGGCGGCCAAATACGGCGGCGGTATTTTTCTGCTGATCTATATTGTGCTGGCGCTGACGTTCGGCTACACGATGATCATGGCCGAGACTGCCCTGGGCCGCATGACCCACAAAAGCCCGGTCAGCGCCTACGGCACGTTTGCCAAGCCCGGCAAAAAGAACGGATTCCTCGGCTTTGGCGGCTGGATCAACGCCGTTATCCCGGTGCTGATCGTGCCGTACTACTCGGTCATCGGCGGCTGGGTCATCAAATATCTGTTTGAATATCTGCGCGGCAACGCCCAGGGTCTTGCGGAGGACGGCTATTTCAGCGCGTTCATTGCAGATGGCGCGTCCGCCGAGGTCTGCTTCCTGCTGTTTGCGTTCTTTACGCTGGGCATCATCTTTGCGGGCGTGCGCAACGGCGTGGAGCGCGTCTCCAGGCTCATGATGCCGGTGCTGGTCGTGCTGTCGGTCATCATTGCGGTCTACTCGGTCACGCGGCCCGGCGCACTGGCGGGTGTTGCCTATTTCCTGGTGCCCAACCCGGCCAACTTCTCGTGGATGACCGTCGTCACGGCCATGGGGCAGATGTTCTACTCGCTGTCCATCGCCATGGGCATTCTTGTCACGTTCGGCTCCTACATGAAGAAGGATGTCTCGATTGAGGAATCCACCGAGCACGTCGAGATTTTCGACACGCTCATCGCCGTCATGGCGGGCCTGATGATCATTCCGGCGGTGTTTGCGTTCTCCGGCGGCGATCCCGACACGCTGCAGGCCGGTCCCGCGCTGATGTTCATTACGATCCCGAAAGTCTTTGCCAGCATGGGGCTGGGCACAGTGGTGGGTGTGCTGTTCTTTGTGCTTGTGCTGTTTGCAGCGGTCACCAGCTCGATTGCCCTGACCGAGAGTGCTGTCTCAACGTTTGAGGATGAGTTGGGCTGGGGCCGCAAAAAGGCCACGGTGCTCGTCGGCGTCATCATGGTGGCGCTGGGCACGCTGTCCAGCCTGGGCTACGGCCCGCTGGCGGGGGTCACGGTCATCGGGATGCAGTTCCTCGACTTCTTCGACTTCCTGACGAACTCGGTCATGATGCCGATTGCGGCCATTGCGACCTGTCTGCTCGTCTCCCGCGTCATCGGCGTGGACAAGATCGAGCAGGAAGTTGAGCTGGACGGCCAGCCCTTCCGCCGAAAGAGGATTTTCCGCTTCATGATCCGCTGGCTCTGCCCGGTCTTTGCCGCCGTCATTCTGGCAAGCTCGGTGGCCAATGCGTTTGGAATCATTAAAATGTGACAGAAAAGGACCGTTTCCGGGTGTGGAGACGGTCCTTTTTTGTTTTATTAGAGATGCAGGGCAAGGCTCCGCGGGCGGATACGGAATCCGCCCCTACGGCCTCCGAGGCCGCAGGCACCCGCAGCCTGTCGAAAAAGAGCATCGTCGGGCGAGCACTGCTCGCCCGCAGAAGCGTTGCGGCAGCCGGAGCGCTGCCGGGCTGTCGGGGGCACCCCGCCCTACGATGCTTCTATTTCTTCTCCGGCTTGTACCGCAGCACCTTCTCCGAAAAATGCTTTGTAAAGAACTGCACGAACGGTCCTAACCCGAAGGCGCAGATCAGGGTGCCCAGCCCGATCAGTCCGCCCAACAGGAAGGCAAGCACCGCACACAGCGCATCGGTGAACACGCGGCAGCCGAAGTAGGGGACAGGTAGCCGGTCTGCCAGCATCAGCGAGAGCGCGTCATACGGCGCGACGCCTAAATCCGCCGTCTGGTACAGCGAGCACCCCAGCGCGATGACCAAAACCGCCACAACGACCCAAAGCAGCTGCACCGGCAGCGTGTCGGCAGAGCCAAAGACGGCGGTCATCGCGTCGCCGGTAAACGTGACGATGAACCCGATGCAGAAGCTGTTGATGATGGTGCCAAGCCCGATGTACCGCCGCCCCCAAAGCAGCTGCGGCACGAAAAGGCAGAGGTTCATCAGTACATTCTCGATGCTGAACGGCAGGCCGACCAGCTCCGCCAACCGCAGGTTCAGCGCACTGATGGAGTCGTTGCCCAGACGCGAGAACTTGAACACCGCAATGCCGATGCCGATGATGACGACGCCCGCAATCATGCCAAGGATGCGCCGCAGGGTGATTTTCTGGCCGAGAAGATTCATGTGCAAAACGCCCTTCCAATTTTAATAAGGATTCTGTATAGTACTATCCCGTAAAACCACCCCGCCTGTCAAGAGACAACCTGTTTAAAATATCACACCCAACCTTGTGAAAACTGCCAAAAACCGCACCCTGTAACCGCTGTACCGAATTTGTCAAGCGGAGGGGAACGGTGCAAAATCAGCAAATTGCCGAAATTTTGTTACACCCGCCCGGGCGTTCGACAAAACGGAAAAACTTCATAAAAAAGCCGAAAAACCCTTGACAGCAAGCCGTTTACCCTGTATACTAAAGCAGTATCACAAAAATGGAATAGAGCGCCCTAAAGGAATTTTGCAAAATCTGTAAAATCAAAAAGTTTGTGAAAAACGACGAATATGCCGCAGTTTCACAGCCGCCTTTCGGGTCGCTTTCGCCAACTTTGTCAATCTATGGAATAGGAGTGGTCGCGTTTTATGGTAAAGGTCAAGCCCGTACAAAACGGCAGAACGACCCGCATGAGCTTTTCCCGCATCAACGAAGTGATTGGTATGCCCAATCTGATCGAGATCCAGAAAAACTCTTACAACTGGTTCCTGGAGGAGGGCCTGCATGAGGTCTTCCACGACATTGCCGCGATCGAGGACTACACCGGCAACCTCGTGCTGGAGTTCGTCGATTACCGGCTGGACAAGAACCCCAAGTATTCTATTAAAGAATGCAAAGAGCGGGATGCCACGTATGCGGCACCCCTGTACGTCACGGCCCGTCTGTTCAACAAGCAGACCGGCGAGGTGAAGGAGCAGGAGATCTTCATGGGCGACTTCCCGCTCATGACCGACGCCGGTACCTTCATCTCCAACGGTGCCGAGCGTGCCATCGTCTCCCAGTTGGTCCGTTCTCCCGGCGTTTTCTACGGCTCCAGCAAGGACCGTACCGGCAAGGACCTGTTCACCGCCACCATGAACCCCAACCGCGGCGCCTGGCTGGAGTATGAGACGGACTCCTCTGACGTTTACTACGTCCGTATCGATAAGAACCGCAAGCTGCCCGTTACCACGCTGCTGCGTGCCCTGGGCCTGTCCACCGATGAGCAGATCAAGCAGTTCTTCGGCGATTCCGAGCCGAAGATCAACGCCTCTCTCGAGAAGGACATCACCCACAACACCGAGGAGGGCCTGCTCGAGGTCTACCGCAAGCTGCGCCCCGGTGAGCCCCCGACGGTGGAAAACTCCCGCGCGCACCTGAACAACCTGTTCTTTGACCCGCGCCGTTACGACCTGGCTCGTTTTGGCCGCTATAAGATGAACAACAAGCTCAGCCTGACCCGCCGCATTGCCGGTTATAAGGCTGCCGAGGACATCATCGCCCCGCTGACCGGCGAGCTGTTGGCCGCCAAGGGCGAGAAGATCAACATGGCCAAGGCCGAGGAGATCGATAACGCCGGCGTTACCCGCGTTACCATCCTCGTTGAGAAGAAGGGCGAGGAACCCCGTCCGTTCATTGTCATCTCCAACGGCTGCGTCAACGCCCAGAACTTCTTCAGCTTCGACGTCGAGGCCGAGGCCGGTGTCAATGAGCGCGCCAACTTTGCCGAGATCCGCAAGATCCTCGACACCACCTCCGATGTGGAGGAGCAGAAGGAGCTGCTGCGCCAGAACCATGATGTTCTGATCAGCCGCACCGTCACCGTCGATGACATCTTTGCCTCCGTCAACTACCTGCTGGGCCTTGATCACGGCATCGGCACCACCGATGAGATCGACCATCTGGGCAATCGCCGCGTCCGCAGCGTCGGTGAGCTGCTGCAGAACCAGTTCCGCATCGGCTTCTCCCGCATGGAGCGCGTCATCCGTGAGCGCAT
>PPYE01453425.1_pt1 | contig 49956 bp, 69 predicted proteins | sample 1559881 | NCBI WGS metagenome assembly PPYE01 (sample SAMN08240022, study PRJNA423297) | Human gut metagenome, whole genome shotgun sequencing project.
GAGAGCCTGGAAGAAGAAAGAAGAAACCTCTGCCTTAGTCAGGGATTATCAAGACGTTGTTAAATTTAAAATTTATTATATTATGCCAATCGTAAAAAAGAACGACGTTCTACCTGAACGTCCTGTTGTCATTGTGCTTTATGGAGTGCCAGGAAGTGGAAAGACAAGTGTTGCAACAACAGCTGATACCCCCTTACTGATTGATTGTGACAGAGGCGCCGACCGAGCAGTGCAGCGTTGCGATACTATAATGGCTAAAAACTGGAAAGACATAGACAGCGAGCGTGAATCAATGAAAGACTATAAAACAATTGTGGTTGATACAGCAAAGTCTATGCTTGACGATTATTTGAGCCAGTATGCCATTGAAAATAACTATAAGTTAAAAACAAATTCTTTAAAACGCTTCGGACAGATGGGCGAAGATTTTAAAGAGTTCGTCAACTTCCTTCGTTCAAATGGTTCTGATATTATATTTATCTGCCATGATAAAGAAACAGCAGACGGTGATGTGATAAAGCACTCTCCGGATTGTACCGGACAATCTAAAGACCTTCTTGTTAGAATTGCAGACCAAGTTGGATATGTATTTATCCAAAATGGTAAACGCTGTATATCTTTTGCTCCGTTAGATAATTTTGTAGGGAAAAATGTTGCCGGGCTTGAAACTGTTACTATTCCTGATTATGGCACAACCCAATTTGATACTTGCATGTCTGACATTGTTTCAAAAGTCAAAATATCTATTCAAGGAAAAGGAGAAGCACAAGCAAAAGCCAACGAGCAGCTTGCAGCAATACGAGAGCAACTTGCGGCTGCAATGACTGATGAAGATATTATCTCATTGATGGAAGCAACCAAGACACTGCCTAAAATCATGCAATTACCGTTCTTCTCTGAAATGCAAAAAAATCTTGCTACAAAAGGATACGCATTCGACAAGGACAAAAAAATGTTTATTAAAGCATGAAACCACTTATTAGGGCAACACAACTGGAAGCATTCCGAAAATACATAGAACAAAGCGATTACGCCAGTTATGAGATAACTGAACAATCGGTTATTGACAGTATATCAGGTGCATTTGAAGGCAATACATATACGAGAATTGGAAAAGCTTTTCATAAAATAGTGGAAGAAGGTACACCGAAATGCGAAAAGGTTAAATCAGGTGAGCGTACCTTTCTTTATTACGGGAAAGAACAAAAGGAACAAATGCCAAGCGGACGAGCGTTTGACATTGAGGGAAACAAGATAATTCTTGACATACCACAATGTAAGGCCGCTCTTGCATACAGGAATGAACATCCTGATGCTTTTCATGAGATACGCCTTTATAAGGACTTTGGGAATGCTATTATAACAGGATGTGCCGATATGATAGATGGCGTAGAAATTAGGGATATTAAAACCAAATATTCTTATCCTATTGATGCCGATTACATAAATTCTTGCCAATGGAAATTTTATCTCCAATTATTCAATGCAGATATATTTCATTGGAGCAGGATAATTATAATCTGCTTCGCTCATTTCTTGAATGGGCTGAATACAGAGATTTGACCAAGTATTTACTTAAAGAAACAATAGAATAGTATTATGATTTTAACAGGAAGTATTTGTCTTAGTGACATTCCCCGTGAGCAAATGAAGAAAGTAATCTGCAAAGACGGGAAAGAGAAAATTTATTTAAATGTGGCGGTTATCGAACGCAAGGAACCTTCACAGTTTGGGCATACCCATTTTATTACTTGTGCCCCAAAACAAGAAGAACGCAAAGAAGGCATACAGTATATTTTTGGAGATTTCAAGGAATATAAGCCCATTCAGAGCAGCCCCACACCGGAACATCTTGCGGAAGCTCCGGGATTATCCCCGCAAGATGATTTGCCATTCTAAAATATTATGCAATACGACCTATCCAACCCACTCCACAAAGAGCAGTTCAAAATACGATGTAACTATCTCTTCTCAAAGGGTTGCATTGTGGAACTGACGGAAAAGAAGCCTAAGAGGACAACGCAGCAGAACAAATACCTGCACACCCTTTTAGGCTTCTTCGCTTGTGAGACGGGGAACACGCTGGAATACGTAAAACAGAACTATTACAAAAAGTTAGTAAATCCTGCAATATTCACCCGTAAGATTAATGATAAGTTTTTGGGAGAAGTGGAAGTTTTACGTAGTTCCACTGATTTAGATACGGCAGAAATGACAACGAGCATTGAGCGTTTTCGTAATTGGGCGAGTGCCGAATGCGGCGTTTATCTTCCAAGTCCTGATGAAGAGAGGTTATTGCAATTAATGGAGATTGAAATAGACAGAAACAAAACGTTTATTTAAAATAGAAAATTATGCACACATGGTTTGAGTGTAAAATCCGTTATGAAAAAACAATGGAAAACGGAATGAACAAAAAAGTTACCGAACCTTATCTGGCCAAACGAGACTGAGGATGATAGTAATACAGAAGTATCCCGATTTATCAATAGATTCCCAGAGGGACAGTGTACAGAGGTCACAATTGGCGGCAAATCGGTTATTATAGATAAGACCGGAAATAAACCTAAAGTCATTCCGAACGGTAGTATAGAAAGTGAGGCTAAAAATGAATGATTATATCCCGGATTGGTATATCCCTAACAAATAACCATAATTATTAACTAAACGCCCTCTGCTCACGCAGAAGTCCCGTGAAAGGTTCGGGTTAAGTGATTTAATTTCAGCTAACAGTTAACTATCCCGGTGTGGCTTGACCGCCTATCCGGGAACTATTTGTTAACCTGCCTGTCCGGTCTGTGAAGATTGGGCGGGCAAAAATGGTGGTATGGCGGAACAACGAGAGACGCTAAAGTGAAGCTCTTATAGATAGGTTGGTAAGTCAATGTGTTACGGTTAGCCGTAAAAAAAAATTCAAACCACTGAGTTAATAACGGGTAATGCCGAATAGACCGCAATGTCAATGAATAAACTACTTGGTGAAAGTCCAAGAAAAACTCCTATCATGCAGGTGCAAGTCCTGCTACCACCTCATAAATGTGAGCCACACATAAATGGCAAGGGTTAGTAAATAATGGTTGTGCCCCGGAGAATACGCTTCGGGGCTTTTAATTGGCGAAGATTATGAGAATAGACAAAATTAAGACAGTAGGTCAGCTTAGAAAGGTCATTGAAAATCTTTCTGACGATTACGAGATAGAAATGCGTATTAGACGTAAATTGACGGATGAAGACATAATCGAGTTGCATAAAAAGTACGGTAAGATATATCCTTATCCATACGAAACAAGTTATTCAGAGCTTGAATTTGATGATGTAGGTGTGTCTGACAAAGTATTATGCTTGGGAGTTGAACTAAAAGACGAATGATATGCCATACTACATAAATGCAAATTGAATGAAACTTACAATAACCAAATCCGAAGGTGTAATCATTCAGAAGCTTATCCAAGACCGAAAGTCAGACATTCATAATATTGGAGGTGACAGCAAACAGGCAGAGCGTCTAAGTAAGCTGAGCAAGAAGATTGCAAGGCAGATAAAGAAACAATACAAGACATGAGTCCTTACGTAATAACTTCTGCGGTTCTTATTACTTATGACGGAAAGAAAATACCGTTGGAAAACATAGAAAGTGAAATAATGACCCGACCTATCCAGTTGACTAAGGAGAGGATACTCGATGCTTTCTCCATGATGAAAGATAAGCCGGTGGATGTGGAACTTAAAGTAAAATATATATGAGACATTTAGAAGATTCTCTCCAAAAATCTATAATTAAATATTGGGACTTGAAATATCCCAAATGGAAGAAAAGGCTGGTTCATGCTCCTAATGGAGGAAAGCGCAACGCAATCGAAGCAGCAAAGTTCAAGCAGATGGGCGTTCGTGCAGGATTCCCCGATTTGATACTTCTTATACCGAATAAGTTTTATCCTTTCTGTGGGGTGGAATTAAAGACTAAAACAGGCAGGCAGTCGGAGAATCAGAAAGCCTATCAAAAGGAGTTTGAAAGTATCGGCGCTAAATATGTCGTTGTCCGGTCACTTGACGAGTTTATCAATGTGGTGGAAGACTATTTGAAAGATGTATGATAACAATAAAAGATAGCTTTAAAGTTCCCTCAATCAAAGAAGTTGTCAAAGAGATAGAGCATATACCGAAATGTCCCCGAAGCGGGGAGATGAACATTTTGCATTTATACATGGATAGAAAGCGTTTATTTATTTCCGACAATTACAGCAGTAAAGAAAATGGTAGAAAAAGCAAAAAAGAAATCTTTCATTTTTAATGTTGAATGGCAAGAGATACTATTAGGTTACCCATCGGAGGTCAGACTTGAAGTGTACGATGCAATCATTGAGTATGTTGCATCGGGGACAATTTTGGAGCTGAAACCAATGGCTAAAATGGCATTCTCCTTCATTAAAAAAGAAATAGATTACAATACCTGCAAGTACAATGATATTGTGGCAAAACGAAGCGAAGCGGGGAAAAAAGCAATGAATAAACGCTACAATAAAGATGTAACAAATCTAACAAATGATAGCAAATCTAACAAATGCTATCAAGACGCAACAAATCTAACTGTTAATGATAATGATAATGTTAATGAATCTCCTAACGGAGATAAAGTAGATGCTTTTCTCCCGGAAATATCAGACAAGCCTCTGAAAGAATGTTATGAGGAATTATCCGCCAATGGTTCATGGATAGAAACCGTTGTAATAAATAAGAGGTCTGCCGGACATCAGGACTTTACCCTGGAACATTTCCAGGAATATCTCAAAAAATTCTTTGAAAAACTTCAAAATGAGGGAGAAATCTGTAAAAGCCCTAAAGACGGAATGGCTCATTTTGTTAGGTGGCTGGATATTGAACTCGGGAAATCCAAAACGGACATGTATAAGGCGGCGAACGAACAGTTATTGTTGTCTGTCAAAGAGGACAAGAGAGGGTACTACCAATTCTTGTCGTACATCAAGAGGCAAGCTCCGTATTGTTTTTCAAATATGCGGCTGCCTACCGAGGAAGAGTTCTTGCTACTACGGGGTAAATACGGGAATGAGATGTTTAAAAGCGCATTGCGCACCATTGAAGGCAGGTCAGACATACGTTCTAAATGGGATGTCTTGTATTATGCTGTCTTAAAACAAATTGAATATCAAAATGGAAGTTAATGTACAATTACGTGACGAGGAGGCAGAGAAAATCGTTCTCGGTACTATCATAGCAGAGCGTGATGCCATAGAAATGGTAAGGGACATCTTAACCGAAGAATGCTTCTATAATCCACTCCATGCGGAGATATACAAGGCGGTGCTTCAGGTTGTATCATCAGGGAATAGAGCTGACCTTGTTTTCGTAAAGGGTAAATTGGAAGAAAACGGGGTAAAGTTCGACATTGTTGAATACATGAATATTGTATCGTGTCATACATTCGACCTTTACCAATACGCTTCAAGACTTCAAGATTTACACATACGAAGGAAGTTTTATTCAATCGGACAATATCTTGTTTCCAACTCATACACTGAGGCAGAAGATATTGAAGATGTGGCAAAAAGGGTCAATGAAGATATGGCTTCATTGTTCAAATCGAGCAGTACCACCGTTTCTTCGATAAATGAAGGAATTGAAAATGTGTACAAAATGATTAACGAGAACCTATCCGGCAGCAAGCCACTGACTGGAACACCAACAGGATTTGAGAAGATAGACGCCAAATCCGGAGGATTGCAGAAATCTGATTTGATAATCGTTGCAGGTGAAACATCGCAGGGAAAAACCTCATTGGCAGTGTCTATGATGCGAAATGCGACCTGTTCGGATGCAAAGATAGCCATGTATTCAATGGAGATGAAAAAAGAGCAAATTGCAGCTCGTATTCTCTCTATGGAAAGTGGAGTACCAGCCAATCAAATCATGTATTCGAGACTTACCGATTCACAGATACAGGCCATTGACAAAGGGGTTGGAAATATTGCAGGGAAAAGCATATACTTTGACGACCGGAGCACATCAAACATAGACACGATTATATCCTCTATCCGTTACATGAAGATAAAGCATGATATTGACGGTGCCGTGATTGACTACCTGCAAATATTGAATGTCAACATGAAAGGTGCTAATAAGGAGCAGCAGATGGGTGATGTAGCGAGAAGATTGAAGAACTTGGCAAAAGATTTGGATATATGGATTATTGCCCTTTCCCAATTAAACAGGGACAACCTGAATCCGGTTCCTACTCTTGCACGGCTTAGAGATAGCGGGCAGATAGCAGAAGCTGCCGATGTGGTAATCCTCATATATCGTCCAGAAGTAAAAGATAAGTCTTATCCAGATGAATTTAAGAACGTAAGCACAAAAGGTACTGCCATGATTGATATTGCCAAAGGACGTAATATCGGATTATTGAAATTCATATGCGGATTTGACGCATCAACAACCAGATTTTACGATTTGGATTGTGTGCCAATTGGTAATATGAGTGATTCTATCCAAGAAGAACAGCCTTTCTAACCGAACATAATGGCAAAGAAAAAAGACCCCCTCTCCCCCGTCCATTGCCGCCAATGCTCATACGCCACAGACTTTATCGAGAACTCATGCTTTTGTAAAATTAGAAGCCATAGAGTGTGCGCTTGTGGCAGATACGGCAGGATATGCGAGAAATTCAAGAAAAAATAATCATGGACATAGAGATTGAAAAGAAAATCGAACAATTGGAGTGGCAGCGTGACAATGCAATGCGCATACGCTGCCCGTTGGTGGCAAGGAAGTATCAGCGCATGATTGATGAACTTGCAAAAGAGAGCAGAAACAAGAATATGAACAAGGCAGAACAGGCAAGGCAATGACTACCGACACGGCAAATCAGATAATCAGCAAATATGAGAGCCTTGTAGTTCTGTGCACCTACAACATTCTGTTCACGAACGACATCTGTTGCGGGCAGGTTATCGAGTGTCTGCATGCGATGAAGAGAACGCCTTATTACAAACAGGCATTCAAGCGGTATTTGAATGATGCCGATAAGGCAAGAAAGGAATACGAGCGTACTGTAAACAGCGTTATCGGTTCAGACCGGAGCGAGTTTTTCGCCGACTGCAACGACAAGTATACGGAAGAAGTGAACAAGCACGTGGATATGCTGTATTGGCAGTTCAAGCAGGTTCTCGACGATAACGGCGTACCCCATTCCGCAGAGATTACAAGGTTCGAACTTGCAAGGACATTATGTGATTACGCCTGCATCCAGTTTGACGAAAGGATTAAAGAGCTTCGAAAGAAAGATTCACGGTTTAACGGGTTTACGTTGGAATACCTGAAGCTTTCCAATGTGACAAGGATGATGAACCTTGCTTCCGACTGTTTGAAAATCGGGAAAACGGTCAATATGAACACAGAGCGGTGTACAGCAGCATTTGATGTGCTGGTAAGAAAGCTGTCGGATGCGGATAATATTGCCAACGCGATAAAAGTTTAGCGAGATGAAACTTATTTATAACCTTATAACCCTCCTCATGGACTGGCTTTCGGTAGAGGTCGGAAAGGATGAGGAGTGGTTCTGAATTATGGAAATGAAGAAAAGCGAATTGACACACGGCTCTCTGTTTAGCGGCATCGGTGGCCCGGAAATAGCTGCCGAGATAATGGGCTGGAAAAACGTGTTCCATTGTGAAATAAACCCGTTCGGGAGAAAAATACTTGATTATTGGTTTCCAAACAGCAAAAGTTATGAAGACATCACGAAAACAGATTTTACAGAGTGGCGGGGAAAAATCAATGTCCTCACCGGAGGTTTCCCCTGCCAGCCTTTTTCTTGCGCCGGACAGCGAAAGGGAGCGGAAGATGACCGCTACCTCTGGCCGGAAATGCTACGAGCGATACGGGAGATTCAGCCCGATTGGGTTGTTGGTGAAAACGTTGCTGGAATCCTCTCGATGGTACAGCCCGGCAGTGAAACTGCGTTGGGACGTGAAGAATCTCTGTTCAGAGAGGTTGACCGAAAAAGAATATTGCATCGGCAGGAATACGTCGTCGAAACAGTGTGCAACGACCTTGAACGTGAAGGATATTCCGTCCAACCGGTTGTTATTCCGGCTTGTGCCGTCGGAGCGCCGCACAGAAGAGACCGCGTCTTCTTTATTGCCCACCGTGCAGACGCAGGGGTTGAAGGTATGCAACGAAAATGGGAAGACAACATTCTATCCGGTAGAGCTGCTTCCGACACCGACAGCCATAGATGGAGGGACGGGAAGAATCAACAAGTCACTATCGCCGAACGCAAAGGAACGGCCAACATTGGCACTTTCCGCGAAGATGGGGCTGCTTCCGACACCCATGGCGAGCGACATACACCATGCAAAGCGGGTGAAGGACTTGAAAAATGCAGGTGCAAAAACGATGGCGAGTCGAAGAAACGGAAGCAATCGTCCGAATGGACTAATGGATTTTATGGATTTTCACGGAATGTTACCTATACCAACGACAAGTTGCCACAATCCCGGAACGGCAAAGGACCGGAAAGACGGCAGTCCCCGGACATCAGAACTGAACCATTTGTGTGCCCGCCTGATTGGGAAAACTTCCCTACTCAATCCCCTGTTTGTAGCCGAGATGATGGGATTTCCACCAGATTGGACGGTATTGCCTTTTCAAAGTGGCGGCAGGAATCGATAAAGGCATACGGCAATGCGATTGTCCCACAATTAATGTATGAGATATTTCTGGCAATAGAATCTATAGAAAAAGGCAAATAGTATGAACATCCATCAGACAGTCCCCCGCTCCGATTGCACCTCTTTCGCGAAATGTGGCAAGCATTCCCTTGCTTATTGCCGGAAGTACGGTGCATCCGAATGCGGTCCGTGCGAGATAGTGAAACGGAAACCGAGGAACCGGGTGATGGTGGACGGTGTAGAACGCAAGGTGTGCAGCCGCTGCAAAAGACCGCTTTTACTATCCTGCTTCTATGACAGGACAATCTATCGCAACGGAAAGGTGTATCACATCAAGACATCATGGTGCAAAATGTGTGTTTCGGAAGACAATCGGGAACGGAATAAAAGAAAGGAAAACAAATGAATATAAAGAAAATAAAGGAACATAACCCTCAATCCTTTTTAGACGATTTGAAACGGGTAAGGGAAATCATGGTCTATGTAGCGCATACCAACTCCTACTATAAGATTCTTAAACACGAATTGTTGAGAGATGCGGAAGAGAAAGCCATCACGTACTATATAACGGATTCTATATTCGCCAGAAAGCGTGATGTCATGGTAATAATTTAATCGGAAGAATATGAAACAAACAATTATTCCAGCTTTTAAATATTGGCTCCGGATACACGGCTTTCGCTTAGAATGGTTCGGTACCGGAACAAAAAACAATCCAATCAAGATTAAATCAAGAAAAAGAAATAAGATATGAAACAGACAATAAAAGAAGCAGCAAGGGAAGCAATTCATAAGCATTATAATTGTAATGGAACCTATCCATGTTCAGAACGTGAATATTGCGAGCACTGTAATGGACATAACACGGCCTTTGATTGCTGTGAATGTGGTGCAGATGAATTTAAAGAAGGATTTATTACTGGCGCAGACTGGCAGGCAAAGCAATCTCCGTGGGTGAGCGTTGAGGAACGGTTGCCGGAAGAAAATGAGAATATCATTATCATGTGCAAGCATGGCGCAATATTTAATGGCACATACTGTAATGGAGCATGGTTCTGTATGGACGGTTATATCAATGATAGTATAGCAGTCATTTGCACCAGCATAGAGGGACTTGGCAACTACGAAACGAAGATTATTAATTTGAAAAGACAATAGCCATGACCGAAGAACTTGTGACATTAGAGACTGCGAAGCTGCTGAAAGAGAAAGGTTTCAATTGGAAGTGTGAACACCTAATAGACCGCAATAAGGTTATTACAAAATATGACCTTCCGCAAAGTATGTCGTGTTGTACGGAAATAGATAACGAATCAGTTGAATTTTTGTGTCCAACATTGTATATCGCCCAAAAGTGGCTGCGTGAAAACAAGAAGCTACACGTTGAAGTATCCTATATGTATGGAGACTATTGGATATATGATATACTAACAATACCGAACCATGATTTAGTGGGATTATCCGACAGGCCTTTGGTGCATTATAAAAGCTACGAGGAAGCACTTGAAGCCGGAATACAAGAAACTTTAAAACTTATATGAGAATGGACCCTGTTGTAAATGATGCTTATAGGCTTAGAAAACTTTTAGAAAAAGCAACGGGGCTAAAAGTATATAAGTCGGAACTAATAGCCAACTATTTTAATGGCTATCTAAGTATAGTACAAGAGTATAAGAATGAAACCAATCCGCACATTACAGTAGCACAAGGTAGCTGGTCGATAGAAAACGGTGGGGAGTATAAAATTTCACTCTATACACCTACAATCGTTATTAAAGGCAAGAGGATACTTAATACTCGTTTTGTAAAAGATGTAGCCTATAAGATAGTGGAAGCATTAAATGATGAATTTGGGGAAGATAATTGGAATACGTGCAATGAGGAGCAAAAGTGTTGGCTTCCCATGTCTCGAAACTCGTTCTATTTACAAATCCCAAATTTTGAGAAATATTAAAACTTATATGATTATGAACAAAGGAATTTACACAAAAGAAAATGTAGGTAATGGTGTATTCATCTTTACCGCCAACAAGAGTTTTGTAGAACCTAAATTTGGGGGACTGCATGAAGAAAACGAACAGGCACAATGTGCAGTTATTATCCATGATGGCAATGCTTTATTCTTCTATCCGGAAGATATGGATAATAATACCCATATTCTTCTTGATTGGGAGAAAGAGCAAACAGGGAAGATATATCCAACTACAGAAGAAGGCATGAAGGATACTGATGGAATAGGTAATACCAAAGCATTAGCTGCATCCGGAAGCGAAATTGCTGAGAAAGTCATAGCATTGGACTTATGTGGATTAAGTTGGCACATTCCGACACTACAAGAGAGTGTCTTAGGGTATGAACATAAGGTTATGCTGAATACAGCCTTAGCTATCTGCGGAAAACAACCAGTGAAAGATGACTGGTATTGGTGCTCTACGAGAAAAGGAAACAAACGCAATTTTGTTCTCGATTGGTTCAATGGTAGTTGGTTCAACGGCAGTCAGGACTTTGACAGTTGGGTTCGCCCCGTGTCCGCTATCTCTCTTAATTCACTTTAACCTTATAAAAGAAAGATACAATGAAGAAGATAATGTTCAACAATAAATACGGCTTAACGCAGGCTGTATTGGATGGTCGGAAGACGCAGACAAGAAGAATCATTAAGTGTCCGAAAGCATATCAAGAAAATCCTGCTGGATGTTTTAGGATTACTGAATCAGATGATGTTAGCCCCCTTTTTGAGATTCTTGTATATGATAAGGACTGTAATGACTTTGTTCCAATGTTTATTCAGCCGAAGTACAAGGTTGGTGGAGTTTTTGCCATTGCACAATGTTATGAAAGTTTAGGGATGAATCCCGAAATTGCACTTAATGATAGGGACGGAATAGGATTTTATACTAAAACTAAATTCGCACCCGGTTGGAAAAATAAAATGTTTGTCCGTGCTGACCTCATGCCCCATCATATCCGCATTACCGACATCAAGATAGAACGGTTGCAAGACATCTCCGATAAAGATTGCCTGAAAGAAGGAATTTACAAAGGACAATGCGGAAGTGCAGATACACATTTTATGGATGCTTATTATTATAAAGGGGACATTCAGCCTTATTGCACCCCTCGTGAAGCCTTTGCCGCCCTCATAGATAAAGTCTCCGGCAAAGGGACGTGGGAGTCTAACCCTTATGTTTTCGTTTACGAATTTGAATTAGTTGATTAACCATGAATAGAAAAGAATACCAGGAACACTGCAAGCATTACAGCCCCTACAGTGGACAATGCTACAAAAGGTCATTCATATCGGGTGTAGCAAACAATGTGCATGTGAACATGCGGTGTGACGGGAAATGCCCCGTATGAGTAATTACGACAAGAGAAATAAATTAAATAGCCTTGGACGGGCTTTGTAAAATCCATATTGATATGAAAAAGTATATGGAACAAAACAGATTGAAGCCGAACCTATGACAAGAGGTGATGCGTGGGGAAAACATCTCCTCAGAGAAAAGCCGTCAACGGAAAATTTTGACGATGAGGGTTATCATGTTCGTTATGAAGATGGATATGAAAGCTGGTCGCCTAAAGATGTATTTGAAAAGGCATACAAGGTAGCTGATACTCCTCTTGACCGTATGTATATCGAATATAATGAGTTGATGGACAAACATAATAAGTTAGTCCTGTTTCTTGGCCGAAAAGATGCTGTTGAAATAGCTGGTGAAAATCAGGTCACTTTAATGGAGGTTCAAAAAGTACAGATGCACGACTACCTTCTTACTTTGAAAGAGCGCATTGGGTTAATGAAGAAATAAATATTGCCATACGGCGGTTGGACGTCTGCCGTATGGCTCAAAACAGAATAAATATGGATACAATGAATTGAGAGAAAACAAACACGGAAAAAGATATTGATTATGAAACGTGAAATAAAATTCAGAGCAAAAGCCATCTACCCATACAACTTTTTCAAAGGCGCATGGATAGATGGTTGTTATACAAATAGGCTATGGGGCGAAAAACTTGTCGATATGATAACTGATGGTGCGCATGAGATACCTATACCGATAGAGAAATTGAGGCAGTTTACCGGTTATTCGACAAGGATGGAAAGGAAATCTACGAAGGAGACATACTTGTATGCGGACAATGAATAGCTCTTGTATTGTGGAACAAAGAACTTGCTACATTCGCATTACAATTCGATTTTGAAAAAAAGTCGGCATGAGACCTTTAGGCGAATGGCATGCTATGACAGTCGTTAGTAATATTCACGACAACCCGAATTTGTTGAAAGAAAACAACCATGAGTAAATTAGAGCACATTGCCACAATTGATTACTGCTACTGGCGATTGGGAAAGTTGAATGAGGCTCTTTCCAAGCCTAAATCGACTATAGAGCAGTTGGTTGATAAAGTCTGCGGTTATAATGAAGTGGAAGAAGTGAAAAAGGAAGCTATAACCCTTTTGGAACAGATTGTTGAAAGTAAAAAGGCTATCGGTGCGGATTATTCGAGAGATAGTGAGTTCCTTGATAAATTGAAGAGTAAATAATGTTATGAGTAAAAAGAAAGTATATATCAGTCTGCCTATCACTGGGTATGACATAAAAGATGTTGAGAAAAGATGCAAATCTGCTTCCGAGTTGATAGAACAACTTGGTTTTGAAGCTGTATCTCCCTTAGAGGTATCTTCAAATCCGAACGCGAGTTACGAAGAGCATATAGGCAGGGATATTACTGCCCTGCTCCAATGTGATGCTGTAATATTCCTCGAAGGGTGGCATTATTCCAATGGATGTAGTCTTGAACATAGTGCAGCCGGGATTTACGAGAAAGAGAGATTATTTTCTATTGGCGAATTGAAACGCTACGCAAAAGAAACTATGTATGGGGTTTAATTTTGAAAAACTAAATGAGTTGTCAAACGACCGTTCAAAAGAAGTCATGAGAAAAGCAGACAGAATAATCAGAGACAGACATTCCCGTATCCCGGACAAATACAAGAAGATTGACACTACGGTCAACGGGGATGTAGAAAGCCTTGCCGAACAACACAAGGAAATGGAAAGAAGGCTGTTTCCTCTACGCCTTAACAAGACCACTGTTATTTATGTCACAAAAGACAAACAAAATGAAGCATATGCAGCGAAGGCACGTAAACGGATGGGGATAGCAGAACCGAAGAAACCTTTCGTTGACCCACTTTCGGAAGAAAACATTACCAAGTTGTACAAGGAAGAAAAGATACCACCCCGCAGAATGGCAGAGATGCTGAATGTAAGTGTAAGGACGATATACCTAAGATTGGCTAAGTATGGACTTACAAAAGTTAAATGCAGATAATATGAAAGAGAATAATATTTTAAACAAAGAGATTTATGCAGAGGCTATGATAGCAGCCTCTAAGGTTGATTTCCTTGAGAGCAAGGAAGAGATTAAGATGTATGCCACTTCGCTGTATAACGCGATGATATGGGGTAGAAAAGTAAAATATTAAGTTTTTTATTTGGCGTTATAGAAATTAGAGGTATATTTGCAGCGTTACACTTTATGATAGGCAGACGGTTGTCTGCTATATGCAGGCATTTTTTATGCTTGTAAGTACGCTGTATATATAATACAACGGCTGTTTAACCCCGTGCTATTGCTTAATGGCGTAGCAACTGCCTATCAAGGAGTGTAACGAACGGGAAGTGAACAGCCGTTTTTCTGTTCTATAATGCCAATAAATTCGTTATAACTATGGCTAAAAAGATTATTTTATCAAAGGAGAGTAGCGAAAGCGAAATCAAAGCGTATTTCAACGCAGTGTTAAAGTTGTCACAATCTGATGACGAGTTTCCCGTAAATCTCGATGAAGTTTGGCCCTTAGTCTATTCTGAAAAAGGAAAGGCTGTTAGGGCATTGACTTCAAATGAGCAGTTTATTGAGGGGGTTGATTACAAGACGCTTGCCCAAAATGACAAGCAAGATGAAGTAAGTTGGGGAGGTAGTAATAAAATTGATTATAAACTTACCGTTTCCTGTATGGAGTTCTTCATTGCAAGAAAAGTAAGAGCCGTTTTTGAGGTGTACAGGGAAGTATTCCATCACGCCGTTCATAAAACTATTGAAGACAAGAAGAAGCCCCAGCAGTCGTTAGTGCTGAAAGACCAAATTACATGGGTAAAGGAAACTAAGAAGCTTCTTAATCTTGATAATCATTCCACTTTAGGTATGCTTCAAAAAATAGCTGACCCTCTTGGATTGCCATTGCCCGAATTTGTTGATGAGGAAGCGGCACTACCAATATCAGAGCTTCTCAAACAGAAGGAATTATGAATAAAAAAGGGAAGCGTATGAGTGGACAAGAGGGAAACAGAAGATTGCTTGAAGCCGGATTGATAGAACAAGTGACAAGACATAGCAAAAGCAAAGGGAAAGACGTTCCTCAATGGATTATCACAAAGAAAGGTGAGAAATATGGGAAAATGCACCAACACAAAGACGCTTCATTCCCTTCTCCTATATGGTTCTTAAAAACATCGAATGAATTGCTGTCATTAATGAATGTAGCATAACCTTAAAACTAATTCTTGCTCACCTTATAAACGAGGTGAGCAAACCTTATTCAATTCATTTGAGTGAAATAAAAAAATTTAGTTCACTTGATTTACAACGAATTGCATTTTAAATAAAAGACTAAACAAATATTCATCATGGAAAGAAATACAACACCCGCTAAGAAGAAATACGACCTTAGCGCAATAGACGAATTATTCAAACATAGCATAACACCCGAAGAACTTAGAGGGGAGCTTATCGAACTGGTGTTTGATTACGCACAATACGTAGAAGAAGGCGCTACCGACTTGTTCAAATGTCACATGGGTACGCTATATGTGCTATATAAGGCTTTAGAGGATGTAAAAGAATTAGAGACACCAAGCTAATGCCCTCGCCAAAACGGCAAGCGGTATAACCCAATGGAGAACCCGTTCAAAGCGTTCTAAACGTTCCATTGGATAACCCGGAAAAGGCGGCAATAGTCCATGTAAAGGACATTGTCCGCCAATTCAAGCAGTTCATCTATGTAATCCCTTTTTCGCATCACGTTCAAGTTTTCTACGTTGTTGGCGGTTTATACCATTTGCTATGGCAAGGCTGTTCAGCGTCTCTTTCTGTTCGGGAGAAAGCATGTTATATACTTCTTCCCGTGATTTGCCTGATAAAATGGCTTGTACTATTTTCCACATAAGCTACGTCTACAATGTTCACACAAAAATTTCTTCGCTACCGGGAACATCTTCTGTCCCACATATCCGCTAAGGTACTGCGCCTCTTCCCCGTATGGGTCGATGCCGAACGCCCGTGAGATATGCCGGCATAGATGCCCCTTTTCATGGTCGAAAGAGTTTTGAAACTCTGCCGGGGAAGAGGTAAGGGCTATAACCATTACGGTCTGTCTGTTCCGGATATTGGAGTAAGTGATACCCGTATTCAGATTGCAGGAGCGCATGTTCTTATAGGCATTCACCAAATCCATCCCCCTGCATCCTACCCGCTGAAGGTCGGCGATGATATGGTCGGTATAATAGCAGTCCACCGCATAATATACCCTTACTTCCCAATCATAATCCGGTATGTAAAAATCCTGTATTATCATAGGCTACATCATCTGTTCCCACATGATAGGATTGCCGGAGCCTATGCAGTCGGCATAGAACCGAGTGAAAGGCATTCCATTGTAAGCGTCCACATCATCTATGTAATCCTTAATGAACAATGCGAGATGGGCTTCGTCAGTGATAGAACTTTTGTAGTAATCCGACTTCGCCATGTTTGCCACGTAAACGCTGTCGTACCCTGCATCCTTCTCCAGGTTTATACTGTACTTTTTAAGAAGTTCCTCTACCTGTTCTTTGCTGATTGGTTCAAGTTTTTCCTCCTTGCCCGTAGATTTGTTTTCCATCTTCATGCGGGAAACAGCCCATAGGCACATCTTCTTGCTGAAATGCCATCCGTACTGGCTGAGATAATCAGCCATTGCAGGCGGTATTCTGTCGTATGTATCTAATCTTTGTTTCATATTTTCCTGATTTTAAGTGATTGGCAAAAGAGGGGAATAATCCCCTCTCCATTACATGAACTCTCCGTTGGCGCGTCTGCGTCTGCGTTCGCCCATATCATCACCGTAAGGCTGTGAATCGCGGCGTTCGTTGTAAACCGGATATTCCGGGAAGTAACCCGGCATACGGCGTTCGCCCATATCTGAGCCGCCGCTATAGCTTCCACCGCGTGAACCACCGCTGTTACGATAGCCCATTTCACCGCCCTGCATTTCACGCATGGCTTTCTCGTAACCATGACGGCAACCCTCTCTATAGGCTTCTTCCATAGGATTACCGCCTCTCATACCGAAGTCACGGTCATATTCTCCGCGTCCTTCTTCCAATATTTCCCACATTCCCATATTATTTCTTTGTTTTAGATGTTTCAGCAACTCCGAGCTGTTCCATAAGCCGTTTGTTCAATTCCATAAGGTCGGACATGTTCTTGCTCATTTCCGCCATTTGCCCTTTCAGAGATGATATTTCCTGCTCCTGACGTTGTTTCTCTGCAAATTCGGGGTTCAAGAGCGTCAGCATCTTGTCACATCCCGCAATGACGGAATTGTGGAAGTCCATGCTATTGATAATGTCTATGCTTTTCTGCTTCATAGAAGCGACCTCGTTGTTCATCGCATCACGAGAGCATGACACTACGATATTGCCGTTCTGTCCGAAGTCGGCTATATCCATGCCGGCAGGTAGATTTTGGAAAGTCGTGTTCTGCCCGTTGATACAGACAACGACATCCACAACCATTTCCATTTGGGGTAACTGTCCCATAGGGGATGCCATAGGATATTTCGGCTTGGAAGCGGAAACGCTGACTACCGGACCGTATTCGATAAACGGGTTAGCATCCTTATGAAGTATATACAACTGGTTATTGGTACGAAGTGATTGAAACATATTGGTTTGATTTTAAAGGGGTGTGGCTATTTCCATTTTGGAAACAACCACAAAGCCCCATGTTAACTACTTGCTCTTTTGAGCGGTTGCTTCTGCTGTCGGAGTCGGTGCCGATGCGGTTGTCGGACGATACCCACCGTTAACAAGGAACAGTTCGTTGGTGTACTTGTTATAGTGAATTTCGTAGATACCCGTTCCGGCAAGGTTGCCGACAGTCACCGGCTCATTGTTGTAAGCCAGCAACGGTCTTGTATCCCCATTAGTCCCTATCAGTATCGGGAGTGTAGCAGTCGTGCCGGCAGGTATTGCCTGGCGGAGACTGACATAGAAACCGCCTACATAGCTTCTGTTACGGAACGCATGGTTAGGAAGTTCCAAAGTCACGTTCTCCGTGCCGACCGTTACGGCTACCGTAGGAAGGGTATTGAAATTAGCCCTTCCAATAGTAGGGAACAAGAAAGGAAATCCTGTAAAAAAGTTAGGCCACATAATTACCCCCTTTCTTACCGGAATTAACCCCAGTAGTTGTTACAACCACAACCGCCACGTCCATACATTGCATCACCGGCGTAAGCACCGAAAGCCGCAGCACGGAAACAGTCTGTGTTGATGGCTTGAATATTAGGGTAAACAACCGGAACGGTGTTAGGCATCTTGCATTTTATTCCATCGACATCGGACTGCAATGCCTGCAAGCCTGCCGCCAAAGGAGCAATCTGTTGTCCTACTGAATTCAGGATAGTAGCATTCTGGTTACGTTGGGAGATTTCAGCAGTCAAAGTGGCTTTTTCTGCTGTAAGAGCCGCAATCTTGTCCTGCAATGCCTGGTTCTGCATGGCGTCCAGCTTTGCAAGGATAGCATTGGTATTGGCGGTCGCACCGTCACGCAATGAAAGGGCATTCTGATTGGCTGTGTTGACAAGCGCGTTGGTCTGATTGCACATTGCAAGCTGGTTCTCATAGCCCATTGTGGTAATGGCGTTCTGAGTCTTGCAGCAGCAGTCTGCAATCTGAGTAAGAACAGCCTGATTTCCGGACTGGAATGCGTTGATGATTTGCTGGCTTGACATGCCCACCTGATTTCCTACATTGGCGATAAGTCCCTGGATGTTGCACAGGGCGCTCTGCAACTGTTGGGTAGAGCAGTTCAAAGAAGAAGCAAGCTGGTTGATGGCATTGCCATTGCCCTGAATGGCTGACATCAGGTATTCACGACCGACATCACCGTTAAGCTCAGCAGGCAGACCGCCACCATTGCCAAAGCGGTTGCCAAAGCCGTTGCCGCCCCAACAGAACCACAAAAGGATAATCCAGATGAACCACCACGAGCCGCCCCATTGGTCTTGGCTGCCACGTCCCTGGTTCAGTAAAGCGAGAAGTCCGGGGTCTACACCCTTGCTTCCCATCAAGTTGGGCAACATAGCCATGATGTCGAATTTGCTTCCGCCACCATTTCCGTTGTTCCCGTCTTGGTTGAAGACATACGTTCTTTCCATAGAGATTTATATTTTGTATTACGGTCAAAATCAACCGCATCACAAAAGTATAAATACCGATACTGCCATGAAATCAGTTGTTTCCCAACGCTTTCCTAATGTTTTCCCAATATATTCTCAACATTTTCCCGCCTTCCATACGTTCTTGGAAATTGGAAATCATGTAGTTTATCGCGCGTTTGGTCTTGTGGATTTTAGGAGCTATCTGTGAAGGATACATTCCCCTTTCGACAAGCAACTGTACAAGCAAATAGCGGGCGTCTACGGTTTCCGTATCCTTATCCGAAGATAGTATTCGGCTGGCGGGTATTTCGGTCTCCTGCGCCACGAGATTAATTGTTTCGGCAAAGATTTCTGACTTACACATAGTTTTTCTGAATTTTATATTTATCTTTGCCCTGCCACATAAAATATTTGATTATATACGAACAAAGCATAAGATACCGTGTTGAAGATATTAAAGCCTCCAACGTGCGGTGTCTTATGCTTTTTTCAAATTTTTATGTGGCAATAATTATTTGAACGTTGGGGGCTTTCTTTTTACTCTAAGCCCCGAAAGAGTGTCAGCTACAAGCCAACTTCTACATCGTTAATTTCTTTCTTATCTTTATGGTGAGCCAAACAATTACGAACAAAACACATGTCAGATTTATCGAAATGCTGACACCACCGTAATTGATTTTAAATTTTTCCCACCACGACAGTTCCCTCTCTACCGGATAAGGCTTGGGCACTTCAATCCTTCTTATCTTTTCGATAAAATACGGCATTTTGACCGTTACCGTAGCATGAGGATAAATACCCAATGAATGGTTTAATATCCCGTTGCTAAATGAAGCATAGCTGTAGGCATACGGATTGCGAAGGAATGACGTTGTATCGGCAACAGATACGCTGTCCTTGTACGGTATCAGCTTCTCTTGAAATGTAGTATCATGGAAAACCACACTGTCAAGAACCTTTGTCTCAACCGGCATATAAACAGTCCTCGTTCTACAGGAACACACCGTCAACACAAGAAACACTATATACACTAACTTCTTCATAACTTCAACAGATAATGATTAACAACCATGCCTGCACATATTGCAGCAACTCCACACAGCAAGTCTGCTTTGTTCCACTTGCCGTTATAGTAGTGGCAACGGTCGTTGTTCTCCTTGATGAAGAGCATCAGCAGTGCAGTACTGCCGCCGAATACTATGGCGGTGGATAGATAGACCACCGCACCTAAGATGTTATTTTTCATACCATAAATAATTAGTAAAACACTATACCGTAGCTCCACTGGCATCTACCCATGAAGAACCGTTCCACCATATAGGTTTACGCAGGGTCACATCAAAAAATTGAAAACCATTATCTGCATTGCCAGGACGTTGTGAAGTAACTCCTACATTTAAATATGGAATTGCGAGAAAATCAGTAAGCGGACTTTTTAAATTCCCACTCGTTGAGACCAAGACTCCCTGATTGTAAAAGAAATGCGGGTATAAAGTTTTGTCCGGTATATCGTCCTTTACTGGTTTCCACAGCAATACCGATGTCTTCATACTTGACCAGGTAGAATCATGTTCACCGATTAATGCACAGTCTGAAAAATCCTGAAACGATAAGGTTTCAACGTCATTAACCGAACTGAATCCAACAACAACTTCTTTTTTCCCGTTAGGTGACTCTCTGTATACCTCAAACCCATAATTCTTACCCGGGTTTATATAGAAATATGGCGTTTTCCCTTTATCACTATCAGTAATATCCATATTAAACACACGTTTGGCAATAGGTATATTTTCTCCACACAACAGATATATTGTATATTTATAATTTCCATTCTCCCGGTTATTAATAATGTTACCGGTATCCCTTAATTCAATATTTCCTTTGTTAAAAGCGTCCATAACATACTGGCGCATTCCTAATGAAGTCGTTCTCTTATAATTATAATAACAGGCTTTGTACCGATTTGTATCAACCAATGTCCCCCCTATTCTACAGTTGAGAAACACGCAATTCATATCCACAATATCAGTATTGTTCAAAAATTCAGGCATTGTCATATCTCCGGCTTTATCCCATAGCCCTCTAAAATAACAACCAATATATGTTACGCCTTGATTTTCACTTAATATCCTGCTATTCATATAAAAATAGCAGCCTATAAAGTTGGCTTGAATGAGACCTCCACTACCTTCAATTGTAACTCCGCTGATTTCCCAGTGACAGCCGGTAAAATTAGCTTTGATTTTTTGAGTTAATGTTATATTGCTTTGTATGCAATTAATGAAGTTAGTATACAGTCCTCCTCTGAATGTACCTAACTTATAATCAAAAGTCCTTTTTTCGTTATACCCTCTGAATTCATTTACCGAATTAAATATCCAAGCATCTCCCGCTAACTCTTGTCCCTCATTCATTTTGGATATAGTACCGTCTCTTAACACCACATTTATAGCATCAAGCCGGTATGTTACATCTGAATAGGTATCCTCCCATGAATAATAAATGACATTATGCCAACGCATGACATCAATATATCTATCAGCCAATGCCAGTATATAAGGAACCCGCCTTATATTCATATTATCCAAATGTACAGGAACCCCACTGATTATGACAGGAATTTGCCAATTACGGTATTTCGTATCGCTGCCTTTAGACATGATAAATCCTTCTTTGATTGAAAGCCCGATAGAAGAGTATGCCGATCTCCAATCATTTATTCCATCATTCATGTTTATGACAATATGGAAATCTATGAAAGAAGACATATTCATGTCAATCGACAATTCATTCAAAATCTTTGCATCTATGTCTTTGGTAAACAGATAAGTCTTCTTATTGGAACATCTTATACTGCGACATATCCGTACGATTGCATTAAATGCATCAGAGCTGTCTGTTTTACCGTCGTTGGACGCGCCAAACCATTCCGGCATTAAGTATTTGTTTTCTACATCCCCTTTGATATTCAACGCATTTAAAAAACGCCCCCCATTAAATTTTAGAATACACCCTTCAGGAATGCTTATCTCAGCGCCATCCAAATCAAAATCATACCTGATTTCGTATATAGTATCAGGCTGATTTATCATTTCCTGGGTAAGTATATTTTTACCATTTACAATATTCCTACGCAATATCTTATACCCCTTGCCGCTGAATCTGTCAGGATTATAAGCACGGTCAGCAAATTTTAAAACACTTAAGTTTTCCCCTTTGTCTACAGACACAAGGTCTTCGTCGTCCGCAAGACCGGAACCGATAAAACTCTTTAGGGCGTTAGGGGTGATAGAACCGTTTTCTCTGTCTTCTTGAAATGGAAACTGCTCATTACCCGTCAAAACGTCTCTTTTGGGGAGTTGTCCAATTTGTTGTCCTTTTTCTGTTTTCTCTTCCATACTACTATTTATTTTTACTTGTAAGCAATATCGGCTTTCCGTTAGTCAACAACAATGGAGCGTCATTGGCTAATAATAAATACCCTTCGTCAGGAAATGGATGCGGCTTATTTCCGCCAGCACCGGGAAACCCTATGGTAAGTATGCTGATTACGGGAATGCCGATTATAGGAATGCTGATGTGAGGGATAGTGATTGGTTTCATAAGGCTATCCCTCTTTAATCATTTTGGCTTCTGACACTTTCGTAGCACTTCTTATTGTAATTTCCATACCTGCCGCTATGCCAATAAGACGAAATATCACATTGGAAGGACCTAAGGCTTGATTGGCATTTGGGGAAAGCGGGATAGGATTCATGCCCTCGATATTGGCAAATACAGTCACCATTCCGCCCTTGTTCTTTATCTGTATGGTAACGGGATTACCGTCACTGACAAACGTTGCGTAATACGCTGTTTTGCCTTCTTCTTGTTGAAATGATAAAACTTCTGCTGCCATGATGTTTACTTTTTAGAGTTTCAATACTTGGTTTCTGTTGCCTTCTCTTCGGTGGCTGACGTGTACCCATGAGAAGTTTTTCTCATCAATGACTTGGTCAAAGGGAAGTTTCAATTCTTGTATAAGGTTGAACAATCTTTTGTTCTCTTTCGGGGTATTTGGAGTACCGACAATATCGGCAGCACACCCGTTCATGTGGTCGCTCGTTTTAGAGCCGCCTACTGCTTTATTAAGAGCAGGGCAACGGTATCCGCTTGTCACTGTGATAGGTTTGCCGTAAGCCTCTCTTAACGGGTCGAGGACATTGTCAACCAACGCTTGTGCATTGGGAAGCAGTTCTTGCGGCAATCTGTTATCTATAGCTTTCTTATCAGCCGTTTCGCTTTTAACCAGTTCTGCAATTGTAAAGTATCTCATGTTATTTCTCCTTTCTAAAATATTTGTCATAAACTAAACGAGCCACCCATCCGGCAACAACACCGACACCGAATGATACAACAGTAGTCAGGTTCACCCAAAACGGAGTGTAGTGCATGTAAAGCATAACTCCCACGATGATAGCGATAACAATCGCTGCGATAATCAGTTTCTTTTTCATTTTGTTACTCCTTATCTTTAGTTATTATTTCATTCATATCTTCTTTCTCGACATCGAGCACTTTCTTTCCGAATAATCCCAACGCTTTCAGTAAATTGAAATTATATCCCTTTGGCTTCAAGATATTACTTATGATAGAGCAGAACTCTATGAAGCAAACAAACAAGCATGAATACACATCAATATTCCATTTATTGCCGGAAGCAATGTTTATCATCACCACCATACAAACAAAGGCAAAGTATGTCACCATTTTACCCATAGTACGGCGCACGGCACCGGAAAAGCGTACTTCTTCACCCAATAGCAGGCATTTCCTTATCCCGAACATCAAATCGCATACAACGACTGAAAATGTCACTATCAGCCACGGTATCATATGTTCCAATGACTGCATAATAAAGCTACTCGCTATTACTGAAAATCCCCCAGGTATGCTTTGGGTAATAATGTTATTCTTCATCTTATCGTTATTTGTCAATTATTCCTATCTTTGTGTCTCTTATCAAATAAGCGAACTACTGTCATTCCGTTTTGCTCGTGAGAGTAGGACGGGATTTTCATATCTTACCGTAATAGCGGAACCATGCACCCCATTTACGTTCTTTCAAGTAGTTCGGATTGTCCTGGTTGAGTTTGGCTTCCATCTCAAATGCGCTCGCTCGATAGGCGTTGGCGTTTACCTTACCGCTGCCTATTATGTTGTCTGTAAACAGGTGGTATACGAAGCTTACAAACCATTCTGCCAAATAAAGAATGTAGTAGAATAGTGGGATAAGGAGCAACCACCACGCACTGGCATAGAACGCCAGCAATACAGACGGGATAGCCGCTATCTCCATGCACTCGAAGAACTGTTTCTGATGTATCCGTTCATGACGGATAGTCGTTTCGGACAGTTCTTTCAGCTTCGTAAGGATGAAGCCGAAGAACATTATAGTTGTGTAGCTGCCAAAGAGGATGAGTTTCGCAAACCAGTTTTCATAAAATACTTTTACTCTCATAATCAAATAAGTTAAATTCAATTCTTATAATTACTTTCTTATATAATTATAGCTGTATAATTTACCATCAATTTTAAATTCAGTAAGACACGTTATATTCATTTCGTTAAAAACATAACGAGGATTACACATACCAATTAGAGTAGCATAATTACCATTATTAATAACAGAACCATAAACACCAGGAACTACTTGTTCATTAAGAGCACAAACTTTAAAACCGCTATCTATTCCACTTGCTACAATTCTATATTCAAAACTTTCTATATATTTTGAAAAGTATAGGTTACTTGTATAATTTTCAGGGTCTCCAACATAAGGCAAATCAATATATTGTTGAAGAGTAATAGGATTAAAATTATACTCACCAACACAAGGATAAGAATAGCCGGCATAAACAACATTATTACCGATATTAAGCAAATCAATATTTTTATTTCCAACAGCAAGATTACTAATAGGTGTAGTTTCAATTTTAACCATATCTAACTATCTCCATTTTTAATATCAAGATTTATATTTCCGCTCTAAATTATTATCTCTCTCACATCAAACATCTGTTATAGCATACATTGTTCCTTCATCCTTAGAGCCAATAGCATCGTACTCGGCAGCGGTTTTCTTGGTGAGGGTGGTGAGGTTGTCGGAAACGAGTATATCTTTTACTACGAAAAAATTTGTAGCATTTGAATTCAATGCAATAAAAATTCTTTTTGTAACTAAGCTAATATTATTTGCATCGGCAATAGAAGTATAAGTATAAATAAACGAAAGTTCATAAGCTCCATTATCGGGATTGCAATATGTGTGACTCGTACTTACTTTAAAGATTTCTTTTTCTGTAATTTTTAGGAATAAAATATTATCACTTAATAATCTCTGTATAATATTTTTAAAATTATCAATGCTTCCAAATACAAGATTTATTTTTGATTCGGCTTCTCCTGCTTTAACTTCTTGATTTGAAATTAACTGTTGGTGAGCTTCATCTGTAATCGTAAGCATAATGTGTTTATCATCCACATACTTCTTCGTTGCAGGCTGGTAATCGCCCGTAGGGGTGAAACTTTCACTGTTGGTTTTGGTGAGGACGTCGGATTTTTCAGGAACTTCCGCCCAATTCCCATTCTTACGACCGTATGCCTTGCCATCAGTTGGCGCTTCGTCTATACCGCCAATCTTCCCCTGGCTTACCCATTCACCGTTCACCCATGCGTAGTAATCATAAGGGGCTTCCGTGCCTACAGCCATGAACCCGTCAACTGCCGAACCATCGGGAACGGCAGATTTCAAGGCTTCAAGGGTGGCGTATTCGCCGGCCACACGGAAAGAGCTTCCCGGTTCACCCTTGCAATAAATATCCGTCTTGTCGAAGCTTTCCGTATCCTTGTTATACACATAGACATAGTGGTCTTTGCCGATGTATGTCGGATTGTTGGCAATCTTTTCGGCATCTTGTGCGGCTGTATTAGCGGCGGCGGCTTTCTCTTCGGCGATTACAGCAGCATTATTTGCGTTACTGGTCGCTTCCTCGGATTTTTTAATTGCATTAACAACATCCTGATAAGCTGTCTGAATATCTTCCAAGCTAACCTTTACACTGGTCTTGATACCATCTATGATTTTGTAACCAATGGTATATAATCCCTTTAGGCTATCGGCAAGAGGCAACTCTGATATTTTCTTCTTTATTAACGGCATAATGTTATATCAATAAAAAAGCCTTGAGCACAACGTATGGGTACGTTAGCTCAAAGGCTTGTGTATTCTATGTTACTATTCTTAAAAGTCTATTATCAAAGCCCCGTGCATCTTCACACAGTTTATGCAACCACATTGATAATTTTCTAAATAACATACCCATTTCTCTGTTTTTCACAAAATTAGTTCAGAGAAACAGACTTGCCATTTTTTTACATCGCAGATAACGAACAATTGGTAAAAGGTTTGTTATTTGCAGGTTTACAACTCCTCATGCATATGTTTGAATACACTCCAATAAGTATAACCATTCTTTTTAAAGCCAACTATTTCCCCGGAATCCATTCCTACATTAATTGAAAGCGATGAAACCGGATTCAACGCATCACCGTTAGGAGCTATAAGCACGCTGGAATTAGCTGTTTCTAGCCGTATTTGTATAATAACCCTTGTAAACAAGGGTACCACCCAACGAATTACACGTGAATAATCACCTTCAATTTCCGGCAACACTAAATGAGCGCTTTTTGTAATAAGGCTTCCGCTATCAATATCAATACCATTAGATATTTTAAGATATTCGGCATTGAGATGGATAATACCTGATAAATCCACATCAGTACCTATTAATTTACCGTCATGAAGTACCCTGAAAGGAGCTTTTCCCCTATTTGTTTCATTGGCTCCAGCCCATATACGTACATCAGAACCGGAATTTCCCTCACCGGACATACCGGCATTAATACCATCGTCATTACCGATACCGACCAAACCGGAAATAAGACCATTCAAAAACCTGATACGTCCGGCTATCTCATTCGCTACCAAATCAAAATAAGTCTTACCATCAGAAGAAACTATCTTATCCGTAGTTATTCGTCCGGGCAATATCTCCGTAAATCCGTACAAAGTGGCAAAGCTTCTCTCCCCGTTATTCTCACTGTTAAGGATACCGACAAGCAGATGATAATATCCGTCTATCTGTTCCAACGCAATAGCAGTTTCACTCAAAAGGAATACCCCTGATTGGTTATCTTTACTACACTTGGCATATAAATAGAATTTCTTTTCCGGATTGACAAGTGAGGGGGAATTGTATTCCGCCATATCCCAATACTTGTAATCACCGGCTGCATGAGCATTGGATAAGGTCTTAATCCCTAATGTCATGTGCTGGATGATACCTGCCGGAACGTTCAGAATTTTTGTACTCGGATTATAACTAATATCATGGTTGACTACCACCGGGTCGGTCTTGGAGTTCACGAAACGGAACTGGAGGCTTTCATCACCAACGAGCATCTGCATCGTGGCAACCGTTATCGGATTGATTGCACCGGAGAAGTTAAGCAGGCTGTCGGCAAGCATTTCCATCGTTTCCTTTGCATCACGATAGTAACGCTTGGTGAATTGAAGTGCCTTCTTGTGGTTCTCCTCAACCTGCACCTCGTTCGTTTCTATCTTATTAAGTTCACTGGCAACGGATGTACCTACCGGAGTGTTGGACAGTTCTATTTCGGGGCTGTACGGGTTATTTACAAACCGTTTGATACCTACCATACGGATAAGAGAGCCTTCGGGATGGAACTGATTGTCCGTAAAGTTCACGAAACCGCCTAATACGATTTTACCGCCAATCTGTAACCAGCGTTTCTTTGCCCAAATGCCATCCAATGTACCAGTAAAAGTGAACATCTTGTTTTCATGTTCGTAGAGATACTTGACGGCTTCCCGGAACACATCCCATGATGCGCCCGTTCTTGTAGCATTGTCACTGATATAGGCTTCGGGCAACTGGATACCGAACACTGCGTATTTGTCGCCAACTTCCGGCATCCATACGCCACCGTCCGGCATGGTGATACCGTCTATCTCCTGCGGGATTATCTCGAATTTACGCCCTACATGGGTGTACCTCACTTCAAATTCTTTACCGGAAAGCATGCCGGACTGAAAGATAACAGTCATCTTCTCACCCTCGATAAGACAATCCTTAAAATTGAGGTTATCGGGAATATCATTATCGTAAAAATCATAGAAATGCTTCTTCGTATCTACTGTTCTAACCTCACTAACCTTTCCCACGCGTGACGGGTAAATCTCTGTGCAATCCAGGCTATCCTCTTTGGCAGTGGTTAGCTCATGGTCGGCACGCATAACGGCCGTACCGTATTCGTCAGCCTTATAAGTTCGGGAGATAGCAGCGTTGAAACCGTCCTCTCCATCGAAGTGCGTACCGTCATAACGAATGGTCTGTGATTTGGGCATCAGCAATTCTTTCGCACCGTATTTAGAATAATCTATGTTTCTATCAGTCGTTTCTACAAGGATAATTTCAGGCGGAATGTCACCGCTTTCCCGTCCTACACCAGTTTTAAAGCCATGTCCTTTACCATAAGAAAGAGTAAGGGGATTATCCTTGTTGTATTCGACTTTCTTTAGGTGTACAGTCTTTGTATGCACACCCTCTATAACAGCTTCCGTAATCTGATATTCTGTTTCATAAATTTCTGCCAGTTGGCTTAAACCGTCCAAGCAATAGGTATGGTTGTAGTTAATCAGCTTTTCCGTACCATCTATACAGTCACCGATTACCCAGCCCGAAGAACGCCTGTTCAGATTATCGACAATTAGTTTGAGGTGTTCTTTAGGTTTGGCGGTATAAGGGAACTTGATACGGTTGTCTACCGTATTGCGTATCTTCCAAAGTTCCGTATCGGCTTTCGAGGTTTCAAGGATAAGCGTATAGTCGTAGTTCCTTTCTCCGTTCTTCTTGAAATTGCTGTCTTTCTTCAAGGAATAACGCTTGCCGTAGAACTCACACCATGAACCTACAGGGACATTCAGATAGCCCGGATAAGAAAAATACAGTGTAAGTGCATCTTCGCCCATTACAGCTTCATAGGAATAACTATTATCATCCGTCAGAAGCTCGATTGTTTCATTGCCGTTATGTAAAGTAATCATATTCTAATCTCCTAAATCAATAAAATATTTTTCATCTTCGGTTACTATAAGCTCCCCTGCTTCCGAAGCAAGCAAATATTCGGTATTTCCAAGTCGAAAGCTGGTAAATACAAGAGTTAGAGTAAACGCCCACCATATACCATCAATAGGATTAAAGCTGTCAGTTTTGCAGCTTTTGTAATAACATGGATAGTTTTCATTCCATTCGTCAACATAAAACATGCGCTCCGCGTCTTTATACTCGTATCCTTCGGCATCGGTCTTGGTGGATAGCCTAGTGAGGTCATACAAAAGAGCGTCACGGTTCCGCCAAAACGTATCGAAGTCCGGTGCACGCATTAAACATTTAAGGTTCACATCTTTCGTCTGGAACTTCACGTATTCACCGTCATAGACAGCGCCATCCCGATACTTGAAGTTCCGCAAGAAGTTCTTCTTCACAGCCGGGGTTTTGAATATTTCCGCATTACTGCCTTTGAGAATTAGCACACCATAAACAGATAAGTCCACACCATCCAACTCGTAACCTTTCGGCAGCAGAATGCTATTCATCGGTTCCTGATAGATATAGCCATACGGGCGCGGGAAATCATTGGCAAAAGTGAACTTAGAGCGTTCGGTGTTACTATACATCTCAAAACTGTTCTGCGAGGATAACCTCAATCTAAATGTACGTCCCAACTGCGGAAAGTTGAAATCATGGTATCCCATATCAGACAACAGGACTACGAAGTCATTATACCCCCACTCCGAAAAGAAGCCGAATTCAAGCGTGACCTCTTTCGTGTCAAGATGTATTTCCGAAAGGTCAAACTCTCTGCCGTCCTCTTCTGCCCAATCGTTGCTGTCCGGGGTTTTAGAGGGTGAAAACGCTACCAATTCACCGTAATTACCCTGCATAGTGGCGACACCCAATTCAGTAAAGATGTTCTTATTGTCTATATAAAGTTGTCCTTTCATCGTTTAAGTGTTAACCCTTTAGTGTTTAATGTGTCAATACCGTTTTTCACGGCATACATATATTGTCTTATATCCACAAGATTAGACGTATAGCTATCAATGTTTGCCAAGTGGTTAAGGGCATCTCTGCTTTGGCTTTCAATTGCTTTAGCCGTCCTTTCTATATCCGTAGTTAATGAGAGTCCGGAAGAGGCATAGTTCAAAAGGCTGTCAATGCCATTAGCCATACGGTTGGCATTTTCATTGATGGAGTATGTATGCCCTTGCATAACAGCCAACCGACCGTTGTTCTCGTCTACCGAATCTTGCGAAGCCGTAGCAATTCCCTTCTGTGAAGCTTCACGGGCGGAATCTGATTGCCAGCCAAAATCTTGCATCAGTTTATCACGTTCCGTAAGCAGGCTATTTGTAAGATTCTGTTGCATATTACGAAGTGCTTGTGCCTCGTCAGAAGTTATCCCATCTTTTCCATACTCAGCCCATGAATCATATAGTCTTTGAATTTGTTCTTTATATTTATTTGCAAGAAGAGACTGAAATATGGCTTTTTGAAGATGTTGCTCGAAATTATCGGCAAAATCCTCGTTGGTACTATCCAAATCAGAAAGTAAATCTGCATAACCACTTTTAAACTCATCAAAACCTATCCCAGTAATAGCCTCTTTTTCTTTTTGTGCAATCTCGGTAAGTTGTTCTCCATAATCTACAATATTCTGCAAATAAGTAACAAAATCCTTGTTGACGGTATCAAGTACAGAAACCAGTTTTTCATCGGAAAGTATCTTTTCTATCTGTTCGGAAGACAAATCCCACAACTGATATTCCGCTGTAATCTTTTGCCCGACTAAACCTGAAATTCGTTGATAGTCTTCTTTGGACAATCTGTCATTTATACGGTATCCCAATGAGTGGGAGCCGACACTTGCCCCGCTGGATGCAAGCTGCTTGATTAGTTGCCTTTGCCTGCTTATCTGGATATTTACAAGCTGTTCGGCTTCTTCTGCCGCTTTTATCGCCTCCGTTCCATAGTCGATGTCAATATAATCCATCTTCTTGGTTATAAGCTCATCCCAAATAGATATGAGATTTTCATATTGAGCTTTCATCTTTTCATAGCCGGAGTAGTCAGCGCCACCGAATCCCAACAATCCAGCTATTGTATTCCCAATTCCGGTTAAGACTCCAACACTTCCAGTTATGGCGGAGAACGGCTTGGTTAAATCAATACTTTCAAGAGCATTCATAGTCTGCCCAATGCCGTTCAACGTTTCAGCTACAGCTTCAGGTACTGCAACACCAAAATTCCCAAGCATGTCCACTATTTGGTTTCCAGCATTGACAATTTCCATACCTTGAGAGCCTATTGTATTTGCAGCCTTTGTTAATTTAGCTAGAACACCTTGCCTATCAGATTGAGCTTTAGAGAGTTTTTTTTCTGCTTCTTCTTGTGAAAGTAATTTTTTTACAAGTTTACCGGTTTCATCTTGGTACACTCCTGTTATCACTTCTCCTCCAGACATAACTAAGTTCAACTCGTTTTGGGCTTTTTTAACAGCATTTTGCGCTGTATTATATTCAGACAAACCGGAATAAAGCTCTTTAAAAGGAGAACGCTTAGCTATTTTAAAGTCAATATTTTTCAAGGCATCTTGTAGTTCCTTTAAATCTTCTGGTCGCAAATCCTTTGCAGCAGCATTAATGTAATCTTTTAGTTTATCACGGAGAGATTTTAAAGCATCAGTTGTCTGCATATCTAAATCCCCAAACACATCAGCAAAATCAATTGATTTTTTAAATTCGGAAAAATCTAGTTCTCTCAATTGAGCTTCAAGATCTTTTTTCAAAGACTCTCTTTCTCCTTTCGTTAGAGAACTATCTATTTTTGCTGCATATTCTTTGGTTATAGCTTCTTTTTTCTTTTGATAATCACCATATTTTATGAGATATTCATTCCATGCGCTTTCCTGCTCTCGCATTAAATCATCCTTTTGCCTGTTACTTACATATCCGATGATAGAATCAAAAGCAGAACTTATATTAGAAGTATCTACTGCGGAAGCGTCAAAGGTTTTTGTTTTATATCCTTTGTTCTGTTTAGCTTTCAATTTCTCCTGCTCATCAAAAACCTTTTTTTGAGCATCTATTTCCGCACGAATAGCATCTTCTTTCTGCCGTTGCAAGTCTTGGATTTCTTTCTTGTTATCCAAATCACGCTGTGCCTTGACCTTTTGATAACCATCAGCCATGGCGCTAATACGAGCCTGCGCAATCTGGTACTCCAAATCCTCAGCTTGCCACCTACGCTCCAATGCGTACTTGCTTTCAAGTCCTAATATCTTATCTTGTTGGGATGTTAATGCGTTGATATTTCTATTACCAGTGCCTTTGTCATCATATTTCTTTATCAGCGCATCTATGTCTACATTTTTAGACATCCCCTCTAATATTTTATTATAACTATTAACCTCTCCAATAAGAGACTTCCAGGCATCCAACTCTTTTTGCGCTTGGTTTTTAGCGTCATTAAATTCAGATGTTCGTTTTGATAGAAATGCTTTTTCCTGAAGACTGCCTTCAGTCATTCCCCTTTCCCTGGCCTTTAATCTTGCATTTTCCAAAGCTAAAGATGCCTCATCTACCTTTTGTTGGGCTTGTAGATATGTATTATATTGTACTCGTCTTTTCATTAAGGCTTCTTCTCGCTTATTGGCTACATCTTCCATTCTATTAAGCTGTGCTCTTGCGATAGCATTAGCAACAAGTTCGCCTCTTAACTGGGCGTATATACCTTTTGCCTTGCCTGCTAAAATTGCCTCATTAGATAAATTCCCAAAATAAGAAGGATACATCTTTTGTAATTCCTCAACTGCTGCGTTACGTTCTTTAAGTGAGCGAGTATGGTCTTGGGTCGCTTTATACAAAACATCCAATTTAACTCTCTCACTGGCAGAACTCTTTATAGCTTCTCTACGCGCTAAAGCCATTTCCTGCTCCGCAGACAGTAAATCCAGCGTAGCCCTTTTAGTATTAATCAATCCATCAAGATAATTGAATATCTCTTTCCCATAAGCAGTGAGCAAAGTTATACCTACAACCAAAGCGGTATTCAATGAAAACACACCGGAAATTATCTGTTTCCAAACGGGAGCAACTTTCTGGACTTCTGTATTGCCTTTTTTTAGCTCTTCGATATATGCTGCATATTCTTTTCTTGCCTTTTGGACTTCATCAAAGAAAATCGGAAGATTGTTACTGATTGCCAAAAAGAACATATTGATACCCATCGTTGCGGCGGGAAGCTCTCTTGCTATCTGCTGGATTGACATACCAAGTCCATTAAATGCAAAAGAATAGTTGCCGACATTTCTTTGAAAACGACCCGATGCTTGTTCAGCCTCGTTTAATTCAATTTGAATAACTCTAATTTGAGCAAGAAGTTCTTTGCCCGAATTGCCGGAACGCTTTATTCTTCCCATATTATCATAGAGATTAAGCATAAGTGACAACTGCTTACGCAATTGAGTTATACTTCCTTCTTCGGAGTTATTCTGTATGATTTGTTCTTTTTGGGCTTTTATATTTGCCCGAACTGCTTCTTCTTCCCTCTTCCGTACGGCTACTTGTTGTTCTACTTGACGCAATATGTTATATCCTTTGTCGCCCACCTTTTCTGTATCATTGAGAGCTGCAAAGTCAGACTTCAATTTTTTTATTTCAGCATCAGCTTCTTTTACAGCTTGCGTATTTGCGACAATCCATTTATTTGTGGATTGTAAGGCCTGAGTTTCTTCATGCACTGCCTTAACGGTATTGTCAGATTTTAAAATTTCCTCATAGGCTTTCTTCATCAATGCGTACTTCTTCATGTACTTATCAAGTTCTTTCGTAGCCTTGTCTAACTGCCTTTCGAGACTCTTCATGGTATTTCCACTATTTGGCTTACCTGCCAAAGCCATCATATCAGCCTTAAGCCCCTTTATTTCTGTGCGCAACTTAACAATCTTATCTAATTCAATATCTGCGCTAAATTTTAACCCAGCCATAACCAATTATTTTTTCATGAACACTTTACTTAATTCTTCTGATAGTTTAATTCGTGCACTATCGTCAACATCAAAACCTTTTGCGCTTACGAAGCTCGCATAATGCATCCCATCAGCAAATACTACACCGTCTTGGGGATGATTGCCATAAATCAACATACTTTCCGTCTGCTCCTTCGCTTCTCCATGGGCACCGTCAGCCGGTACATACATATCGACAATCTTCCCATTCCGAAAGACGACAGCTCCCGGAGCATTCCGCAAGTTCCATGTATGATTTTGATATGTTTTTTTATTACTTATATTAGAAGTCTTTTGAGTATCAACAGCGCTATGAGCAGCATTAATCATAGCAGTAGAGACTTCGTTCTCTATTTCTTCTATAAATTCATCTAAACCGGAAGCATCTACTTTTATATTCATAACCGATATTTTCTTGTAAAGGTATCGCCATACACGATTTCCGCCTAAAAAATCAAGGACGCAGAACAAACAATTAGGGAAAGGTTTGTTATTTACTAAAAAACATCAAATTAACAAGAAAAAACGCCGCGACCTTGCAAGTACAATAATAAGTACTTATATTTGTACTAAATAATAAAAGCAAGAAGTCTATGAGAACAGCAAATTATTCTGAATTGAGAAACAACCTTAAACACTATCTCGATGGTGTGATAAATGATAGTGAGCCGTTGCTGGTGCACCGTGCCGGCAATGAAAGCGTTGTTGTCATATCTTTAGATGAATACAACTCCATTAAAGAAACTGAATATATAATGAAATCTCCGGCAACGATGGAAGCTATCAGAAAAGGGGAAGAAGATATTAAGAATGGAAATTGCGTTTCTCAACATGAGGGAGAAAGTATGTCAGACTTTTTAAATCGCGTTGTATGTACAAAATAACACTTTCCGCACAAGCAAAAGAAGAATACCAATATTTTGTACGAAGCGGTAATAAGGCTATAATAAATAAAATATTGTCACTGCTTGAAGATATAGCCAAACACCCTTATACCGGAATAGGCAAACCGGAATCTCTGAAATATGATTTGTCCGGCAAATGGTCTCGGCGTATAAATTCGGAACATCGCATTATCTATTCAGTTAATGATGAAATAATCACGGTTTATGTGCTCTCTATTAGGTACCATTATAGCAAAAAATAAAGCCCCAATCTTTCAATGGGGCTTTGTTCATTTTTCCACGAACTCCTTTAATCTGTACAGCCTATCAATTGCCGGATTATAAAACGCATCCGGATAGTGTTGCTTGATGTCGTTGATATTTGCCTGAATATACAGAGATGTATCGTATATATGTTCGGATTCCGATAATATTACTTCCTTTGGCAATTGTACGGTTTCTGCCCAATTCATGATTGCTTTAACACTTTCTTCGTCATATGCGTATTTGCCTTCTTGTGCCATATAAGATTATTTTTTGGGGCAAAGATAACCTTTTCTCTTTAATCATTCATCAAACTTCCGGTTCTTAAACATTTCTGCATCGGAAACCTCTTGCAAAACTTCGCCAAAAACAGTATGAAGTTTATCTTTCTGCATAATGATTAAATTACGGTACGGTATTCGGAATACAACATCATCATATGGCAGATGCAGATTTTCCATGAACGTTGCAATCTGTCCAAGCAGGCAGGTATTACCTGCTACTTCTGTTTTGCTGTCAGATTTTGCACGTTCTTCGCTAAAATTGACAGCTTGTAAAAATTTTCAGCAGAAATTAAAGAAAAAGCGATTTCTAATCCTTCCACAATTTCATTAAATGTGCCTTTTAATAATTCATCAAAAAGGCTATCGTTTCCTTTTATAAACCAAGACAAAGCATGTGCCGCATTATCCATATCTTTTAATGAAACAAGTATATCATGCAGCGTATTACATTCGGGGAAATTTGCTAAGTAATACCCTGCGCCTGCTATCCTATGAATAGTAGGCGGTGATATGATATATGATTTGTTATTGACGACAATTGTCTTAAAGTCAGAGCCAATAATAGAGCTATTTACTATTTTTGCAGCATTCATTATTAATATATTAAACAGGGGTGCAATTTACACTACACCCCTTTGGTTTCATATAAATTTATTTAAATGGTAGGTTTGCTCTTGACAGGCGCTTCTGCTGACATCAAGGCGGCAGCTTCCACTTTTTCCCCATCAAACAAATAGTCACTCTTCACATTATCATTAGGATTTTCCATCGCAACAGCAGTAACTCCCAAGCCAATGTTTTTTTCGGCCATTGTTCCTTTGGCGATAACCGCAGCATTTGTAAAGACTACATAATTGCCTGTTTTTGTCTGCCCTACAATTCCCTTATTCATAATTCCCGGAGTATCTGATGCCGACCAGCCCGCATCCGTATCAACCTTTTCGCCACCTTGCAAATCAATCTTATCGTCAAATGTATATTCACCCATTGTGAATGTAATGGTTTTTGCCCCCTTTTGGGTTACATCACGATAATAGATATTACCCGAAAGTTCGTTGATGTAATCAGTGTAGGTTGGGTCGTCCTCTGTGTACTGCCAAGTATCTTGGTGTGAATTTTTAACTTGTGTGGCAGACTCAAGCCACGTCTTTAATGATGCTTTAGTTACGGCTTCAGTAAACACATCACCGTACCATATCTTTTTAATTCCGATAAATGGTTTCATAATCTTCTCAATTTATGTTTAATACTTCAAATAATAATTTTACATTAACAAAATGACAATTTAAATCTGTATCTTCCTCTATCCCATGGCTCTCAACAGAATATTGATACCATGAACCCTTATAATATCCTACGGAATCCAAAGTCTCAACAGCCAACTGCTCAAGTTCGTTAAGCCTTTTGAGATTGGCATTCTGCTTATAATCCGGGACACAGAAATTAACTTCAATAAATCCTCTGTTCCAATAGGTATCAGATGTTTGGCGCTTAGAAAGAACAACAACACGCTCCGTATCTACTTTCTTTTTAGGGAAAGACCAGCTACGATATAAAGGCAGACCAAAAGATTTGCAATCATTATATACTATGATACCGGCATCTGATGATGTAATCATATCCAAACCTCCGAATAATTAAAATAATTACAGCTCTTAGGGTTGCGTGCGATACCTTCCGCTTTCACTGTCTCTCCAAACAAACAGCGAATATTGCTACCTTCTTTTAAACCACGACCTTCATAGACTATATGATAATGCGACATATACATATCTCCATTGTCTGACTTTAGTTCTTGGGTGTTATCATCGTCGCACCGGCAAACACCTATAGTTTCCCACGTATTATTTTCCGGCTTTACAATAACTTGTCCGTTAGAGTCATACTCAGGTTCTTCTTCTGCTAATACTTGTAATATGTGAGGAGAAAAATACATTACCATATATCAGATACATCTTTAATCACACTCAGACCGACAATTGCAGCAGTTTCCTCATTCAAGTCTATGCCATATTTCTTTAACAGAAGTTTAATATGGGTCTTGATTGAATCAACGCTCCAGGATGCAGAAAATCCACTTTCACCAACTGAGGTAGGATGGAGAATATTTTTCTCAATAAACCCATCAATTAATGTTCCTATTAACTTTTTATCCTCAGAAGAAACTTCCTTGCCTGCATTAAGCCCAAAATCTAATGCAAAATCAGAAGCCCCTACATCGGACATTTCACCGATGTAGGAAAATCTCTGCTTTATGTAGCCTGCAATTGTCATTATGCCTCTACTGTCAAAGAATAGATGCCGTTAATCTCAGTAATGATAGGAAGTGATAATGACTGCGCCTTTGTGAACTCAACTCCATTGGAATTGTCTGTTTCACCCTTACCCCACTGAGAAATCCGAATTCTTCCATAATTGGAATAGGTTACACCAGGTTCTTGCCTCAATTCATTGTCTGCATAGGCATTTTTGATAACCCCTAACTTTCCAGCCGGGACAAATACCAAGTTCTTATCATTCCAGGGGGAATACTCACTTAATGTTCCGTTGTTTTGAATTCGGGTGATACGTCTGATGGGTTCAAAGATAGGGAAGCCATTCTGACGCATGAACTCGTTCATATTTGACATCAACAGTGGAGTAGAAGATTTATCTGTACCAAAAACAACCTGTTTCATCTTCTTATTTCTAAGAATATATGACAAGCGTTTGGGAGAGAGAAGAATTTTATCAAGTGTCACCTTCTCTTGAGAGGCGTCCAATATCATTTGAATGTCCTCAAAACAGTCCACATTGTTTTGATTATCGTCATTCCAATCCAAAGTTGCCGATGCTATATTCTCAGCAGGCATTTTGTGGTCTATAACGCCACGGACGCCACCCTCTGGATTGTTTTTCTCATCAAATGTAAAAACTCCTTTGTTAGACAAGGCGCCCAAGAATATAATATCCAGTTTAGACTGAACAGAATTTACAACTTTCCCGACATTATTCCACATCAGATTAATGAGTTGTTGCGTTTTCTGCTCATCCGTCAGCATACGAGAATCAAGTATTTGAAGGACTTTTCTGTATTCTTCAATCGGCATAGAATAACTCATCTGATGGGTCAGCATTTTTTGCTTTAATGTTTCCAAGCCGTCCGTTCCCATAATAGGCTCTTTCCCCTTAGAATCTAAAGTCGCAGCAGCCACACTCAAATTGTACTGCCCAATCAATTCTTCAAAGTTCAGCCCAATCGTAGGAGTATCCCAATCCAAATATTTCTCATAGATGTTTTGGTCGAACAATCTTTTACGTAACTCCGATGCCGTGTCTATGCGAACTTGCACTTGTTTTGTAAGTTCCCCAAAAATAGAACTATAAAATAATCCTGCCATAATTTACCTCTCTTATTGTCTAATATACTTGATAGACGGGTTATTTTTCATGCTATATCCCACCAGCCAATCCTTTGGCATTGGATAAGCCACATCCTTCAAAATTAATACCTCATATCCTGCGGACACTGTTTGAAAGGACATGTTTTTCGTAAATACAAAGTCTGTTTCAACAACCGCATCCGGCAAATCTTCCCCAATACCAAGTACAGCTCCCGCAACAGCTGTTTCTGCGGCCGCAGCCAATGTTAGCACATCATAATCCGCGTTACTTGAATCAATAGAATTTATTGCCTGTCCGCCTACGGTTTCAGACTTAACAGCAAAACTTCCTTTTTTAATCCGCGGTTTGGTCGTGGTACCGCCATTGATAACTTCCACCGCTTTGCAAATCTTACACTCCATTTTTGCAAAATCAAGTTTTATAGGAGTGCCTTTTTTAACAAAAGTGCCTTCCGGTAAATCTGTTGTAAGTTTGAAGTCTCCCGGAAGAACGCCGCACTCACCTCTCCAAAAAACGGGGAAATTCCCTTTGACCTTTTCTTTTTCAAATGTAATAGCCATAACTTTATTTTTTAATTAGCGTCCGGCAATTTTTCAGCCCATTCTTTAGCCAGTTCTTTGCCCTGGTCTTTAGGTGTAGACAAGGAGAATGCCGAACTTTTATCCTCCAAGCCTTTTGCGACCTCATTCTGTCTCACTTTAGAAAGATAGTCTGTAATCGCCACCTCGTCCATATCATCGGAGATAGCAAATCCTTCTTCTATTCTCTCTTTCGAGATTTTGAGTTCTTTTGCTTTTGAAAGAATCAGATTGTTTCTTGCGGCACGCGCTTGTTCTGCTTTTGCATTTTGATTTTCAGTCATAAGTTTACTGATTTTATCTTCCTGCTCTTGCTTGTACCTTGTAAACCACTCTGGTTCCTCATTGGTTGGTTGCTGTTGGTCGCCCCCATCACCTTTTGCTTTCAGTTCTTCCAATTCCTTCTTGTAGGCTGCACCTTCTGTACGCAGCCTATCAAAATTACTTTGGTAAGATTTCAGCATTGATTCTTGCCCCTTTACTATAGTTGCAAGGTTATCATCGGTTATTAATCCCATAGCGTCAAGCGATGATGCTACTGATTGAAGAATCTCATCAGACAAACCCAGCTTTGAAAAATCCTGTTTAAGCTGATTGAATATTTTTTCTTTCATACTTAATAATTTTAAATTCAGGATAAAAGTAGATATTAGTAAAAGATGGGAGAAATTTATAAAGGCTCTAAAACGAACAATTGGCAAAAGGTTTGTTATTTTATAAAAAAGGGGATGTTATTCCCCTTTCTGTTTATTCACAGCTTGACGCTCATCTAATATTCGTTGTATTTCTTCCTGCCGATTATCAGTAACCGCAAGCATATTAACCGCTTGCTCAAGTGAAATAATTCCATCCTGATAAGCCTTCCCTACTGCTGCCCACTTCCCTTGAACATCCTCATTAAACGGCTCAGAAAATTCATGTTCTATATTCAATTTTTCTAATTTTTCTCTAAGTTGGATATGGGTAACATTTTTCATAATGGCAAGAATAAGATTTTTTTCTCTATCAACCAATATATCATATATTTCCTTTAAATTATCCCTCTTAATGAAGCCCAATATCATAGCCCGTTTCAATGCCTCTCCGGATAAAGTGCCAAGCCCTTTCATGTTTTCAAAAGAAAAATCAGGAGTAAACGAATCGAAAAGAATCGAAGAATTCAAATCCGCTTTTTCACTCTCTTTCATGGAAGAATATTCTGGTGGAGTCATATAATCAATCAGGCTATTATCTTTATTTGTCAGTTGTATAACCTGACCTACAGTATCAGGATCAGCCAAAGATTCAATAACATCTGTAGTAGCCTTTATCTTAGGGTCTGCAAAATAATTATTGGTATCAGCTGCTTTAGAATCAATCATTTCCTCCCGGTCGCATCTTCTTTCAGTGCCTGCCCAGGCTTTATCTTGGCGATAATAAATCACATTGATTTTCCCGGTAGGGTTTTCAACTGGAGTTACATTCCATCCGATATTAGCCCGCTTACATCGAAATATAAAATTTGGAGTTTGTATATCAAAATGTTCTATTGTCCTATCTCCCTCTTTCAAGAAGTAACCATAACCAAAAGCTATCATGTTTTCATATTGGTCAAACAAAGGTCTCAGGGTATATCCTTTTGATTTGGATATAACGAGCACCTTTACGGCGGGCTTTCCACCATCATTATAAATATGATACACTTTAGCACTTTCGGTTTCAGCCCCCGCCAATCTTTTAGCTTGCCGCATGGTAGTATTAAACCTTGTATCTTTTAAAAACTGCATATAAGCATCAAAAGCTTCATCCTTGCCCTCTATGTCCAAAGAAGGCTTCCATGATATAGGATTTCCCAACAAGAAGAACAACTCCACCTCATTTATGTACACTTGTCTGCGCCGGGGAAGTTTTTCAACTTTATAGGGCTGCCTGTTCTTTCTCGGCTTATCGGGACGCTTCATTACATCATGAAGTTCTGGAGTATATTCCTTTATGGCATCAGATACGTACGTATCACGATTTTGCATAACAGATTGTACACGGGAAATATCTTTATTTTGAATAAGTTTCATCAAATCTCGTTCAACCCCTACAGCGTTTAGGGCCTTGTTACGGATAACATTGAATATTGCTTCTATAAAATTCATATCATCAATTTTAGTATAGTCCTAAATCATCTTTATCATATTGCTTAGAAAGTAAAATCTTCCCCATTATCTTGCCAATTGTCCAGTAACGGGCAGCGTCAATCAAATGGTTATAAGCATCAATAGGTGCGTTTATAAACTTGCCATCCTTGTTTTGTTCATATACATAATTTTTCAGTTCCTTAATGAGATTAACAGAACGCTTAGTCACGCAAAGCCTATATTCCATCATCTTAAACAGACCGCCCATGACTGAGCCTTTGTACTTATCCGCTAGATAAATCACAATACCTGCATTAGAAATCTCTTGAATAAGTCTCGGATCTGCACTATCTGCATATACGAATAACCCTAATGGCTTCAACACATCTATTATTTCACTTGTTAACATGTGGGTTTGATAACACAATTCATCAAGATACATGCAATCGTCTACTATACCACATCTTACCACCGCTGTAGGGTCAGCGCTATATCCAAAATCCAATCCAGCCCCAACATGTTTAGCGTAAGTAGGAAATTCATCCACTATTTCAAAATCCGGAAATACAAGTCCTTCTGCCATAGCTTGCAATCCCAAACCGTACACAGTCCATAGCACTTTATTCTTATGCTGGAGAGACTCTATCTCGTCTATAATAGTTTGCTCCAAAAAAGGATTGTCCTTATAAGTAGAGATAAAATGAAAAGTCCGCGAATCTTTATTCAAATCACATAACCAATGCTCATCTGAAAAAGATGGATTATAATCTATAACTGAAAAATCAGTAGTACGCATCACCAGTTGTTGCCATTCGAGGAAGGATATTTCATTGCCTTCGTTACAATACAGAATATTACGTTTTCTTCCTCGTATCTTTTGCTCATCGTCAGTTGAGAAAAATTCACAGAACGAACCATTAGGAAACGTGTATACCATATCAGATTTATTCATGCAGCGATTATCCCACATTCGGAATTTGTCTTGCATTATCTCCTTAAAATCCCGAAATACAGACCCCTTTAACGACGGTAGCGTCTTGCGCACAACAGAAAGAGAGGTTTTAGGATGTTGGAGTATATATGCTAAAAGATATATCAATATATTATACGTTTTTGAGCTTCTTGAGCTTCCTTGTGCAGATACAACCTTGTATCCTGATTTTATCGCACTATCAACCGTAGCATATATTTTAGTCGTTTGTATCAGCATCTACAACGTCCCCCCTTTTGTCTATTATCTGAATTGTTATAGAATCATTTTTATCTTCCTTTACAATATCTTTCTGTTCAGTTGCATCCCAACCCAGCAATTTTGCCAATTTTTCTATTGCATCAATCTTATTATACAATTTCAGTTCATAACCTTTATCTGTACTCTTTACGGAAAGAATGGCTCTTTGAATGCCAATAGGCAAGGCGGATACATCCTTTACCACTATGGTAGTAAACATCTCATTAGACTTGATTTCAAGGGCGTCTACAATATTCGCCCTTGCAATATCTGCCAAAATTCCTACCGCTTCATCTTTTGTAATATCTGACCGGCGCCGCATTTCAGAACTCAACTCACTTATCCTTAGGGCAACCTTAGGGTTATTAGCTAATCTGGACGCCTCTACCCAAATCGCATTATCTGATTTCCCTTTGCATGAATAAGCACGACGATAAGCATCGGAAGCATTGCCGCTTTCGAGGTAATAATTACAAAAATTTTCTTGCTTAATTGAAAGTCTCATCCTATTATTCTTCTTTATATATTTTCAAAGATAGACCATTGTGTAAAATGAGAAAAGCAAATGTCTTGCCGATAACAAACAATCTGAAAAAGGTTTGTTATTTGAATGTAAGGCGCTTTAATTCATCTAGAGTATCGCCCTCTTCCAATCGTTTAAGCATTTCTTTATAAATAATATTAATGTCGCTTCTGAAGTATTTGTATTGCTGATACAAAAAAAAGACATCAGCAATGTTGTTTGATATAGTACAAGGCTTTACCTTTGGAAATACATGTTCAAGAGATTTCCTAACCCCATTAGGTATACGCCCACCCGCTAATACACTTGGGACAAACAAAAAAAGTATGATAAACAAAAATTCCTTTCTCTGAATTATTTTTTCACGAGGCGGAATATTCATAGTGCGTACTATATTTTTAAACAACTCGTATATATAGGGAATAGACTCAAGATTAGTCAGTATTGGACTTACTAATTCAGCCTCTCTTTCAGATAGCCTTGACTTTTGTTCGCGTATATTCTTTATTTCTGCAATAGAAGAAAATTCCTTTGTTATATACATAATAATAAGGTGTTAGGTTATCATAGAACATAACAAAGATAATACACTAATCATGAAATAAGAGATATAAATATCAATTATAATACTGAATATAAACAAGTTAGTTAATGCATTAATCAGGGAATTAATTAATATATTAATTAAAATTTTAATTACAAATAGTATATAATACGTTAAGTATAAATAGGATATATGTAACTGACAAATATTTATTCCTTAGAAAAAAGCGGATTGTAATAGTATATAAATAAGGAAAAGTTAAATATTCATAATAGAAAAAGTATATCTTTATATCAATCCTATATTTGAAAATACAAGAGAAAGATAAAGATTTTGCATATCAGAAAATTAAGTTGTGCAAATGTTGTGCAAACTAAGCAATCTTAAAATACAATTATCTATAAATTAAATAATTGACACAATATACAATATTCACACCGGGGATTTTACCAGCCAAAGAGTTTACTACATTCGTTTGCTTGTTCTTCATCAACTCTTTGGAATTAATATCCGAAACAGAATAACCTAACGCCTTTTTCTCTTTCTTAATGCCCATAGCCGTTACAACAACTTCACTCAATGACTGGGTATCATCTTTCAGGGTAACCGTATAGTCGCTTGCCGCTCCTACCTTCACTTCTTCCGTAGCATATCCAACAAATGAGACTACCAATGTGCTACCCACTGGAGCTTCTACCGAGAATTTTCCATCGATGTCAGTAACAGAACCTGTACTGGAACCTTTCACTAATACACTGGCTCCAATAATCGGTTCGCCTGCAACATCCACTACTTTACCTGTGATTGTTTTGGCTTGCTGAGTACTTTGGGAACTTTGTTTCCAATCACTCACGTTTTCTAATTGCTTGCACTTCTGTTTTAATATTTTTTTTATTTTATGTATTTTGTGTATATAAATATTTGTTTTTGATTGTTAATAATACCGCCGCTTTTTCAGCAATTTTCTATTTTCCAAAAATGTGATAAAAGAATTAACAGAATGATAATAAACGTGTAGTCGTTTATTATATATGCTACTTATCCGATAAGAAATAATAATGTTTATTGTTTTATATTTGCCAATATTTTAAAATCATAAAAGCAAATGTATTAATATTTATTTAATATATTTTAAACATATCTCTCTTTGATTTGCTGAATTAATTTATAAATTTGCAAATAAATCCAAATAGAAAGAGCTTATGAAAAGAAATTATTGCTTATCATTAGTGTTGCTTGCATTGCTTGGGATGTCTGTGCCATATTCGGTTGTTGCTGCTGATAATGCGCTAAGTTCCCAAAGTACTATTTAATCTTATAAACTATTCAACCTTTACTATTTTCCTATAGGTTGTATCCGCCTTCTTACATCCTTGGATATTTCCAAAAACATATAATTCAATCTGCCGGAATGAATGCCCTTTTCATTCTCTTTATATTTCCGACTTGCATACTCTTTAGACTTATCAAAGGTTATACGGGACATCTGATTCTGCGTTTTTCCCACCATAGTAGAATCCAGCCGTTCATCAGGAAAGAAATCGTCCAAGTCCACATCCCCAATCATGGTGGTCTCAAGAAATTTCATATCTTTATGATTTGCATCAGTATAATAACCAACAAACATATGTCCGGGTGTACGTACCAATATCGGCTCGATATTTATGGCACGCAGCAAAGAAGCAAACAGAACACTCCCATCCACACAATTAATTTGCGATGACTCCAAGGCATCATCGAATGTACGAACACGTTGAGAGAAAACCACATTGCTGGACAGGCTTGTATTAGAAACCGAACTATACCGGAAATTACGTTTCTGCAAAACATTCCACAAGGCATAAACCTGATTATCGACAGCCTCAGGACTACCCTGATAACCGAGGAAACGATTCACAATACGAGTATTCAATGCCTCCCGTAGCAAATGGTCTATCATAGGATTTTCTTCATTGACATAAGCAGCAAAGAATATTCCGGTATCATGAAATCTCGTACCTCCCGTAACATACCCCAATAAACACTCATTGATACTGCGCACCGAAAAAGTACGTACCCGCTGCCCCAACTCTTTCCTATTCATCTCTACCGTAACGGCAACACTAATTGGCTCCGCCTGATTATTATTCTTCAAGGCTTCATAGTTCCAGATAATATCGGGATAGATTGTATACTCGGTACGTGGCCTTGCCAATACAAACTCCGAAACGGAACGGGAAAAGAAAGGGGTTTCCGCAACTTCTATCCTCACCCGGCTATAAGCCTTTGCCGACCGGACTTTCACAGCGATACAAGATTTTGGGTTTCCCACAAACATCGAATCAGCCGGCACAATCACCTGAGCATCTGTCGTTGCAACAGACAAAATGCTGGAAGGGAAAATATTCCCACCCAATTCATCCGTTATCTCAAAACCGGAACGGAAAGGAGCAACGTTCAGCCAAATCGAACCAATGATTACAACAGCCAATACAGCCACTATTAACGGCATACGCCACTTAGATTGTCCCCACCTCTTTATATCCATTAATTCTTTCATATAGAAACCCTTTTTAAAACAATACAAAGATAATACTTAATTAGTTGCAAGAGAGATTTTGTAATCGCAATGTAATACTTGTTTCATTCCATCGTAACAAAAACGCCGCAATTTTGTCGAAGAAAAGAAATAAAGTTTAACTTTGTAATAAAGAGACTCTGTACGTCTCTCATTACATTAATTCAGAAATACAATGAACGAATATCGGATTTTAGTAGTAGACGACGAAGAAGATTTATGCGAAATCTTAAAGTTCAACCTTGAGAATGAAGGCTACGAAGTAGATACCGCAAACTCTGCCGAAGATGCCTTGAAAATGGACATCAGTACTTACGACCTGCTATTACTGGACGTGATGATGGGGGAAATTTCCGGATTCAAAATGGCAAGTATGCTAAAGAAAGAAAAGAAAACGGCCAAGATTCCTATCATCTTTATCACAGCCAAAGACACCGAAAATGATACGGTAACCGGATTTAATATAGGAGCAGACGACTATATCTCCAAGCCTTTCTCCTTACGCGAAGTAGCAGCACGCGTTAAAGCCGTATTACGCCGTACCCGGCAAACTGAAACGGAGCGCGCACCTGAACAAATCGCCTATAAATCATTAGTGCTTGATATCATCAAAAAGAAAGTAAGCATAGACGGAGAGGAAGCCCCCCTCACCAAAAAAGAGTTTGAAATACTGCTCTTGCTACTGCAAAACAAAGGACGCGTATTTTCCCGCGAAGACATATTGAGCCGCATCTGGAGTGACGAAGTATATGTGTTGGACCGCACTATAGACGTAAACATCACCCGCCTGCGCAAAAAGATAGGAATATATGGCAAATGTATTGTAACTCGCTTAGGATATGGTTATTGCTTCGAAGTCGAATAATGACAGACATTTCCTGTCATTCAGCCGGAAGTTATTTCTTTCGGTAATCTCATTATTTCTTGTCTTTGCAGCCTGCTTTATTGCTTATCAATATCAACGGGAGAAAGAGTATAAAGTAGAACTGCTCGACACGCAACTCCAAGACTATAACGAACGCCTGCAACAGGAGCTGCGAAGTATTCCAGACAGTCTATGGACATCTACTTTAAACCGGTATATAGCCAAAGGTTCATACAGAGACCTTCGTGTCACTATCGTAAATTTACAAGGCCGCGTCCTTTATGACAGTTACAATGAAACTTCCCAAGAAGCATTCAGCAATCACATTAATCGTCAGGAAGTCCAAAAAGCATTAAAGAACGGCAAAGGATATGATTTAAGGCGCACCTCCGAAACAACAGGCATACCCTATTTCTATTCGGCAACTCTCTATCCCCAGTATATCATTCGCTCGGCATTACCCTATGATGTAAACCTGGTAAATAGTCTGGCTGCCGATCCGCATTACCTCTGGTTTACAGCTATTGTTACTTTATTGCTGATATTCGTTTTCTATAAGTTTACATCCAAACTGGGTACGGCAATCAACCATCTGCGGGAATTTGCCAAACGCGCCGATAAAAACGAACCGGTGGAAACCGATATACAATCTGCTTTCCCGCATAATGAACTTGGCGAAATATCCCAGCACATTATACAGATATATAAACGTTTGCGGGAAACCAAAGAAGCGTTATATATCGAACGTGAGAAACTGATTACACACCTACAGACTTCTCGCGAAGGATTGGGTGTATTTACTAAAGACAAAAAAGAAATCTTAGTCAATAACCTCTTTACACAATACGGCAATTTAATCTCCGATTCCAACTTGCAAACTACCGAGGAGATATTTTCCATTTACGAATTTCAAAAAATCACCGATTTTATCAGTAAGGCACAAAGAAGACCTTCGGATAAAGAAGAGAAGCGTCTCTCCATTAACATCAATAAAAACGGACGCATATTCATTGTAGAATGTATCATCTTCCAGGATCTGAGTTTTGAAATATCCATTAATGACATCACACAGGAAGAAGAACAAGTACGTTTAAAACGCCAACTGACACAGAACATTGCACATGAACTGAAAACCCCTGTAAGCAGTATTCAAGGGTATCTGGAAACAATTGTCAGCAATGAAAGCATCCCCCGCGAAAAGATGCAGACTTTCCTTGAACGGTGTTATGCCCAAAGCAACCGGCTGAGCCGTCTATTACGGGATATCTCCGTACTGACACGTATGGATGAAGCAGCCAACATGATTGATATGGAGAAAGTAGACATCAGCATGCTTGTCACCAATATAGTCAACGAAGTATCATTGGAACTGGAAGAAAAGCATATTACGGTAGTCAACGGTCTACATCCCAAAATACAATTAAAGGGTAACTATTCATTACTCTATTCCATATTCCGTAACCTCATGGATAACGCCATGGCTTATGCAGGAACCAATATCTACATCAACATCAACTGTTTCCGTGAGGATGAGAACTTCTATTATTTCAGTTTTGCAGATACCGGAGTAGGCGTTTCACCAGAACATCTGAATCGTTTGTTCGAACGCTTTTATCGTGTAGACAAAGGACGTTCTCGAAAATTGGGCGGTACAGGCTTAGGACTTGCCATCGTAAAAAATGCCGTCATCATTCATGGCGGAACAATCTCCGCCAAGAATAATCAAGGTGGCGGACTGGAATTCGTTTTTACGTTGGCAAAGGAGAAATAATTTCTTTTATTCATTTTGGTTTGTTACTTTTTTCATTATCTTTGCGATGCATTGGTTCGCCGCCTTTTTTCAAAGGAAGCGATTAAAAGGGAATCAGGTGCAAGTCCTGAACAGTCCCGCTGCTGTAAGTTTCACATAATGTTGCAGACAATGAATTCTCTCTCCATGCCACTGGAAACGTTTTCCGGGAAGGCAGCCTGCAACAGAAACAAGTCAGAAGACCTGCCATGCATTATCTTATCATTGCTTTCGAGGAAAAAGCGTTGAGTCTAATGAACGGGATAAATTCTATCCAATCATTTCATTCATCAAACCTCTTTCAAAGAAAGTAAAAGAGAATAAACTCTGCCAAGTTTATTTAAATGATGTCCGGCCGAAGTGATTCGCCCGGACATTTGTTTTACAGAAAGTCATCAAAAACATTGTTCATCATCTATAAAATGGGTCAACGTAAAAACCTGAGGGATTCATAGCTTATGCATAAATTTTCGCCAGTCTGAACAGGAAGAAAGGGGTCAACGTAAAAACCTGAGGGATTCATAGCTTATGCATAAATTTTCGCCAGTCTGAACAGGAAGAAAGCTCTGTC
>PPYE01584864.1_pt1 | contig 49802 bp, 51 predicted proteins | sample 1559881 | NCBI WGS metagenome assembly PPYE01 (sample SAMN08240022, study PRJNA423297) | Human gut metagenome, whole genome shotgun sequencing project.
CCGCCCTTCCCTCCCTGGACACGGCCCCTCCCCTTTTAAGAGAGCATCGTCTGTACCAGGCGGACTGGCTTCTGCGCTTTTACGGCTTCCACGCAGAGGATCTTCTGGACCCCAGCCGTCCGAACTTCAACATCCTTTTGGACCCTAAGTGCGACTGGGCTCTGCGCCACCTGGAGCTGTTCCCCATAGAGATTCAGACCGCATCCTACGAGGATTTGCTGAAAGTCCCCGGCCTGGGCAACAAATCCGCCTATCGGATCGTCCAGGCCCGCCGAACCACCCGCCTGGATTTCCCGGCCCTAAAAAAACTGGGCGTCGTCCTGAAACGCGCCCAATACTTTATCACCTGCAGCGGCAAAATGCTGTACCGCACCCCTATTGAAGAGGATTTCATCACCCGCCAGCTCACCTCCACCGACCAAAAAACCACCTGGTCCCTGGATCATCCCCAAACCTACCGCCAGCTCTCCCTCTTCGATGACCTGCACCTGTCCACCCCCGCCCCCGAGGATTCCCTAAAAACCCTCAGCGGCCAATTATAGTCTTTTTTGTTTTTGCTTTTCACACCGTTCAACCGCCAATACCCAGGGAAACTCGCGGGAGGGAGGCCGGGGCGCCGTGTCTGCGGTGAGCGATGTACAGTGGAGCGGCCCGGAGATCCACCTGCGCCAGTCACTTAGTGAAGAGCCCATTGGCGATGAACTTAGTGAATGGCAGCCGGTTAGTTCCGGACCAGCGGAACGCTTCGCTCACTGCAGACACGGCGCCCCGGCCTCCCTCCCGCGAGTTTCCCGTCCCCCATACCATTTGAAAGGAGCCCCCCACATGGTAATATTCACCTGCCAAGACACCTTTGAATCCATGATGACCTGCATTTACGACGCCTGGTCCGCCCGCCTGGGCCACAGCAACATAAAACTCCAGATTGAACCCATCTGGTCTCCGGAACTTTTCTGCGACTACCGCCACGTAGACCCCGACGAAGAGAAAGTACAAAAAGTGATCCGCTCCGTCAAGCAAAAAATTTCCGAAAATTCATATCATGACATCTACCGGGCTGCCATGTCCGACAATCCTGACAAACTGGATATTATCTACCGCTACATGATCCTTGGTTTTGTCTGCGGAGAAAAAACCTCCCTGATGTTCGGCAATCCTGCCGTATCCGCTCTCTTTGAGCTGAACCGGAAGGTAGCCAATGAAGCACATCTCTTTCGGGAATTTGTCCGCTTTTCCCGGCTGAAAAACCAGGTACTGCTCTCCATCATTGAACCCAAATGTAATGTCCTCACACTCCTTGCCCCCAACTTTGAGGACCGTATGCCCTCAGAACACTGGATGATCGTAGACAAGACACGGATGCTTTCCGTCGTACATCCTGCTGACAGCGACTACTTTTTGACTCCCGTGACACAGGAGGAACTCTCCTACATGGAAGCTTCCAAAGACCGATTTGACCCCTATGTGGGCCTCTGGAAATCCTTCTTTCAGACTATCGGCATTGAACAGCGCAAAAACCCTCGCTGCCAGCGCAATATGCTGCCCATATGGTACCGTAAACACATGCCTGAATTCCAGTGATGAACCTGTGCACGCCAAGACACCCGATCAGCAGTTTCCTGTATACACATACTTCAGATACTTTCCTGCCTCTTCTGCCAGCCGATATACCGTCCTAACATCGGCTTCTTCCCATAGATCCCCGTTGGATTTGAAAGAAGAGTCACCTTGTTTGTTTCGCAGGTCATCTCTTTCATCCTCTCCCCGCTGCTTTGGATTCGTGTTATAAATCAGTACCTCCCTGTCATAACTCATATTTTTATTTGGATGGATGGGAAGAAACGGCATAAAAAAGCTCATTCCCCTCCAGACGGATGGTACCGCTTACCCCGTCTACCGGAATTTGTATTTTGATTCCCTCCTCTGCCCTGTGATACAGAACAGCCAGCAAGTCCCTTGTGCTCTTTCCATCTCTCCCACATAGGTTATCATAGGGCACCATACTGCTTTCTGCCTGAAAAGTCAAGAACAAAACCCCCGGAAATCCACAGATATGGATTTCCAGGGGCCTGTATACTAACTATTCATATTATTTATGTATTACGCAAATTTACGTTTTGCAGCTTCCACTACATGTCCAACCAGTACGGAAGTAGTTACACTTCCTACACCGCCCGGAACCGGAGTAATAGCATCCACAACAGGCTCTGCTTTCTCAAAGTCAACATCTCCGCAGAGTTTTCCTTCCGCGTTCACATTGATTCCAACATCGATCACTGTCTGTCCTGCGCTTAAATAAGTATCGTCGATAACACCTGCGCGCCCTGCAGCAACGATAACGATATCTGCCTCTCTCACTACAGAAGGCATATCCACAGTTCTGGTATGGCAGATAGTAACCGTTGCGTTTTTCTTGATCAGCATCATGGCTGCCGGTTTTCCTACTACCAGGCTTCGGCCTACAACAACTGCCTTTTTACCTGTGCAGTCAATTCCGTAAAAGTCAAGAATCTCCATACAAGCCTGAGGGGTACAGGGCGGGAAACCTACGTTCTTACCTGTAAATACGCCTGACATGGAACCATCTGTCATGCAGTCCACATCTTTTGCCGGGTCCAGTGCATTTTCAATAACGGACTGGTTCAGGTGTTTCGGCAGCGGACGGAATAAAAGGACACCATGGATCTTGTCATCTTTATTCACCTTGTCAATCGTTGCCAGAAGTTCTTCCTGGCTTACATCTGCCGGAAGCAGAATTTTCTCGCATGCAACACCAAGTGTTTCACAGCGTTTTGTTGCGCCTCTCTCGTAGGAAATATCACTTTCATTTTCACCTACACGGATTATGCACAGAGTTGGTTTTACACCTTTTTCCTCCAGTGCTGCCACATCTGCTTTAATTCTCTCGTTTAATGCTGCCGTTACTTCTTTACCCAGTAATCTTTTTGCCATTCTTTATGAATCCTCCTGCATCTTTTTATCCTGCCCTTTGGGCACTCAGCAACTTATGCCACAGCTTCTGTCACATAAGGTATCAAACAATTATTTCAGTCTGGAAAGCACGCTGTCAAAGGTTTCGTCAGCGATCTTCGTATATTTCTCCAGCATTGCATCTGCTTTTTTATTCAGCTCTTCTGCATAAGCTCTGTCAGCCATGGATTTTGTGTTAATATATACATTCAGGCTGGCACCCTTTAAAGCTGCTTTACAGAAAGCTGCACCAACGCCCGCATCACTGATCGCCAGTGTGGAACCTTTTGCCGCAAATTCCACGATCACTTCAATCGCTTCACAGCACTTCTCCATAATTTCCATCGGTACAGAGCAGGCATCCTTTAAAACGATTTCCATAACTCTTGCTTTCTCAGCCTTCTCTTCCTCTGTTGCACGAGGCATACCATATGCTTTTGACAGGGGCTCAAACACCTCTGCATCTCTCTCGATCAGACGTAAGAAATCCTTCTGCAGGGCGTCACATTTCTTTTTCAGCTCCCACATCTCGTCTTCCACTTCTGCATATTTTTTCTTGCCCACAGTCAGGCTGCCCACCATATTGCCAAGGGCTGTTCCCACTGCGGCAACCAGAGCAGATGCTCCGCCGCCGCCCGGAACCGGTGCTTTTGATGCTAATACTTCCACAAATTCATTACATGGTACAGTTGAAAATCCCATCTCTCACATACCTCTCTTTCTTTGATCGCCGGATCTCTCCAGCTTTATATCAACTCCCTTTCGGGAATTATTTTGCGTGGTCAGTTACATTTACAGACCCATTTTTCAGCATAGTGCTCTTATTTACCATAGCAGTCAAAGGGCTCTTGTAGAGGAAGAACACCAGTACAGTATTCAGAGCTGCCAGAAGAGGCGTCTGAACCAGTCTCTGGGCATACAAAACAGCCCACGGTGTTCCGTAGTACATATGAAGTCCCAGACATGTAAATCCAAGAGAACCTACGATTCCATGAACTACAATCACTGCAAGTACATGCCAGATTTCCAGTTTCTTTGCATAAAAATGCCGAAACAGTCCCGGCAGCACGCCAGCCAGAACAGCAGTGACAGAAATCATGGGATTTGGCGCATAACCCTGAAGAATCGCCCCAAGGAAATCAGATAAAAAGCCGCAGATTCCCCCAACCAAAGGGCCAAACCAAAAGCCGCAGAGGTATACAGGCGTCTGACCTACGGTGAGCCGAATACTGGTACCGATAGGGATTGCGACCAGCCTGGTCAGAATGATACTCATTGCTACCAGAACACCCGTAAATGCCAAAACTTTTACATTATTCACTTTTTTCATCAGATATAAATCCTCCTTCATCTGTTGTCTCCCGGGGACAGCATAACTGTCCCTTCTCGTTATGTACTTATGGCATAGTAGTTTACTACACCAAAGAGAAGAATTCATATCTGCCTTTAATGTAGTAGCGGACGCAATATTACATCGTGGAGCCTTTGGCTGCCTTCGTTCATGGACAACTTCCCATCCCATGACACTTAACGCGTAATACCTACTCTACTATAACAATCTTTTTTAAGACAACTTTTTTTCTAATGCTTTCATCATGTTGATACTGATATCGCCCACAACCGCCAAATCCTCCGCGGCAAATGTGACAGCAAAATTATCAGAAAACAATATCTGTGCGGAAGGCTGGAATTCGTCATCCCCTTCCCACAAGATAAATTTTACATGCAGATTGTCCATAAATTCCAGTTTATAGGAACAGTCTCCCTCTGAACATTTTTCTGCTCCCAGATGCTCCATAATCTTACGGAACACAGAAAGCTTATTTCCATAGCCAAATGCCAGCCGAAACAGACATCTGCCCTGGAACTGTCTGAAGTAAACCTCACCCCAGGGAACATCATGATAAGTAAGAAATTTCCCTGATGCAGGTACTGCGCTTCTCTCAGTCAAAAAGCGGACAATGAGAATCTTGGCATTCATGGCGTCCTCCAGCGGATATACCCCAATGGAATCCTCCACGTGATGAATTTCATAATCCGGAAAAGACACCTGGTAGGTACTTCCCATCAGTTTCACGGTAAAAAGCCCTTTTTCCTCATCGTAAGGAATACCGGTTCGCCCGCTGATTTCTTTCGGGTCCCTCTCTCTGTATGCGTTCAGATAATGTTCATAAGGACGCTGCTCTTTACTGTCCTTTGCGTATTCAAAATTCATCTCTTCACCTCAGTCAGTCTATTTATTCGCTGCAATAACCGGTTCGCCGTGCGTACCTTCTACTGCTCTGTTACAGACGGAAACAGGGACGTATCCGTATGTGGTATAAAACAGCATGCTACAAACTCATCCATATAACTCGGTACAGTGGAAAGCTCCAGGTACGTCATATTGGACGCGATCTCATAACATTTCTGCTCTGCTTCCTTTGACAGAAGCATGGTATATGCGCCGGACAAAGAAGAATTTCCAATGTAATGGAATTTCTCCAGAGGAATATCCGGGAACATACCGATTCTCACGGCATTTTTCATATTGATGCCGCTGCCGATTCCGCCGGCTACATAAACATCATCAATCATGGAGATATCAAAATCAAGAGAGACAAGCATTGTACGGATGGCTGAGAAGATAGCACCTTTTGCCCGTATAAAGTTATCAATATCCACCTCATTGATCTCCACTTCCTTGACAGTGCCCGACTCTTCCTCGAATGCGAGCACATAGCTGCCCATGCCATATTCATCATGGCGGACACGTTTTCCTTCCCGGACAAACTTTCCTTTCGGATTGATAATACCGGTTCGGAACAATTCGCTGATCACATCAATGATACCGGAGCCACAGAGACCGATTGGTTTCTCACCCTCATCTCCGATAATAGAGTAGCTGGGCTCCATCGTTTCCGCATCAATAGTACATGCCTCAATCGCGCCGTCCGTCGCACGCATACCGCAGCTGATATCCCCGCCTTCAAAAGCAGGTCCCGCAGAGCAGGCGCAGCTCATCATAAAATCAGAATTGCCGAATACAAGCTCGCCGTTGGTACCCAGATCAATAAACAGAGAAAATTCAGGACGATTCCACAGCATACTTACCAAAGTACCTGCTGTGATATCTCCGCCCACATAACTGCCGATATTCGGCGCCAATATAATATGGGCATCCGGATTTACTCTGATTCCAATATCAGAGGCAAACAGTGAATTTGTTTTATAAAAGGTAGGAATATATGGCTCCATACGGATTGGGTCACCATTCATTCCTGTCAGCAGATGGTTCATGGTAGTGTTGGATGCAATGCACAAACGGTATATGTGCAGGGGGCTGAATCCACGGGAGCGGCACATCTGCTCAATCATGGGATTGATCGTCTCATTCACCACTGCATCCTGCAGCTTCTCGCTTCCGCCCGGTTTCATAGACTCGATAATGCGGTTGATAACATCCGCGCCATAGCGAATCTGACCGTTTCCGGCTGAAGCTTTCCCAAGGATCTCACCTGTCTGCATATTGACCAGCAGTGCAGATACCGTGGTTGTACCGATATCAACAGCCAAACCGCCGATTACTACTTTTTCATCTCTGCCGTAAACGTCGTACACAAAAATATCATTTGCTGTCCTGTGCACAATACACTGTACATCAAAATGATTTTCACGGAAAACAACGGAAATCTTCCGCAGTGCAGAATAAGGCAGACGCACTCTTTTTACACCGGTTTCCCTTTTGATCGCACGCATCAGACGTTCATTGTCCGGCATGGTATCGTCCAGAGTCGGTTCATCCATAGTCACATGGATAATATCCAGACTGTTTTTCAAGGTAATTCCTGCTGCTTCCACATCGGATTTTGCCTGATCAAATATGGCAATCTCCTCTTTGGAACTCAAATCTGCGACTTTCATCCGGCTCCTGTAAGCGGATGCAATGTCGGGTACCTGTACCTCCACATCACCTGTCAGCTTGCTCACACATGCCAGTCTCCAACCTTCTGCATACTCTTCATCGGAGATGTGACGGGTCTTTGGAGAATTCATTTCACCTGCCACCAGCTTCACCTTGCATTTACCACAGGAAGCATTGCCCGAGCAGGGGGCATCGATAGCCACATTCGTTTTTCTCGCTACTTCTAAAAGGATTTCTCCTTCCTGGGCGAAAGTTGTGACGTCTTCGCCGTTTTCAAATTTAAAAGTCACTTTGAACATAGGAATTTAGCCTTTCTGTATATTTTTATCTGCGCCGGCGATAAAAATATCCCCGGCGCTTTTTATTACACGATTCTGCCTGTGATTAGATCTCCAGGTAAGAGTCAGCGTATAATGTGTTGTTTTTGAAAACATCACAGGATTTAATTGTTTCCATCAGTCTTAAATCACATGGATTTACGATTGCGGAAGTTAAGCCCTGCATCATGCACATTGCAACCATTGCAGAATCCATGATCGGACGGATATGTTTCGGCATACCGTTAGAGTTATTTGACAGACCGCCTGTGGAATTCAGTCCCATATCGCTGAACATTTTGATCGCTTCCAGAACTTCCATCTGTTTGTCCTGCATTCCTTTTACAACCAGGAATAACGGGTCAAACCACAGGTCTGTAGGCTCCATACCCAGCATCATACCTCTTTCCAGCATGTTCTGGCAGTGCATCATACGCTCATCGTTGTCTGCTGCAATACCTTCTGCAGAGCAAAGAGCGATTACGATAGCATCATTTGCTGCAGCCAGGTCGATATTCTCGATTCTTCCGCCTGCATCAGCAGAGTTTACAATCGGTTTTCCTTTGCTTCTGTTGTATACAGAGATACCTGCCTCGATTGCTTTTTTGTTGGCAGTATCCAGTGCCAGAGGAACATTGTCGAAGTTGGACTGAATCAGCTGAACCGCCCATTTCATTAAATCTTCTCCGTCGTTCTCAGCCGGTCCGATGTTTACGTCCAAATATGTAGCACCAGCCTCTAACTGCTCTTTTGCGCGTTTTAAGATTGGTTCCGGATCACGCTCTGCCATCGCTTTGCGGATAGACGGGGAAATACAGTGAATTCTCTCACCAATTGTAACAAACTTTGCCATAATAGTTCTCCTTTTAAATTATTCATTTTGGCTGGACAGAAAGGGGGAGAAAAAGCCTCCTTTCTGTCAGCCTGTATTTCTCATATTATGCAGTCAGGTCTTTTAAGAATTTTACTAACTGAACTGCTTCCAACGGAGCAACGATCACTTCCCAACCCGGAAGTTTTGCTTCGATATCACCCTTTAATACGGCAACTTTACCCGGAATGATCAGTTTTCTGCATTTTACTTTATCTTCAACATTCTCCTGAATGTATTTAGATACAGAAGTGGAAGATAACTTACCTGCAGCCCATGCAGTCAGTACGGAAAGTCCGCCTGCATCACTGATGATCAGGTTACATGGCACACCGGAACGCTCCAGCTCTCCGGATACCACGAAATATGTAAGAGCAAAGTCTACGGTTGTCAGACACAGAGAATTCTCGTCTGCACCATTTAAAGCATAAATACCAGGTTCCACTTTCATTGGTTTCTGCGGGTCTGTAAATACGTTCTGTCTAAGACCGAATAACGGCAGAGCTTCTGCGTACTCAAGCTGCTCCATAACCACAATGGAACCATATTTCATTGTGAACAGGGAAGCCAGTGCCTGCTGCAGGTTTCTGTCGCCATGTGCCAGAACTGACAGGTTTACCAGTGTAGGATAACCAAAGGTTCTGTCCTGATCTTTTAAAGCTGCGCGGCGGATCTGTACAGCATTGCCGTAAGCTTCTTTGATGGATTTCGTTCCAACATCCAGAATCAGATTCTTGTTGCCTGCTTTTTCCAGAGCTGCAACTGTATCATATAATTCATTTAAGTCTGCACCTGTAACGCCAAGTACAACACCTGCCTCTGCTGCAGCTGCGCTCATTTCAGCGTAGTTGGAAGCATCTGCACCGTTTAATACCGGTTTGCCGTCTTTGCATACAGCCAGAGCTGCTTTAGCAGCTTCTACATCTTTACAGCCCAGAACTAAAGTTCTTCCAAGAGCTGCTGCTTTCTTTACGATTTCAACGTATCTGTCTTTGTCAGCGCCGTCTTCGTAGTTCACGTAAATCATTTCAACGAACATTCTCTCGCTGATACGCTCGTAGTCTACCTTCGGAATTGCTGCCAGTTTCGCGTCGATTGCTGCATCATCCATGCATGTGCACAGTGAAACCGCATATCTTGTTTTGCTGACGAATGTTTTCTCATGTCTGAATAAAACAGTCTCGCCGCCTAAAGTAAATTCATTGTCACCGCTTCCGACTTTGATGGTCTTCATCGGCGGAGCTGTTGCCTCAGATAACTGAGCCAGAGCGTCCTCAGACATATGCGGGCATTTGGAAATTTCCAGAGCACCCTGAGCCACTTTCATGGAGAAAGCCATACATGTTGGGCAGCCGCACTCTTTACAGTTCTTTTTTGGTGTCAGTTTAAAAATTTGAATACCTGATAATCCCATTTGTTTTTATCCTCCTGTTCTACGATTACACTAATTCTTTAATCATTTTTGAGATTGTTGCAACAGATTTGGGATGTCTCAGAATGACAGCGTCAGAACCGGAAGCTAAAACTGCTGCTGCTGTCTGTACTTCCATACTGATACCTCTCTCTTCCAGCGGTCCCCATTCCGGCATATCTTCCTCAGAAGCCATGGCCTCTTTTACTCCCCATGTCTCATCGGCAACCGGAGTGATGATCGGCATCTGTAACATGTTATCATTCTGGGAAAGAGCTGCACCTTTAATACGGTCCATTGTGGATACCACGTACTCAAAACCATAGCCTACTGCTGCAGAACCAACGTTCATTACGATATCCTGAGCTTTTACGCCTAACTGGGTTGTAACAACGTTAAGCTGTTTTGCCAGGTTGATATCTACTGCGGATTCTGCTCCAACCTTCTGGTTGTATGCAAGGCCTGCTGCTGCGCCAACTGCTTTGTAATCTTCTTCTCTTGCAGAAAGGACTAAAACATTTTTGCCCTGAAGTGCTTCTGCCACTTTCGGCAGTAATTCAGAATCTTTTTCCACATTCTTGCAGCCTTCAACAACTAAAGGACAGGAAACAGCTTCGCCGACTTCTTTGACAACTGCGATCAGTTCTTCAATAGATTTGTCTGCGCCGTTTGGATCCCCGCCTTCCAGACGTAAGCATACGAAGTCCGCACCTTCCATTGCTTCCGCTTTTTTTGCGATCTCGGCCATTGTGGCAGCACCTGCATAATATTCCTGGATTCCCGGAACGTTGATAAGTCCCATATCGGAAATTTCCACGCCTACTTTTGGTGCATTTTCCGTGGGAGCATCAAATGTATAGAAAGGAAATGTGCATTCCCCTCCTAATTTGATCGCTTTGTCCCCGCAGCCAATTTCAACTGTGTTAATGTTTGCATTGAATTTCTGTGGTTTTTGATTAAACGGCATTTCTCATTAGCCTCCTTAATATATTTTTATAAACGGTGAATACGGTAAAACGCGCATTCACCGTTTACATGATACTACAACAATAGAAACCTCTGCGAGTTTTCTATTGTCTTGAATTAAGCGATTTTGTCTTCCAAAATCTTACATCATCGGATCCAGACCAAGAGCCGGATGTCCTTTTTCTGTTAAGAATGCAACTAATTCTTCCGGATCTGTTGCGATGGTCTCATCACCAACCATGTCTGTGAAGTTGTCGATACCGTATAATTCTTTTGCTGTCTGGTTCAGTCTCTCAGCAACAAATTCTTTCAGCTCTTTCGGCATCCAGACGATCCTCTCGATACCGCCCTCTGCCTTCATGAACTTCTTGGAACCGATGAAGTGTTTTCCATGGCCCATGAAGCCCGGTGTCTGTACACCGCCGCCTGTCATGGATGCCAGTTCCGGGAAGGTCATTCCAAGCGGTGTCATACCCGCATACTCACGGTTTGTGATAACTACACCGTTGGAGAACGGCTCGATACCACAGATACACTCAAAGCATCCGCAGGATGTCATTGGTTTTTCCATGATGGAGTACAGAGATACCTCTTCCAGAGCACCCTGGGAGAATTTGCGTACGGCTTCGTTAACGTCCTCGTACTCACCGATTCTCTCGTCAATACATTTCTCTTTCGTGATAACCTGGCATGGTCCGTTAGGATCCAGCTCGTTGGTCGCCTTTGCATCCAGCCATGAAACGGCACCGCACAGGCCCAGACGTTCCGGTGTTACCACACATACGTGTGACGGGGAGAATGCCTGGCACAGGATACAGCTGTAGTAAACGTCTACAGACTCATCGGTCAGGGATTTCAGACGGTCATCACGTTTGTTGAAGGTAGGAACTGCCACTTCGTGACGGATCCTCTTACACTCTGCAGGATCTGTGTAGATCACAACTTCACATTTATCCACAACGGCATCAAATTCATTCTTAACAGATGCGTACAGAACTTCACCGATATGTTTCAGGCGGAATCCTGCATTGAAAGCGTCCTTGCTGATACGGATACGCTGCATATCACGCTGTCCTGTGTGGTATACACCTTCGATACAGTTGATGTAGTTATGGAATTTACGCTCGATAACCGGCTCAAAGTCAGACTGCATGTTCTTGCCTGCAACTTTTACCACATACGCGATGCTGTTCTTGCTGCCCAGCTCCATCTCATCTGCTTCCGGTCCGATCACGGTGATCTTGTGGTCTTCGATCTCTGTGGCTTCTACAGACTGAACCAGCTCTGCACAGTCTACACGGGAACCGTCAAACTCTACCTGCATGTCGCCGCGGCGGATGATCTCACCCTCGAATGCGGATGCAAAAGCAACCGGGATATCGATATTGGTGATCTTGATCTTGATATCGCGTGCTTCCAGGGATGTAGCGTTGAATTTGGAAACATCCGGCTGTAAGATCAGGCTCTTCGGTACTGTGGATACACCTTCCTGGTTTGTGATGACCGGGAAGCCCAGTGCGATGGCACCTGCACCGCAGGCAACGATCACATCATCCAGAGGAGCGAAAGCGTTAACGAATGCCGGTACACGCTCAAAGGTGTACTTCATCAGATTCGCTGCGTCTCCAGGTGTTACATTACCAAAGATAAGCGCTGCTCTTAATGCAACGGATACCACATGGATCACGCTTGTCACGTCTTTGCCCAGAGGGATAACACGTAAGTTTGCACCTGTCTTCATACCTGCCTCTGCCACCTGATCGATCACACCGCCGACCAGTGTCACCAGGATACCCTGTGCCTGATAGCTCTTAACCAGGGCAACTGCTTCCTCTTTTGTAGGAGCGCTTCCCAGGATAACAGCAACACCGGGGATATCGCCTGTTACAAGGGGTACACCCAGCTCACGGATCACAGCATCTGCCAGATGTCCGTAGCATGGCTCTTCGTACGGCTCTGCGCCGTCGATATATTTCAGAACTTCGATAAACTCTGCACAGAGAGCAGTTGCAACGCCAGACATAAATACGTCATTTAATCTCAGCTCTCTTGTCATCAAAGTTTTTACAACACCTAAAGCTTCTTTTAATTCTCCTAAAGTTTTAACCTTCACACCTGTCACTGCATAGTAGCATGGTAAGCAGTAAGCGGTGTTCGGGAAGCTGACAGCCTTGTCAGCACCGTGCTGTTCGATAGCAGCATTAATAGCGCCTTCTGTTAATCCATAGACAGCGTCATTTCCACTAAATACGGTTTCAAATAATGTCAATGTTCTCTTCCTCCTGACCTTCTCATAATCCTTGGTCGATTATGTTTTTAATGTTTGTAATTTCCTCTTTTACAGTATTGCTGAAGTCATATGGAGACTTACCCTGACGGTCCGCGTCCATCACTTCGGTATTATAGTGAATGAATCCCAGCAGATCCTCCTGCGGTATGTGCCCTCTTACAAACGCCTCATCCTCTTCGTTCCGAACCTTATTAGCCACAACACGCACCTGTTTTACGCCCAGGTCCTTTGCCAGCCTTTTCACATTCTTATAGGTCTGCACGCTTCTGGCGCCCGGTTCTATGACCACGATAAACTGGTCCATGGATTCCGTAGTACCCCGGCCGAGGTGCTCTAATCCGGCTTCCATATCCATAATCACCACATCATCCCTGTGAAGCACCAAATTATTGATGATTCTGCGGAGCATAACGTGCTCCGGGCATACACAACCGCCGCCGCCGGTTTCCACAGTACCAAGCACAAGCAGCTTGACTCCGTTCACTTCTTTGGAATATGTATCCGGGATATCGTCCACCTTTGGATTGATCCGGTAGAACTGATTTTCCTCATTGGCCCCGGTACGTTCTTCCACCAGCCTCCGCATCTTAGTAATGGGAACAATGGAATCCAGAGTTTCATCATCAAACCCAAGTGCCAGCCCCAGATTCGCATCCGGATCCACATCCGCAGCAAGCACCTTTCTTCCCTCATCCGCATATAAACGCGCCAGCGTCGCAGCAAAAGTAGTCTTTCCAACGCCGCCTTTTCCTGTTACTGCAATTTTCATGTCATTCACCTTTCCTGATAAAGATTAGATTCCAAGAGCAGCTCTCTTCTCTTCGATTCTTGCGATCATAGCATCGCCCAGTTTTTCAATATCTTTTTCAACTGTAAATGCAGCCTCTACCCATTCTCTTGTTCCGTTGGTCAGGATTTCAACCATTTCACTGGAACCTGCAGCGTACGGGTCAACACCTAAGAAGGTATCAATACCGGAACCAATTACATAGTTACCGATGGAAACCGCTTTTTCAGACATCCACTCAGGAGCACAGCCAACAACCGGAAGCTGGGAAATGTGCAGACCTGCGTCATTTGCCAGAGTAGCTGCCAGAACCAGCATACGGCTGATATCTACGCAGGAGCCCATGTGCAGTACCGGCGGAATGTCAGCCAGTTCACAAACTCTCTTAAGTCCGGCGCCGCAGACATCTTTCGCTCTCTTGTCCATCAGACCAGCTTTTGCAGCTGCCTGTGCAGAACATCCGGAAGCGATGATGATGATATCGTTAGCAACCAGTTTTTTCATAAGTTCAATATGAGCTAAGTCAGGACGAACCCTCGGGTTATTACATCCAACCATTGCAACAGCACCACGGAGAACACCGGAGGTGATACACTCTAATAACGGTTTTGTGGTTCCCAGCTCATCTACCTGTGAGTTGGTTACGCCGTCCAGAGCTTTTACGATTGCTTCTGTGGAATATCCAACAGTTGCTTTCTGTTTCATCTGCGGAATATGTACCAGTTCAGGTTTTCTGTTTTTGTAGTTCTCGATAGCTGTCTTAACGATCAATTTTGCTTTCTCGCCTGCTGTGTGAGCATCGAATCTGATGAATTCAGAATCCGGCATCTGAGCAATCGGAGAAGTTGTGATGAATTTTGTGTGGAAACATTTGCTCAAAGGACCAAGTGCCGGGAAGATACACTGTACGTCTACGACGATTGCTTCACATGCACCTGTCAGAACAACGTTTTCCTGCTGCAGGAAGTTACCGGCCATAGGAATACCACGACGCATTGCAACTTCATTTGAGGTACAGCATACGCCGGATACGGTGATGCCTTTTGCACCCATCTCTTTTGCGTACGCAATCATTTCCGGATCATCTGCGAATTCACAGATCATCTCAGAAAGACTGGGATCATGTCCGTGAACAACGATATTGACATTCTCCTCAACCATAACGCCCAAGTTTGCTTCTGTCTCAATCGGCTTCGGTGTTCCAAACAGTACGTCTGAGAACTCTGTTCCCATCATGGAACCGCCCCATCCATCACTTAAGCCTGCACGGATTGCCTGTTTTACCAGTGCTTCCGGTTTGGAAGAACATCCCATGTGGCTCATATGTAAGGAACAGGAAACCTCGCGGTCGATTGCTCTTGGAGCAAGTTCATTCTTTTCCCACAGTTCCTGCTGTGATTCCGGTGCTCTCTTTAAGAATCTCTGAGTTCCGAAAGGTTTACCGTATTCCATCAGACCTGTCTCAGCAACTTCGTGTGCCAGATCATAGATATCTTTTCCTTCGGTCTCGATTCCCCACTCTTTTGCGATACGGATCAGTTTATCCGGATCTTTTACCTTATAACAGCCGTCAGCTGCAGATTCATATAAGGTATGGCAGATTTCACGGCCATGGTCAGAGTGTGTTGCAGAACCGCCTGCAGTAAATTTCAGGTAGTTACGACCTACAATACCGTGTACATCACATCCGCAGATTCCTCTCGGAGCCTTTTTTGTGATACGGCATGGTCCCATTGTACAGATACGGCAGCAAACGCCTTCTTCACCAAATTTACAATGAGGTGTCTGATTTTTTACGCGGAACTGCCAAGCGTCAGCACCAACTTTTGCACCTGTTTCCAGGAGACGTGCAGTAGCAGCTTCAAATTCTTCTACTGTGGTTAATTTGAATTCACTCATGAATATCCTCCTTGTTTTTCGCCTCTTTTTGCTTTTTTATCCGGGTCCGCTTCCCCGGTTTTATAACTCCAGCTTGTCCACGATATCCCGGATTGCTTTTCTCACCGGTGAATCTTCCGGAAGCTTCACGATCGGTGTACCGTCGCAGTCGAAGTCATATACAGTTTCATCCTGCGGGACGATTCCCAAAAGGGTGAGGCCCTGTTTCTCTATCTCTTCTTTTGTGCCCGCATTGAGTGCCCCACCCGGCGCACGGTTTATGATAAGCCCAACCTGCTTCGGGTGCATGTCACATTCTTTTATCAGTTCCGCGATCCTGCCCACTGCCTGAACACCTCTTCTGGAGCAGTCGCTGACCAGAATCGCTGTCTGCATACCGGGAAGAACGCCTCTGCTGATATGCTCCATACCGGCTTCATTGTCCACGATGATATATGGATAATTCTTTTGCAGCTTTGCAAGCTGAGCCTGCAGAAGTCCATTCACGAAGCAGTAGCAGCCTTTCCCCTGGGTACGTCCCATGACAAGCAGGTCATAATCATCATTTTCAATCAATGCATCATCAAACTTGAATTCCATATAATCAGCTTTTGTCATTCCGGCCGGAATGGGATTTTCCTTTGACATCTCCGCACGGGCCACTTCCTCACGGATATCGCCCAGAGTTGCCTCAAGCTCCATGCCCAGGACTTCATTTAAGTTTGAATTCGCATCTGCATCTACTGCAAGAATCGGTCCCCTGCCTTTTTCAGCCAGATACTGGATGATCAGGCCTGTCAGGGTCGTCTTACCTACGCCGCCTTTGCCGGCAATTGCAATTACATGTGCCATGAAAAGGGCACCTCCTAAAATATGATTTTAATACATTTTAAACAAGTGTGCGAAGACCGCATCTGTCAATAATCTCAGATACGTCTTTCCATTTGTTCAGAGCATACAGATGGATACCGTTAACGCCCAGTGCGCGGTACTCATCAATCTGTCTGATGGTGTACTCGATACCTGCCTCTTTGAATGCTGCTTTCTTTTCATCAACAGCAGCATCGAACGGATCTTTGTCGAACGGATTCGGGAAGATCCAGTTTTTGGAGATGATCTCGCAAAGTTTACGCGGCATTACACAGCCATTACGTGACAGTGCCATGTTGATTGTAGCAGCCTGATCCAGAATCGGCATGATTCCAACGTCAACCGGCATTGTAACGCCTGCAGTACGGATGGCATCCAGCCAGCGTTTGAACTGCTCCATATCCCAGCAAAGCTGAGTCATGATGTAGTCAGCACCGTTATCCTGTTTCTGTTTCAGGACAGCGATATCAGATTCAAGACTGCGGCATGCGATATGTCCTTCCGGCGAACCTGCTACAGCAATTTCGATCTTATCGCCGAATTCTTTGCGGACATAAGCTACCAGATCTGTTGCGTAAGCGAAATCTCCGCCGGTTCCTATCCATCCGAATGGAAGGTCGCCGCGAAGTGCCAGCATATGATCTACGCCATTGTCCAGGTAATTCTGAAGCTGTTCTTTGATTCCTTCTGCAGTGTTGCCGATACATGTAAAATGTGTTACCGGGATGGTTCCGGCGTCTTTGATCATTTTACATACATCCATGTTCTTGCCCACATTGGTTCCGCCCGCACCGTATGTACAGGAAATGTACTCCGGCTGGTACTTACAAAGATGCTCGATCGTTCCCGGCAGATTTTCCATACCTTTGTCTGTCTTTGGTGGGAACAGCTCAAATGAAAGGAGCATTTTGTTCTTCATTGCTTCAGATAATTTCATAGTTACTACCTCCGCTTTGTTTATTTATTTTTAAGGCCGAAGCCCTAAAATCGTGTGTTGGCGCAGCAGAAAGTCCTCCATACTTTTTCTGCTGCTTACTGGCAGTCCAGCTTAACAAGGCTGTTTGCAAGGTCCACCATTAATATTTTACCGATAATGGTTCGCTCCTCGCCCATGATGTCACGTATGATAAGCTTTTCACCATCTACGTCGATTCTGCTCACATTTCTGCAGATGACCGTGTTGTCATCGCTTCTCTGTACAGTTGCAAGACACATAGCCTACGCCTCCTTCAAATGTTCTTTTACCAGTGTCAGTGCCAGGCCCAGACGCATATTTCCTTTCTGGAAATCAGCAACGCCTTCCTTGATGGTCTTGGCTGCATCTTCCATGCCAAGCTTTGACAGATTATCTGCCATCTGGTCAAGCTCCTGTGCGTGATGCTCGTTGTGGGAAAGCATATAGTTCAAAAGTGCTACCACTTCCTCTGTACAATTTCCGCCACATTCGCCCTCTGAACAGCTGCTGCAGCCGTGGCTGTGTTCATGGCTGTGAACATGGTCATGCTCATGGTCATGTCCGTGAGGAACCATGTTGCCATTTTCGTCGTTGATTAAATGCATTTTTCCATCCTTTCCCTACTGCTTTTCCCGCTTTTGGGCGCAGTAAATGACAATAATTTATCAATAAATTCATTATACATGCTTTTGGCTTTTTTATCAAGTTATTCTTATGTTTTTTTAGAGGTTCAAGCGGTGAAAAACACGGAACTTCCGCCCCTGTTTTTTTCCACCTCTATCCTGCATTCTATACGCTCTTTTAACTCCGGCACATGGGAGATGATTCCCACCAGGCAGTCCTCCCTGGAAAGAGCCGATAAAGTCTCCACCGCAGTCTCCAAAGACTGCTCATCCAGACTGCCGAAACCCTCGTCAACAAACACGGTCTCCACCCGGATGCCTCCCGCAAACTGCCCGATGACCCCGGAGACACCGAGGGCCAGGCTCAGCGCTGCCTGAAAGCTCTCTCCGCCGGACAGGGAACGGATGCTTCTCACCTTGCCGGTATGGTAATCATAGACATCCAGATCCAGGCCGGACCTGGACTGCAGATTCTCCTTTTCCTCCCGCACGAGCAGTTCATATCTGCCTGAAGACATGTGTTCCAGCCGCCTGTTGGCCTCCTGGGTGATCATACGGAAATAAGCGGACTGCACATAGCGCTCCAGGGATATCTTCGGTTTTCCCTTCAGGCTGCCGCAGGCAGTGTCAGAAAGGACCTGCAGAGCCAGCCTGTTCTTCTCTGTCCTGCTGCTCTCCTCAAACAATACCTGAAGCTGTCTGCGCACCTCTTTTGTCCTTTCAAGAGCACTGTACTCCTCCCGGAGTTTATTGCGCACAATTTTCAGCTGCTGTTCCGCCCGCTGTATCTGTTCCCGTACCTCCTCCTCCGGGCACAGTTTCTTTCCGCGCAGGGAAGGCGCCAGACTCCTGATTCTGATCTGCAGGTCCCTCACATGATTTTCATATGCCTGTGTCTCTTTCTCCATACGGTCCAGCTCTTCTCTGTCCAGACATGCCTCCATGGCCTTTGCCCTGCTTGGAAATTTCTGCTGTTTTACTTCCAGAAGCAGCTTTCCCTCTGCCTCTTTTCTTTCCTTGGCCAGCCTGGCCCCTCGTTTTTCACAGATCTGTGTTTCTCTTTCTGCGGCTGCCCGGCGCTGCGCATTCTCCTCCAGTCTTTTCCTGACCGCCTCTTGGGACGGAAGACCCGGACGGCTCTTCGCCTTCTTTCTCTCCAGGCTCGCGTTTGTCTCTTTTATCAGTGAGGAGGCTTTTTTTTGCATGGCAGCACCGCTTTTTTTACCTGCCAGTGTCTCTTCCCTGCGCAGATGCTCCATTCTGGTCTGCCATTCCTTCTCATTCTCCGCAAGAGCTGTCAGAGTCCTCTGCAGTTCTGCAGATGTCTTCTCCTTTTGGGCCTCCATCTCTTTCAGCGCCGCCTCGCTCAGCTCCTGTTTTTCACAGGCAGCCTTTGCCGGATGTACCCTGGAGCCGCATACAGGACAGGGTTTTCCTTCTTCCAGGTCCCTGGCCAGCAGACCTGCCTGACTTCTGAAAAATTCCTCCCTGTAGGTTTCATAAGCGATTCCCTGCTCCTTCTGTGCCGTGATCTGCTTCTCTGCACTTTCCAGCAGTTCTTCCTTTCGTGATTCCAGTTTCAGAAGGACCTCAGCCTCCTGCTGCCATTTCCCGTAAAGCAAAAGCTGTTCTTCCAGTGCTTCTATCTCTGTGCTGAGCTTCTCTTCTTTCTCAGCAGCGGCTGCCTGGATAAGCAGTGCCTTTTTCTCCTGTTCCAGTTCCCTTGTCTGGGACTTCAGTTCCTTTATGCGCGCTTCCTCGTCAGTTTCCAACTTTTTTTTCGCTGCACAGTCCTCGGCAAGAGGTTTGATATAAAGATTTGCCTTCTTCCCCTCAGACAGCTTTTTTTCCAGCTCTCTGATCTGTCCGGCCTGCACTTTTGTCCTTTCCAGCTCCCGCCTCAGGGCATCCAGGTTCTTCAGTTCTCCGTTATCCTTTTGTATCCGCTCCAGATTTTTAAGGGCTCTGTCTTTTTCTTTTTCCAGGCGCTGCTCCTCCTTCCGGCTGCTCTTTTCCTTTTCCCGGGAGGAAAGGATACGGCTGTCAAGAACCGCGAAAATCTCCTCTTTTTCCCTGTTCCCCAGTGTACATTCCGGATGCAGCGCATCCCAGGACTCCAGGACCTGCCTGCGGCGCTCTTCCCTCAGCCTTTCTTCCTCCCGCTGCTGCATACTCATGCTTTTCAAACGGTCCGCGATGATTTTATAGTATTCCGTGTCGAATACTTTCCGGAAAATCTCGCTTCGCATGTCACTTTTTGCCAACAGAAGGTTCATAAATTCACCCTGAGCGATCATGGAAACCTGTTTAAACTGCCTGTAATCAAGCCCCAGAATATCCTGCAGCTTCTGGTTCACCGCCCTTCTTCCCGTCAGCACACTTTTGTCCGAGCACTCCAGAAGCGCTTCATGCTTCCTGTTCAGATTAAATGTCCTGGTCACCTGATACTGCTCTCCTTTGTGAGAAAAAAGCAGACGCACTTTACTCATGGCCTTCTCCTCCACATAATCGCTGTGCAGATTTTCAGGCTTTCTGACTTCCGTGCTGGCTGCGTCGTACAGCGCAAAGGCAATGCCGTCGAAGATTGTCGTTTTGCCGGCTCCTGTGTCACCGCAGATCAGAAACAGCCCTGCTCTCTGACAATTCTCAAAAGAGATACAGGTATTGTCCGCATAAGGCCCAAAGGCCTCCATCTCCAGCTCTATCGGTCTCATACTCCCACCTCTTCCATGCCTTTGATTACCTCTTCAAGCAGCTCCTGTTCTGTGTCAGACATGGGAATCCCATTCTGTTTTTCATAAAATTCCCCGAACAGATCAAGGGGTGTTTTTTTCAGACACTGCAGCTCTGCACTGCCCGATATGCCACCGGATCTGCTCCGGCGGTTTTCGACGGCAAATTCCAGCATACCAGGAAATATTTTTCTAATCCTCTCCATCGGATGCTCCAGGATCTCCTCATCGGTCATGACTATGGACAAATAATATCCTTCTCTGTATTTCCTGTATTTTTCCGAGGCAAGGGCCTCCATGGTATCCTTTAGGACAGCCATCTCTGTTTTTGGTTCCAGGGGAAGCTTCCTGACGGACAGACTGCCTTTCTCTCTGAGCTCTGCCACAGTCACGGACTTTGTCTGATTCCATTCGGAAAAAGAATATTTCAGGGGAGAACCTGCATACCGTATCTTTACATTCCCCATTTTCTGCGGTCTGTGGATATGCCCCAGCGCCACATAGTCAAATGCTCCAAAGACTGAGGCATCCACCTGATCTATACCGCCCAGGGAGCGCTGTTCCGAATCGGAGATCTCCGGCTTTCTGCCTCCTGCCGTGACAAACTGATGTGCCAGAAGCAGGTTCCGCTCTTCCCTGTGAAGCACCGCGCCACGCAGTGCGGTTTTCACGGCCTCCTCATAAGTTTCCGGAATTTCCTCCGCAAATGGGCGGAGCATACCGGGCCGCAGAAAAGGAAGCATCCACACATGGACCGGGCCGAATGCATCACTCAGCACAATATGTTCCGGCCCCCCTTTAAACGTACCCGCAATATGAATCCCCTCTTTTTTTAAGATCCCGCTGGCAAACTGAAGCCTCTGGGCTCCGTCGTGGTTGCCGCTGATCAAAAACGTCTGTATCCCACGGACGGACAATTCTTCCAGAAACCAGTCAAGCAGCCCCACTGCCTCCGAGGAGGGAATGGACTTATCGTAAATATCCCCGCACAGCAAAACAGCTTCCGGCTTCTCCTCATCAGACATGGCCACAACACGGCTTAATATATACTGCTGTTCTTTCCACAGCGGCTCCCCAAGCAGCTTTTTTCCCAGGTGCAGGTCTGCCATATGAAAAAATTTCATTCGATATCCTCCACTGCCATATTTTGGCATTTCGTTGCATTTTAGCTTGCACTTCTTATAATAGTAGCACGGATTTATTAAAAAGTTAATAAATTCGGAGTAAATATTTCACATTTCTATGGTAAACTATCTAAGTATTCGGCAGAAATAATACAGTGAGCACGGATTGAAATAAGGTAATATTTTAAAGGAGGGACTGTTATGTCTTTCAACGAAAAAATCATTCTGAACGATGGCCGCCATATGCCGCTTCTGGGTCTGGGCGTCTACAAAGCCGTCGGTGAGAACGAGGTGGAACAAGCGATAACAGACGCCGCAGATGCCGGCTACCGTCTCATTGACACCGCTTCCGTTTATAAGAACGAAGACGGCGTGGGGCGCGGAATCAAGGTTCTTACCATACCAAGAGAGGAATTATTCGTAACAACGAAAATATGGAATACCGCACAGAGAATCGGTGACGTGGAGGATACCTTCAACAGAAGCCTGGAGCGCCTGGGACTGGATTATGTGGATTTATATCTGATCCACTGGCCTGTACCCGGATGTTATACAGACACCTGGAAAGCCCTGGAAAAGCTTCAGGCACAGGGTCGTGTGAGGTCCATCGGCGTGTCCAATTTCCACGTCCATGACCTGGAAATGCTGAAAAAAGTCTCCGACGTAACACCCGCAGTCAATCAGGTGGAATTCCATCCGCTGTTCAATCAGCCAGAGCTCTTGTCCTACTGCCGGGAGAATAACATTGCAGTACAGGCCTATGCCCCCCTTGCCCGGGGTGCCTATCTGCAGAGCCAGCTTCTTTTGGAAATAGGAAGAAAATACCAGAAGACTACCGCGCAAATCGGCCTTCGCTGGGCAGTACAGCAGGGAATATCTGTCATTCCCAAGTCCGTACACAAAGAGCGCATACAGGAAAACGCGAAAATCTTTGATTTTTCCCTGACCCGGGAAGAGATGGACGCTATCACTGCTATGGATGCCCACCACCGCACGGCTGGTATTCCTGAGGATATGATTCCCTACTACAAGGACTGATATCCAAAAACATCATACATATGGGGATTATCCCAAACAAAAAGTACCGCCGGAGTCTTATATTTACTCTGAGCGGTACTTTTTAGCTTTTATTTCTCATCTGCTGCTTTTTTTAATTTCTCCTGAGCGCTTCGATGGGACTCAGCTTCGCTGCTTTTCTGGCAGGATATACACCGAAAAGGATACCGATTCCTGAAGAAAACAGGGTTGCAATAAGGATTGTAGACACCTTGATTCCCGGTGCAAATCCCAGGGCAGGTATGGAGCAGACCGCATAGGCCAGCAGCACACCGATAACGATGCCGATCACACCGCCAATACAGGCGATAATGGCGGATTCAGCAAGAAACTGAACCATAACAGAGGAAGTCCTGGCTCCCAGGGATTTTCTGATACCAATCTCCCTTGTTCTCTCTGTCACGGACACAAGCATAATGTTCATAACGCCAATGCCGCCTACCAGCAGGGAGATTCCCGCCACTAAAGCAATAAATCCTGTGATCATGTTCAGCATGGAGTTGATCTGCTGCATCTGGTCATTGAAATCTTCCATGTCAAAATAAGTTTTTCCCAGACTGTAGTGGCGCTGGTTCAGCAGCGCAATGGCTTCATTTGCCACCTGACCGGTATCAGCGTAGCCGTCTGTAGTGATATACAGATAGCTGGTCTCAGAAGTGTCATAGCCGAAATTCTCCATGGCTGTATAAGGAATATCCGCAGAAATTCTTTTAGTATCCCCGTAATCCATGGAAACCATATTTCCCAGGTTCTCCTGCTCCACAATTCCGATGATGGTAAAGTCCACAGTGCTCTGGTAGAGACTGAATTCCAGGTTCATGCCCAGAACATCATCTGTGCCGAAAAGGGAGATGGCATCTTTTTTACTAATCACGCAAACTTTATTCCCTGTATCTATATCACTCTGGTTAAAATAGCGTCCGCTTACCACTTTCCACTTGGAAATCTCCTGCTGGGCAGTTCCTCCGCCTGTGACGGACAGATCAAACTGTCCTTTGGAAGACTGGGTAGTGCCTGTATCGGAAAATATGGGAGAGGTTCCTGTCACTCCGGGGATTTCCTGCTCGATAGCCGCAAAATCGTCCGCGTTCATGTATTCCTCCCGCTTGATCCCCTCTTCATTGGAATAAATGCAAATCTGTCCCCCTGCAATAGAATTGAGCTGCCGGTTCATCTCACCCTGAAATCCGGACCCCACTGACATAATGGTGATAACAGAGGAGATACCTATAATGATTCCCAGCATGGTCAGAAGGGAGCGGCCTTTGTTTGCCCTGATATTCTGCAGGGCCATCTTCAAGTATTCTGCTAACTGTGCCATAGGCTACTCCTTTACCACATCTGCAGTCTGCGCACCGGACGTACTGCCTGCAGCCGCCTCTTCCACTTTCATGCCCTCCGTAAATCCGTCCGGAAGCTCAGAGATCACGGAATCGCCCAGTTTCAGGCCGCTCTTGATCTCTGTGTATTCAGAGGATGAAATCCCTGTCTCCACATCCTGTCTGGCGATCACACCGTCTTTGACTATATAACAGAAAGTACTGTCCTTGCCTGTATTCACTGCATTGACAGGAACGCTCACAACACCTTTTGCACTGCCGGTCTCAATGGAAACCTTTGCCTCCACGCCTAAAAAGATGTTGTCATCCGGATTGTCGATCTTGACTTCCGCCCAGATGACCGGCGCACCTTTTTCATTGGTGGTAGCCATCTTGCTGATACGTGAGACAGTTCCCTTGTATGTATGGTCTGCTATGGTGATGGATGCCTTCTGGCCTTCCTTCAGCTTGTCATAATCGTATTTTGACACTGTCACATTGACTGCCACCTCCTCGTTGCTGGCAATGGTAATAAGCTCCATGCCCTGTGTGGCCCCAGAGCCCTGTGAAGCATCTGCCTTGGAAACGACTCCTGAAAATTCCGCCTGAAGTCCCTGTTTTCCCTTTTCCAGCAGTTCTTCCAGGGAGGCTGCCTCCAGTTCGGCTATATTATTGGTGGCCTGCATCTGCGCCTTGGCTGCCTCTGTCACCTGTACACCGTCCGCACTGTTTGCCAGGCTTTTCTGCTCTGCAAGTTCTGACTGCAGCTCTGAGAGCTCTGTGGCGGCACTCTCCAGTTCATTCTGCCACTCTACGATCTGGGCATCACTTGAAGGGTCTGAAGCTGACTGGCTCTCAATCTGATTGATCTGAAGCTGTGTCACCTCATCGCTCTTGTCATTGATCTGTGAAGTCAGATTATCAATTGCCGGATTCATATTTTCAGCCTGGGCATTTAAATCCTTCATCTGCATTTCCAGCTGGGCGGTATCCTGATTGTTTTCCTTTGCCTTGGCAATAGATGCCTGAAGCTCCTCCGCCTGGGCATTTACCTGCTGCTGTTCTGCCTTCTGTGTCTCAAGCTCCTGCTGCAGCTTGGTCAGATCCGCCTGGGCCTGGGTCAGAGCCACACTGGCATCTGTGGATTCCTGCTTTGCCCAATCCGTCAGTTCCCTTGTTCTGTCCGCTATGGCAGTCTTCAGGGAAGCCACGTACTCCTGATAGCTGTCCACATCAGCCTGCAGTGTGGGAACTTTACCCGCCGCTTCATTGGCCCTCTGCTGTGTCTGGGCTGCCTTTGCCACACTGTCCTTGGAACCGTTTACAGTGGCACTCACATTGAGCTGTGCCTTCTGGTTATCCTGCTCCAGTGTGGACACATCAAAGGCAACCAGGGAATCTCCCGGCTTCACCACTTCCCCTACCTTGAGAGGATACTGGGATATGGTTGCATTGACCGGAGAGAAATATGTCTTTGTTCTGAGACTCTCCACAGTACCGCTGGTATCCACCTTTGCCGTCAAATCCTCTTTTGTGACCGCGCTTACCGGTACCTGGGGCAGAGCCTTCGGCGTCATTTTAGATGCCGCAAAGCTTACAACAATAATAGCCACAACGACACCGCCGATGATCAGCGGTACTTTTTTCTTTTTCTTTCCTGTTTTCACAGTGTCGGGAAGATTTTCTTTATTCTTTCTCAACATGGTGTGCTCCTTCCTCATAATGCTCATTTAATCTGTCTGATTCGATTTTCCCGTCCATAATACGGATAATACGGCGGGCCTGGGCGGCAATGCCGTCATCATGGGTGATCAGGATAACTGTCCTGCCCTCATTGTGCAGTTCCTTCAAAATCTGCAGGATTTCCTTGCTGGATGCAGAGTCCAGGTTACCTGTAGGCTCATCTGCCAGAATCACAGGCGGTCTGGCGGCTATGGCTCTGGCAATGGCAACCCTCTGCTGCTGTCCGCCGGACATCTCAGACGGCTTGTGGTCCATTCGGTTCTCCAGACCTACCATTTTCAGAGCATCCCGGGAAAGCTCTCTTCTCTTCTGCCTGCCAAGACCTCTGTAAATAAGAGGCAGCTCCACATTCTCCAGAGCATTCAGATTGGCGATCAGATTGAATCCCTGAAAAATAAATCCAATCTCCCGGTTGCGGATTTCTGAAAGCTGATTGTCCTTTAAATGGGATACATCCTGCCCGTGAAGACAATAGAACCCTTCTGTGGGTACATCCAGACATCCCAGCATATTCATAAGTGTGGATTTTCCTGAACCGGACTGTCCGATAATCGCAACAAATTCCCCTTCATCGATCTGCAGGTCCACATGATCCAGTGCCCGCACTTCATTCTCGCCCGGATTGTATATTTTGCAGATTCCGAAGAGCTGAATCAGCTTCTGCGGTGCCTCTTCTCTTTTCACTTCTGTATTATTTTCCATACACACATCCTCCCCTGCATCTTTCATGCAGTGCAATTTTTCATCATTGTACTACATCATTAGTACAACCATACATCACATTTCTTAAATTGTCAATTTGGAAATCCGAAAACTTTTCTTAACGTTTCTTAAAGAATTCTTTAGAAAAGAAATGAGGGCATACTGCGCCCTCACTTCCAACTTTCATCCCAGGATTCAATTTTCTTATCCCTCACCATCAGATCAGATACAGCCTCCGCCGGAGTCTTGCCCTCAAAAAGCACCCGGTTCACCTGTTCGATGATCGGCATCTCCACTCCGTATTTTTCTGCCAGCTCCCTTCCGGCTTTCGCGGAAAAAACGCCTTCTACCACCATATTCACCTCATCCATGGCCTCCTGCATGGAACGTCCCTGTCCCATGAGAAATCCGGCCTTGCGGTTACGACTGTGGACGCTGGCGCAGGTAACGATCAGGTCGCCGATCCCGGAAAGTCCGTAAAAGGTATCCGGGCGTGCTCCCATGGCAATTCCCAGTCTTGCGATCTCCGCCATTCCGCGGGTAATCAGTGCCGCTTTCGTGTTGTCCCCGTAACCAAGGCCGTCCGCGGTTCCCGCTGCCAGAGCAATAACATTTTTCAGGGCTCCGCCCAGTTCTATCCCCAGCATGTCCGGACTGATATACACGCGGAACGCAGGGCTCATAAAAATATTCTGCAGATACTCCGCAGTTTCTTTTCTTTTTGCTCCCACCACGCAGGTTGTGGGCAGATTCCTGCTGACTTCCTCCGCGTGGCTGGGTCCCGAGAGAACGCATGCCTGGGAATTGGGAATCTCCTCCTCTATCATATCCGTCAGGGTTGTGAGGGTGTGCTCCTCGATTCCCTTCGCCACATTGACAATGAGCTGACCATAACGGATATAAGGATTCATCTTTCTCGCGGTAGAGCGGACCGCCACGGACGGCACTGCCAGGACGATCACATCTTTTCCCTCCAGCGCCTCCTCCAGACTGCTGGTAATGTGAAGCTTTTCCGGCAGTCTGACACCGGGCAGCTTTGCTTTATGCTCCCTTGTCCTTCGCAGCTCCTCCGCCTGTTCCTCCCTGTGAGACCACAGAACCGTGTCATGCCCATTGCCGCAAAGCAGCATGGACAGGGCGGTTCCCCAGCTTCCTGCTCCAATCACACTTACTTTTGCCATGCTATCCCTCCATACTGTATTTCCTTAATGTTTCCCCAGATAAATCTTATTCTCATTGCCGCGGATCAAACGCACAATGTTCTGTCTGTGCCGCCAGAAGGCCAGCGCCATCAGAAGCAGAGCCAGTATGTACATCTCATGGAGCACTCCCGGGTCCACATCATATCTGCCGATCTGCCCTGAGACGATCACTCCCACAGCGAAAAAGAAGTATCCCAGCAGAGATCCCAGAGACACATAGTGGCTCAGGAAAAAGGCCGTAAAAAACACCACGGCACAGATCAAAAACAACCGCCAGTCAAAAGCTGCCACCAGCCCTACAGAGGCTGCGATTCCTTTCCCTCCTTTAAAATGCAGATAGAAGGGAAAGTTATGTCCCAGGATACATCCGGCTCCGGCGTACAGCTCCAGCAGCCTGACAAGCTGCGGGTGGCTCCTGCCGAAGAGCAGATAAACGGCCAGGATCGCCAGGGCGCATTTCAGGCAGTCCCCCAGAAGGGTAACCGCCCCCGCCTTCTTGCCCAGGGTGCGGAGCGCATTGGTAGTCCCCGCATTCCCGCTTCCGTGTTCCCGGATATCAATTCCGTTTTTTCTTCCGTAAATATAAGAGGTCTGGAACAGACCAAACACATAACCAATCAGCAGACTTACAATTCGTACCAGCATTTGTCATCCTACTCCTTTTCTTTGCGTTCCCTTATGATGAATTTCAGGGAGGTCCCCTTAAATCCAAAGGTATCTCTGATCTTATTCTCCAGATATCTGGTGTAGGAGAAATGCATCAGTTCCTTGTCATTGACGAAAATAACAAATGTAGGAGGCTTAACCGCCACCTGGGTAATATAAAACAGCTTCAGGCGTTTGCCCTTGTCAGAAGGCGGCTGCTGCATGGCAACAGCCTCTGTCATGATCTCATTGAGCACACCGGTCTGCACCCGCAGTGTCTGATTCTCCAATACCATATCAATGGTCTCAAAAAGCTTTGGTATCCTCTGTCCTGTCTCAGCGGAAATAAAAATGATCTCCGCGTAAGGCATGTAAGACAGAACCTCTCTGACTTTATTGGTAAACTTGTAGATCGTCTTATCATTTTTCTCGATGGCATCCCACTTGTTCACTGCAATGATGATACCCTTGCCTCTCTCATGGGCAATACCCGCGATCTTGGCATCCTGCTCTGTGACGCCCTCTGTGGCATCGATCATCATGACTACCACATCCGCACGCTCCACAGCCGTCACGGTACGGATAATACTGTAGCGCTCCAGCTCCTCTTTGATCTTGCTCTTCCTTCTAAGTCCTGCCGTGTCGATAAAGATATACTCTTTATCCTTACATTCCACCTTTGTGTCAATGGCATCTCTGGTGGTTCCCGCAATATCAGATACAATGACACGTGATTCCCCGATCAGCTTGTTGATCAGTGAAGATTTTCCCACGTTTGGTTTTCCCACCACGGCGATCTTAGGAATATCTTCCTCCTCACCGTCCTCTGCATCCTCGTCAAAATATTCCACCACTTTTTCCAGCATATCACCGATACCCAGCTTTCCGGTGGCAGAAACCGGCACCGGCTCCCCAATCCCCAGATTATAGAACTCATAGGTATCCATAATAAACTTGTCAAAGTTATCTACCTTATTCACAACCAGAATCACGGGCTTGCCGCTTCTTCTGAGCATGTCCGCCACTTTGGCATCGGAATCCACAAGACCCTGGCGCACATCCGTAATGAAAATGATCACGTCCGCGGTATCTATGGCGATCTGCGCCTGCTCCCGCATCTGTGACAGGATAATATCCCTGCTGTCCGGCTCAATACCGCCGGTGTCAATTAATGTAAAGGATTTATCCAGCCAGTTCACATCCGCGTAAATACGGTCCCTGGTCACCCCCGGCGTATCCTTTACAATGGAAATCTTCTCTCCTGCCAGGGCGTTAAAAAGTGTGGATTTTCCCACATTAGGCCGTCCAACAATTGCTACTATCGGTTTGCTCATACATCTGTCTCCTTCTATGTGCTCTTCCCGCCTCTTTTTCCAGAATGGCTGACACCAGGGAGGCGCCGTCCTCTTCCACTATTTTCACGGGGATTTTTAACTGTTCTTCCACCTGCTCTACGGTTACATCATCCAAAAATACATTTTCCCCGCTCCTGAACAGATTGCAGGGCAGAAGCAGGTATTCTCCCAGAGGTCTGCCGTGAAGCTGTGCTATGATATCCTGTCCTGTCAGAAGACCGGACACTGTGATCTTCTCTCCGAAGAAATGGTTGCTGATACAGTACCCATGAATCTTCATATTCGGGTAGAGTGTTTCAATCTGGTCTGCGTACCTGCGGATAAAAGGATATGCCAGGGAACCGGTGGCAAAGGATAACTCCTGAACTCTCTCATCCCCGGAAAGTCTGGCGACAGCCTCCTCTACTTCGCTCTCCAGCAGGCGCAGCATACCCACACCGTTCTCAAGCTGCAGGTAGCCGTCATAATTTTCTTCAGGGGGCAGCTTACGCCCGGCAGTCAGATACCATTCATCACTTGCGTGGATAAAATGTAAGCCATATTTTTCATATAACCGTTTCTGCCAGGTTTCAATCATGGAAATCACATTTTCGGCATCTTCTTTTCCAAAGGACTCCAGCGGATACAGTCCATCCCTGTATTTGCTGAGTCCCACAGGCACAACAGAAACACTTTTCAGGTGGGGCAGGTATTTTGCCAGCTCCTCAATACTTCTCTCCAGCTCTTTGCTGTCATTGAGCCCTTTACAGAGCACAATCTGGCCATTCATCTCGATTCCCGCCTCATAGAGTCTCTGCACCTTTGGGAAAATATCTCCGGCAAAACGGTTGTGCAGCATTTTACAGCGAAGCTCGGGATTGGTCGTGTGGAAAGAAATATTGATGGGCCCCAGATGATAATGGATAATCCTGTCAATATCATGGTCGCTCATATTAGTAAGCGTCACATAATTTCCCTGTAAAAAGGAAAGACGGGAATCATCATCTTTAAAATAGAGGGTTTCTCTCATACCCGGAGGCATCTGGTCGATAAAGCAGAAGACACAATGATTGCTGCAGGAACGGTATTCATCCATGAGACTGTTCTCGAATACGATTCCCAGGTCCTCCTCGTAATCCTTTTCCACCTCCAGCTCCCATTGCTCACCGTCCGCTTTCTGCACAAGAACCTCTATATACTCATCATTTACCAAATAGTGGTAGTCAAAGACATCCTCAATCTCCTGTCCGTTGATAGACAGAAGCTCATCCCCCGGAGCCAGTTCCAGCTCCTCGGCAATGCTTCCGGCTTCCACTTCCCGGATGATATGTCTGCATTTTTTCACAATTTCTCCTCATTTCTAAACGGGTCTTTTTATGCCCGCTATTTATTATCATACCAATAAAGCATAAAAAAAGCAATAATTTCCTTGACGCTGCTCTCTTTCTGATGTTATAACTTAATGTGTAATTATATGTCAAAAAAACTCTAATGGAGGTCATTATGGTCAATATCAGTTTACTGGAGAAGTCCATTCCGGTGGCTCCTATTAAAATAGCAGCCCTGGACAGCTGCAAAGAGCTGGCCCGGCAGGTGGATTCCCATCTGGTACAATTCAGAAAGGAATTAGATTCTCACAATCAGTCCGGACTTAATTTCCGCGGCTACACAGCAGATACTTTTCTTCTTGACTGCAAGTGTCCACGCTTTGGCTCAGGTGAAGCGAAGGGCATCATCAATGAATCCGTGCGCGGCACGGACCTCTTTATTATGGCAGATGTATGCAACCACAGCCTGACCTATAAAGTCAGCGGACATGTCAACCACATGTCACCGGATGACCACTACCAGGATTTAAAAAGAATCATCGCCACAGCTACGGGAAAAGCGCACAGGATCAACGTGATTATGCCTTTCCTCTACGAAAGCCGTCAGCACAAGAGAAGCAAGAGGGAATCCCTGGACTGCGCGCTGGCACTGCAGGAGCTGGTGCAGATGGGGGTATCCAATATCATCACCTTTGACGCACATGATCCGCGGGTGCAGAATTCTATTCCCCTGTCCGGTTTTGACAACTTTATGCCCACTTATCAGTTCCTGAAAACCCTGTGCGCGTCCATCGACAACTTCAGGATTGACAATGAGCACCTGATGATCATCAGCCCGGATGAGGGCGCCATGCAGCGTGCTGTATATTTTTCCAATATTCTGGGCGTGGATATGGGTATGTTCTACAAACGCCGCGATTACTCTACCATCATTAACGGCAAGAACCCCATTGTGGCCCATGAATTCCTAGGTGATTCCGTGGAAGGAAAAGATGTGATCGTCATTGATGACATGATCTCCTCAGGGGAAAGCATGCTGGATGTGGCAAAGCAGTTAAAGAACCGGAAAGCAAGGCGTGTCATTGTCTGCACCACATTCGGACTCTTCACTGACGGTCTGGAGAAATTTGATGAATACTATGAAAAAGGATATATTTACCGCGTCATCACCACGAACCTGAACTACAGAAATCCGGATCTTTTGAACCGTCCTTATTATCTGGAAGCAGATATGAGCAAATATCTTGCAAGTATTATGGACATTCTGAACCATGACCTGTCTGTAGAAAAAGTCCGCTCTACAACGAAGAAAATCAATATGCTGCTGAACCGTTTCTCATAAACACGGTTTTCGGCACGTCGAAAAGCAAAAAAATCCTCCGTACACAGCGTATCCAAACGCCTGTACGGAGGTCTTTTTTAATTTAACTGATATACATCTGCATATCCCACGCCAAAGGAAAATGCCTGGTCATGGGTATCGTGATAGATATCCACATTGCTGTAAGGTACTCCTCTGTCTTCCACTACATAGACGCTTCCATTGATCAGAAGCTTTGTTCCAAACGGAATACCATTCATGGCAACAGTCCTTCCCGCCTGGGGAACGGTTCCGCTGGCTGTATATCCCTGTCCATGACAGAGGGCACAGTTACAATATCCGGTCAGTCTGAACCTGCCCAGATATTTTCCCTGGGAATCATCAGAGGAGGTATCTTCCTGCTCTGTGCTCTCCTGTGGTGCCTCTGTATCGGAAGAAGTCTCTTCCTGTGCATCATCATAGCTCGGGGAGGATTCCTGTGAGGCACTCTGCTGTGCGGCTGCCTGCTGTGCCTTTCTTGCTGCTTCCTCCTGGGCTGCTTTCTGCGCTGCAAGCGCTGCTGCCGCTTCCTCATCCTTCTGCTGCTTCAACAAGCTGTCAATCGCGGCTTCCTGGGAATTTACTTTCTCCAGCAGCTCTTTTGCTGCGCTCTGTTCACTGTCAATCTGTGAACTATATGTATCGATCTGCTTGGTTGTATTTCTCACCAGGTCGGATACCTCCGCCTGCTTGTCCATACTTTCCTGCTTCAGTTCTTCAAGCGCTTCCTGCTCTTTTTTTACACCGGCTTCTTTGTCTTCAATCTCCTTCTGCGTCTCTTTGTAGAGATCCAGCATCTTCCGGTCGTACTTTGTGAGCTGCATAATGTTCTCTGCCTTGTTCAGGAAATCCGTGAAGTCCTTTGCCTCTGTCAGCATAGTCATGTAGGAATCATTGCCGTTCTCATACATGTACTGAATCCGAAGCTTCATGCTCTCATACTGCTCTTCCCTGCGGGCTTTCGCATCATCCAGTTCTCCTTCGATCTGTTGTAACTCTGCCTGCTTAGCATCTGACTTTTCCTGTAAATCTGAGAGGTTCTTACTCAGGTCCGTAAGCTGCCGGTTTAACTCCGTAAGGTATGCCTCCAGATCACCTTTTTTGGCTTCCAGAGAGCTGATCTTATCCTGTGAGGCGTTCAAATTATTCTGTGTCTCAGTTTTCTGCCGTTCCGCTTCTGTAATCTTTTTCTGTGTTGCAGAAGCGTATACCGGAGTTATGGTAAGACTTGCAATCAGGAATGTCAAAAATAAGCTTGTACATTTTTTATTTCTCATATTCTAAGCTCCTTTTTTATTACGAGCCTAATTATAACACATAGATTACTAAATGCAAAGCTTTTTTACGTTTTTTGTAACAACTATGTAATATTCACAAAAAAATCACCCCGAAATTTATGCATTAAGTCAATTGATTTCGCGTAATCCGAGGAAAGCTCCCAGATTCCCCCTTTTTCCCTTACTGGCCCTGTGGGAGAATAAAAAATCAGGATTACAGCAGGTACAGATTCCCGGATAAGATATATGGGCGGGATGGATGCCTGCCTCAGCAAAAATCAGCGCATTGGCTGCCCAGAGATCCAGAAGATACTTGCCATGACCTTTGTTTATCAGTATCTTCCCGTGTTCTGAAGCCGGAAACGCGCTCATAAACTGTTCTGCCACGTCCTCACTCACCTCATAGCATTCCTGACAGATGGAAGGCCCTATAGCCGCCAGAATATCCTCCGGCCTGCAGCCGTATTCCCTCTGCATGGTCTCCACAGTCACCTTACCGATCCTGCCCACTGTTCCCTTCCAGCCGGAATGAGATAGGCCGATAACCCGCTTCCCGGGATCCACAAAATACAAGGGGACACAATCCGCATAAAATGTGGCAAGCACCAGTCCCGGTACATTTGTCACAAGCCCGTCAACATCCGTGTAGTCCCGGGCAGCGGCAAACCCTTTGCCTCTGTCCGCCTCCGTGACCACACGTACATTCGTGGTATGTGTCTGGTCAGAGCAGACGATCTGCTCCGGCGAAAATCCTACCGCGGCGGCAAGCCTTCTGTAATTTTCCCTCACATCCTCCTCGCGGTCGCCTCTGGAAAAACTCAGGTTCATGGAAGCGCAGTCGCCCCGGCTCACCCCGCCCAGTCTGGTGGAAAATCCATGCACAATGCCCGTAAGCTCCTCAAAAGCCGGATATGTCAGGTATGTGACACCATTTGTTTCATGTATCTTCATATGATTTTCTGTCTCGGATTTCCAACGAATTTCCATATCTGTGTCCTCCCTTTTTTCTTTATATGTGGTATAAAAACGCATCCTTTATAAGCACCGTTTCATCCGGCGTGATTCCCACCACATCGAACCTGCAGGGTGTGCCCTCCGGCAGTCCTCTTTCCATAAGATAAAACAGCGCCGTATGACATATCCGGCGCTGTTTTTTGTTATCTACTGCAAGAAACGGTCCGCCGCAGTCAGAACTCTCCCGGAATTTCACCTCAATAAAACAAAGGTACTCCCCGTCCATGGCGATCAGATCGATCTCACCCTGCCGGCAGCGGAAGTTCTTCTCCAGAATCCTGTAACCCTGCTGCTCCAGATACCGGGCAGCGTTCTCTTCATACCACGTTCCTGTCTCTCTTGCGGATCTTTTCATATTTTGTCATCCTCAGTCTATAAAATTTCTGATAAAAGTGGCACGGTGAATGGGGGATGGCCCGTATTTCCTGATCGCCTCTATATGGGACGCTGCCCCGTATCCTTTATGGGAGGCAAACCCGTATTCTGGCATCACCTTGTCATACTCCCTCATAAGCCGGTCCCTGGTCACCTTGGCGATAATGCTGGCAGCGGCAATAGAGATACTTTTGGCATCTCCCTTTATAATAGGAACCTGGGGGATATCCATCTGCGGTATGGTCACCGCGTCATTTAACAGGATCTGGGGCCGGACTGTGAGTTTGGATACCGCCTCCCGCATGGCTTCATAGGTTGCTTGCAGAATATTGATCTCGTCAATCCTGGCAGGCCCTGCATATCCCACGCCAACACTGACTGCCTCTTCCATGATCACATCATACAGCTCCTCCCGCCTCTTCTCGGAGAGCTGCTTGGAATCGTTTAAATAGAGCAGTCTGCAGTCTTTTGGAAGGATCACGGCTCCGGCAACCACAGGACCTGCAAGAGGGCCTCTTCCGGCTTCGTCGATGCCGCAGACATAGCCCAGATGCTCATACTGATACTCATAGGCTTTCATTTTTTCAATACGTGCACGCTCCGCCTCCAGCTTTTCCTGCTGTTTTCTGGCCTTCCCGATCAGGGCCTGCACACCTTTCCGCTCATCCTCCAGATAAAGAGCGCACAGATCATCCAGCTCTGTTTCCGCTGCATTCTGAAATTCTGTACGGATTTCCTGAATACTTTTCATCTTCTGTCTCATCCTTTGTTTTTCAATAACACCCCGCTGCAGCAGTACAGACAGATCTGCGCATTTGCTGCGCTGACCCGGCCCACTGTAAAACGGATATAATGGCCGGCTGCGGGTTTCACACCTGTTCCAGCGTAATTCTGCCGATTTTTCCGTTCCGGAACTCCTCCAGCAGAATGTTGGATGCTTTTCCATAATCCAGCTGGCTGCCTTTCTGCAGGCAGTTTCTGTTTACGGCAATGGCCTCCAGCATTTTCAGGCGGTCCTCGGATTCCTCCACGTCATAGCGCTCTTTTAAAATACCCTCATAATATCTATGAAGATATCCCAGAAGCTCCAGGGAAAGTTCCTCCAGATTCAGAATCTCATCTTTTATGGAGCCCACCATAGCCAGCTTGGCGCCTACGCTCTGGTCCTCGAATTTCGGCCAGAGAATGCCCGGTGTATCCAGAAGCTCCACATTTTTATTGATGCGTATCCACTGCTTTCCTTTTGTCACACCCGGCTTATTGCCGGTCTTTGTACAGGCTTTTCCGGCAAAGGAATTGATAAATGTGGATTTCCCCACATTGGGGATCCCCACTACCATAGCTCTGACCGGACGGTTCTGAATGCCTCTTTTCCTGTCTCTCTCTATTTTTTCCTTACAGGCCTCCATGATCACAGGAAGCACCTGGCGGATGCCTGCACCGCTTTTAGAATTTGCCTTCACGACAAAGAACCCTTTCTCCGTAAAGTGCTGGGTCCACTTTTCATTCTGCCGCTCGTCCGCCAGATCCGATTTGTTCAGCAGAATCAGCCGGGCTTTGTTTTTGCCCAGCTCGTCGATATCAGGATTTCTGCTGGAAACGGGGATCCTGGCATCCACCACCTCAATGATCAGATCGATCAGCTTTATATTCTCCTGCATCATGCGCTTTGCTTTCGTCATGTGTCCGGGATACCATTGATAATTCATAATTGTTCCTCTCTGTCTGTCAGCTCTTGATGAGGCCGAATTTTCCAAAGGGGGAAACTCTCAGCCAGATTTTGCCCACAATATATTTCTGCTTTACATTTTCCACCTCGGCAAAACGGCTGTCCTCACTGTTGTTCCGGTTGTCTCCAAGTACAAAATATTCGTTTTTTCCCAATGTGATCTGTGTCTCTGCCAGTCCGGGATTGCTGATCTTGGGAAAATCCTTCTTCTCCATATAAGTCTCCCCATTGATCAGGATCAGCCCGTCCTTGATCTGCACCGTCTCACCCGGCAGACCGATGATGCGCTTTACATGCATACTGGAATGTTGCTTGGCGTCCTTCTTAAAGGCCACAATATCGCCCCTCTCCGGCTCGCCCAGCTTGTATGACACTTTATTGATCAATACCTTGTCTCCCGTGGCCAGTGTGGGTTCCATGCCGCCCTCCTGCATGACAATGGTCTGGCAGAAAAAAATGGATACCACTGCAGCTAATACAAGAACCACTGCGATCTCGAATACCCATATGAGCAGAGGGCGCACATGGCCGTCTTTGGAAAACTCCGGTCCCTTACTTTCTTTTTTCTTCATGGCAGCATCCTCTTATCCATAGAAACAGGGACATATACATAAGTATGTGTCCCTGTTTTCTAAACATTATTATTTTACTAATTCTTTTACCTTAGCTGCTTTACCAACACGCTGTCTTAAGTAGTTCAGTTTTGCACGTCTTACTTTACCGCGTCTGATCACTTCCACTTTCTCCACATTCGGGGAATGCAGCGGCCATGTTTTCTCAACGCCGATTCCGTTGGAATTCTTTCTTACAGTGAAGGTCTCACGATTGCTTCCACCCTGTTTTTTCAGCACAACGCCTTCAAAAATCTGGATTCTCTCGCGGTTACCCTCTTTAATCTTACCGTGTACTCTTACGGTATCTCCCACATTAAACTGCGGAACTTCTGCTTTCATCTGAGCAGCTTCGATGTTTTTGATAATTTCGTTCACGATCTTTTCTCCTTATACTCTGGATGTTCTTAATGCAGTGTGCAGCAGAGGACCATCTCTTTTTTACAACGAATATAATTATACTATGAGTGCTGCGAGATTGCAAGTATTTTTTTCTTACAGCGGCAAAATACTGCATAATCGGCATACCCCAAAATTGTCTCCAGCACATTGGTGATTACTATACCAGGTATTTTCCGTCCAGTACATCTTTTAAATAGGCACCGTATTCGTTCTTTTTCAGAACCTCATATGCCTCCATAACCTTTTCTCTGGAAATCCATTTATTGTGGTAAGCAATCTCCTCCAGGCAGGCAATTTTTCTGTGCTGATGGTCTTCCATAGTCTTTACGAAATTAGTTGCCTCCACCAGGGACTCATGTGTTCCTGTATCCAGCCAGGTAAATCCCTGTCCCAGAAGTTCCACGTTCAGCTCGTTCTGCTCCAGATAGATCCTGTTCAAATCCGTGATCTCCAGCTCTCCCCTTGCGGAAGGCTTCAGATTCTTGGCATACTCCACCACCTTATTGTCATAGAAGTAAAGACCAGTGACACAGTAATTGGACTTTGGCTGTGCCGGTTTCTCTTCAATGGAAACCGCCTTGCCCTCACTGTCAAACTCCACGATTCCAAACCGCTCCGGATCATCCACATAATAACCGAACACGGTAGCTCCTTCTGTACGGGCTGCCGCTGCGCACAGTCTCTTTTTCAGTCCGTGTCCGTAGAAAATATTGTCACCCAGGATCATGGCAACACCGTCATCTCCGATGAAATCCTCACCGATGACAAATGCCTGCGCCAGTCCGTCCGGGCTTGGCTGTACCGCATAGGACAGTTCAATGCCAAACTGATGCCCATCTCCCAAAAGAGCCTCAAACCTGGGGGTATCCTCCGGTGTGGAAATGATCAGTATCTCCCTGATTCCCGCCTCCATAAGTACGGACAGCGGATAATAGATCATAGGTTTATCATAGATAGGTAAAAGCTGTTTTGATGTCACCTTGGTCAGTGGATACAGTCTTGTTCCTGATCCGCCTGCTAAAATAATTCCCTTCATACTCTGTACCTCTGTTTCTTCCTGTATTTTAGATTTCCGGCAGCTGCTCTTATGCACAGGCAGCGCAGTACTTGCGCAGACCCGGCTGAGCAAGTATATTTTTTCCGGTCAAAAAGCACGTGAATCCCGCATTTTTTAATTTTCGTGGAGCAGCTTCTGCAGCTCATCGGTCTGCAGGTAACGCGCCAGGGCATCCTGCCATGCAGGAAGGCGGTTAAAGCCGTTTGCCTCCAGTTTATCCTTGCTCATCCTACTGTTATGAGGTCTTTTTGCCTTTGCCGGGAACTCCTCAGAGCTTACAGGATGTACATTTACGTTCATGCCCGCCTGACGGAAGATTTCAGAAGCAAATTCAAACCAACTGCAGAGACCTTCATTTGTGGCATGATAAAAGCCGTATTTTTCCGTCTCGATCATATCCACAAGCAGAACAGCCAGATCATAGGTATAGGTCGGGGAACCGATCTGATCTTCCACCACATTGATATCCGTGTGTTTCTTGCCCAGATTCAGCATGGTCTTAATAAAATTCTTGCCGTTCACGCCAAAGACCCAGGCGATCCTCACGATGAAGAATTTCTCCACATGGTCTGTCACTGCCACTTCACCCTCATACTTGGTCTGTCCGTACACATTCAGCGGATCTCTCTCATCATCCGGTTCCCAGGGTCTTGTGCCCTCCCCGTCAAACACGTAGTCCGTGCTGATATACATCATTTTCAGACCCAGCTCCCGGCATACTTTCGCAATGTTCTCTGCACCGTAAGCATTGACTTTGCGGCAGACCTCCACATTATCCTCTGCAGCATCCACAGCCGTGTAGGCAGCGCAGTGGACAACAGCTTCCACATCCGCCTCCCCGATCACTTTTCTGCATGCCTGAGGATCTGTAATATCCATCTCCTCCACATCCACGCCAACGCCCATATGGCCTCTCTTAGCCAGCTCGTTCATCACGTCGTGTCCCAACTGTCCCTTTACACCTGTCACTAAAACTCTCATAACCTTCATCCTTTCTTTTCCCTGCCTGTTATACCCGGCAGAGCCGATTTATTTCCCGCAAATAAAAATCCCAGCTTCTTTACTAATGGAGATGCCTCCGTCTCTTTGGATCTTCTCCTCCAAAAACTGCTTAAACTCTCTCTGTCTGGGATAGAGAAGTTCACTCTGGTTCCCATGACAGGACAAAATATAATCAAGCAGCGGCTCCGGCTTATCTACCCACAGACTGTCATCATACATGCGCTTTTCCACAGAGGAAAAATACGGCTCCAACAGCTTCTGTCCGTTTTCCAGACCAAACAGCTTATAGAGGGCCACCTCTGACAGAGAGATCCTGGGATCAAACTCCTTCACCAGCTCTGTGATCTCATGCATGTGTCCCGTCCCGTAGGTACTGCAGTAAAAGATGCCGTCATCACTCAATACACGGCTGTTCTCTTCCAAAGCTTTTGCTATGTTCTGTACATAGAAAAGCACATGATTGGCAACCACCCGCTGGAAGTGCCCGTCCGGAAATGGAAGCTCCTGACAGTCCAGAACTCTGAAATCAAAATACTTCTTTCTCTCGTTTCCAATGTTCACTGCAGCATCGTGCACCATTCCGCCCGAAGCGTCAGACAGACAGATATATTTTCCCTGCAGCAACGCATCAGGTGCGTGTTTCCAGAGCTGTCCGTTTCCGCATCCCACTTCCAGGATATTTTTCACCTGGTCCAGATCAATCTGCTCGCAGAGCCATGCAAACCACCCTTTGGGGTTGGAGGAATACTGTTCGTGGAGGGAAATGCGGATATTTAAATTGGCTCCGTTTTTATACTGCTCCACCAGCATCTTCTCCATATCGGTCAGATGGATCAGATTGAGGATCTCATTCCAGTCAATCTGATTTGTCTGCTGAACGATCTGCATGGTATTCTGCAGGGCGTGCTCCATCTGGTTCATATTCTCGATCTTCTTCTGCACCAGATCAATCTGCATCTTCAGAGATTCCAGAATATCGGAACTGGTATCATGTATGGTCATATTTGATATTTCTTTTAATGAAAATCCCAGATATTTCAGGGAGAGGATTTTCTGGAGTCTCAGAAAATCTTCATCGGAATACATGCGGTATCCGGATTCATTGACAAAACTGGGTTTTAAAAGACCTTTCTTGTCATAATACCGTATCGTTCGGATCGTCACATGAGCCATCCGGGCAAACTCTCCGGTAGTATAATAATGCGCCACAATATCCCTCCCTTCAGTCTTCCTCTATCCTGCCGCGCTCTTATGCCAGGCGTTCTCCGTACATTTTATCAAAATAGTTGGAATATTCGCCGCTTAGAATATGTTTCCACCAGTCCTCATTGTCCAGATACCACTGTATGGTCTGTGCAATTCCTGTGTCGAAGCTATATTTCGGCTTCCATCCCAGCTCTGTTTCCAGTTTTGTCGGGTCAATGGCATATCTCATGTCATGTCCCGGACGGTCTTTGACATATTTGATCAAACTTTCCGGTTTATTCAGGGCTTTGAGAATTGTCTGTACAACCTGAAGATTTGTTCTCTCATTATGTCCGCCCACATTGTAAACCTCACCGACTCTTCCGTTATGGATGATCAGATCAATGGCTTCGCAGTGGTCTGACACATGCAGCCAGTCTCTCACATTTTCACCGTTTCCGTATACCGGAAGCTCCTCATCTGCCAGGGCACGGCTGATCATCAACGGAATCAGTTTTTCCGGGAAATGATAGGGACCATAGTTGTTGGAACATCTGGATATGGTCACCGGCAGTCCAAAGGTTCTGTAATAAGCAAGTACAAATAAGTCGGCGCTGGCCTTTGAGGATGAATAGGGGCTTGAAGTGTGAATCGGTGTTTCCTCTGTGAAGAACAGGTCCGGTCTGTCAAGAGGCAGATCCCCGTAAACTTCATCGGTGGATACCTGATGGTAACGCTTTACACCATATTTTTTAGAGGCATCCAGCAGCACTCTTGTTCCCATTACATTGGTCTGCACAAAAATGCCCGGGTCTTCAATGGAACGGTCTACATGGCTCTCTGCCGCGAAATTCACTACAATATCAAATTTTTCCTTCTCAAACAGATCCATGATAAACGGTTCATCCGCAATATCACCTTTGACAAATTTGTAATTCGGTTTATCTTCCACTGGTTTCAAAGTTTCCAGATTGCCGGCGTAGGTGAGCAGATCCAGGTTTACGATCTCATAATCCGGGTATTTATTCACCATGTGATGTACAAAGTTTCCTCCGATAAAACCGGCACCGCCTGTTACTAATACTTTCATGTTGTATTCTCCTTTGCTTTTTCTCTGATAAGGTTACTATAAGGGGTGACGTAAGGTAACTGTCAAGGGTTTTTTCAGAAAAAAAAGAACCCTGGCTTTCGCCCTGGTTCCTAAGCATCATAAATTATATTTCTTTTCTTTTTTGTATGTAACAGCCATTCCAGCTACTGCAATAACAGCTACGATACCTGTCCACATCATAACGTTTGTTTCACCTGTTTTAGGTGATGTGGATGCTTTTGCTGCTGTGTCTTTGTCAACAACAAATGCTACTGGAGACAGAGATGTGAAGGTTGCTGTGATTGTACCAGCACCAGCTTTTGCTTCTACCTTCTCCCAAACGCTTCCGTTGTAGTGCAGAACTGCAACAGAAGAATCTTCTGTAACACCAATAACTTCAAATGTAATGGTTACAGGAAAAGTTGTTCCGTCCGGAACAGAGATATCTTTTACATCTACAACCTGCATGCCTTCTTTGAAGTCAGCGCCAAGAACTTTTTTCAGAGTTTCCTCTTTCTTAACATTCTCAACGGCCTCTTTGTACTCGTCAGGAACTGCCTTCATCTCAACAGTAACTGGGTTACCGCTGGCGTCTGTAGCAGACAGAACTTTAGTTACAACACCTGTAACCTGTACACTTGGCTGTGCGAATACTGCAACGGCTGAACTAACAGTCATAACAACTGCGCACACTAAAGCAATAAGTTTCTTCATGATAAAATCCTCCTTTTGTTTCTTCTTGCTTTATTACATTTAACAAGCTTGAAGTAATTATAACACTAGTTCCGTAATTTGTAAAATATTTCTATCAACATTTTTTGTAATTCTTCATCATTCACATAAAACTCTTCATGTTCCACGCCTGCAACCGCTTCTCCTGGAACATACTGTGTTTCGCTGTCACCAAGCCGATAGCGGGCTAAATCATTTATCTGGTCAGCATTCAGATCTGTCACCAGATAAGGCTTGAGCACCGGATAAAACGCCTCATAGTATTCTCCGGCTGCGCCGACTTTATTCCTCAGGGAGGAGATCAAAGCCGGAATATACTGCACCTGGCGCTGCATACGCCCATTATTGCTGCCCTGGACATCCGTATCCCTGTAACGCACATATTTCTCTGCCTGTTCCCCTGTCAGTTTCACAGTCTCACCTTTTACGAACGCAGGGTCAATCACTGTATAATCTTCCGGTATGGTGATCTCCACACCGCCCACCGCGTCGTTCATTGTGCTGATTGCGTCAATATTCAACGACACATAGCCGTCTATGGGAAGATCAAAAAGCAGCTCCGATACTGTCTTCTTCATGGCCCAGCAGCTGCTCTGCTCTCCATTGCCGTACGCATATTGGGTGGCAAGCTGCGCATTTACGGAAGTATAATAATTGCCGTTTGCATCATAGATATCAATATCTGTCATGGAATCCCTGGATATCTGCAGAATACGCGCTGTCTGTGTCTCCTTATCCAGAGATATGATCATAACACAGTCCGCCTGTCCTGCTACTCCCGGAGTATCCTTCAGAGTAACCGTCTCTTTTTTATCCACACCCATGAATAAAATATTTGTAAGATTTTTATTATACTCATATTTCTGTCCATTATAAGTGATGGTATCATCGCTGGCCTGGGAAACGGATGCGCCTGTGCTTTTCTTCATATTGTCTGCAGCCGTCTTTGCTCTGCTGTTATTTTTCACAACATATACAACGACAGCCAGAGCCAACAGCAGAAAAATCAGCACAGAGAATATCACAACCAGTCTCTTTTTTTCTTTACTTTTCATCTATCAGTACCGCCTCTACAAGAAAACGCTGATCATTATTTCCATTGCAGGTTGACATTGTAATAATTCGGTCAGATGTTGTGACCGGAATGTCCGTATTGATATAGGACGCCATATTCCTCACCTGGCTGAGTGAATCCAGATATGCCTGGAACTGCTCCTCCTGGGTAAAGTCAAAAGCTACCATAATATGTCTGCTGTCATAAGTAACCGCCGCAAAAATCTTATAGGTAAAAATGTGCTCCGGCGTATAAATATACACCTCCGAATGCTCATCCATATAAGCACTGTCCTTATAATCCTTCAGGCCGCCGAACATGGTACAGTCTTTCATATTATGTCCGTATATCACTGTATTTTTGTCTGTAAAATCTTTTTTGTTAAGGGATTCCGTGTAAATAGATCCGGGCAGTCCCTCTTCGCCCTCTATTGTATGATCCAGATAGTATGCGTCATCCTCAGGCCGCTGTACAATAGGATAATCCACTTCTGTGCCGGGAATCCGTATCCATGCATAGATTTCCGGATTCATGTTCTGCAGTTCTGCAAAATCAACGGGAATCTCTACAGGCTCTTTCTCCGGCTCTGCTGCCGCTTCCTTTGCCGGCTCCTGCTTCGGTTCTTCTGAAGGCTTTGTCTCTTCTGTCTTATTGCTTTCTTTCAGCTTATCATATACTTCTTCTTTCTTCTGCTGGCTCGTATAATAGTATACAGCAAAAGCCACGGCTGCCAGAAATATGATGAAAAATACCCAGAATAATTTACTTCTTCTTTTCTTTTCCATTGTCTGTCTCTTTCAGTTTGCGAAGCCCATCTTCTTTCTTATTATCTTTACCCTTCACACGGGGAACGATCGCCAGTGTGGAAAGACCAAGATATTTCTCAACATCTTCTTCTGTCTTGATATTGTCGTTAATGATAAACCTCACGGTAAGCACTCCGCACACAAGCAGGATACCCAGTAATATACCGATAGCGGTATTCTTCATCAGACTGGGGCTGACAGGTTTTTCTGAAACCTCCGCGCTCTCCACAGTTGTAGGCGGGTCAGATTTCATAATGTTTGCCATTCTGTCTGCTGTTTCCTCGGCAACTGCATTTGCTATGATACAGGCATCTGCCGGATTCTCATCTATGGCTTTAACTTCCAGAATTCGTGTACCGGATTTATTTACTACAGTAAGAACATTCAGGATCTCTTTTCTGGAAAATGTTTTGTCCTCTTCTTCTTTGATGCGCTCAATCGCTGCATCGATTACCGGCTTACTGGTGGCTATCACCTCAAAGTCGGCTGTCAGTTCACTACCAATCTGTATATCTGCCAGGGATGTTACGCTTGTCGTCTTATTTAAAATATAAAGCTGCGCTTTTGATTCATACTTAGGCGTGATGAGGAGCGCTGTACCGCCTAACGCGATTACTCCGCCCATAATCGCACAGATGGCAATCAGCCACCATTTACGTATCAGTACATGGAATAGGGCACCTAAATCAATACCCATTTCGTCATCGTATTCTTTATTATTCATTTTGTTCCTCTTTCATTGCGAAATTTTTCTTACGGTGTCTCGTTGATTTTAATAGTATCCGCCGTATTTATTTCCATAATACCCACCATACTTCTTGCCATAGTAGCTTCCTGTATGTACATCCACCTTGTTGAGAACGACACCCAGAAGGTTGCTGTTAGCTGCCTTAAGCTGTCCAACCACACCTCTTGCCTCTGACCTGGAAGAGTTATCTGCTGCCAGAACAAGAATGGAGCCGTCACACACCTGAGCGATAACCGCTGCATCGATAACGCTTCCGAGAGGGGGCGTATCAATAATAATATAATCAAATGTGTTCTTCAGACCTGTGAGCAGTTTCAGCAGTCTCTCATTTCCCAAAAGCTCTGTGGGGTTGCTGGGGAAAATTCCCGTTGGAACCAGAAAAAGATTCCTCTTGTTCGTTCCATATACCACATCTCCAAATTCGGCCTGGCCGGAAAGATAATGGCTGAGTCCCTTAACAGCACCTTCCAGTTTCAAACGGTGAACCAATACGGATTTTCTCATATCCGCATCGATGAGCAGTGTATTCCTGCCGCTCTCTGCCAGAGCTAATGCCAGATTGTAAGCGACTGTACTCTTTCCCTCGCTGGGTGTACAGCTTGTGACTGTAATGACCCGGTTCTCCACACCCGTAAATTCCAGGTTGGTTCTCAAGGTACGGTAAACTTCGCGTTCCCGGCCTGATAACGAAATTTCTCCTTTGATTTCTAACTTATCCACTTATGTATCCTCCTCTGATAATTCTTGACGGATTTATTGTGCTGATTTCTTCACGGTATGTCTTTCCGATTTTCTTATCTATGTAAGAAAGGCAATCTCTCATCTCCGGGCGTCTATGTGCCGCTCCGTGGGCATCCGTGCCCAGTACATGAATGAGTCCGTGCCTCATTAATTTTAATAAATACCATCTCATGCTCCAGCCTGCTTTACCCATGACACTGGAAACATTCACCTGCATGAAGGCTCCCATTCCGGCCAGCTCCGTAACCTGTTCTTCCTTCTTCATGCCCTGATAACGCTCTATATGGGCGATCACAGGCAAATATCCAGCGTACTGCAGATTCTGCACAGCCTGCCGGATATAGCGGAATTCCGCATAGACAGGAAATTCAACCAAAACATACTTTGTCTGATTCAGGGTCAGCGCATCGCCTCTGTCAAGGGCATCCACCACGCCTTCACTGTAATACAGTTCGTTTCCAAGATATATCCTGGCTTTTGGATTCATTTCCTTTGCGTACTTACAGGTACGCAGATAGGCTCCCATCCTTTTCTCCAACACAGACTCGTCCATGTCGCAGTTAAAATGTGGTGTAGCAATAATTTCATCGATGCCGTCCTTAAACGCCATTCGCAGCATCCTGCGTGTTTCGTCCGCATTTTTTGCTCCGTCATCTACACCGGGCAAAATGTGGCAGTGTGTGTCTATAATCAATAATCTTATCCACCTTTACCATAAATTCACCCACCATTATAAAGGAAAGTCCTCTGTTTGTCTACTGGATATTTACCTTTAAAATGGCAGTATTTGACTGATTTCCATCGCTGTCCACAACATAATACACCACTTCATAGGTTCCCGGTGTATTGGTATCCACAGGATTCTGCAATTGAATCTGTCTGAAAAGAGTGCTTCTGTCATCTTTGTCATCGGTAATATCCTGAATATATGTACGGTAATCAAACTTACTTCCCACAGGAAGAGTTACCTCATATTCGTTCAGACGAAACTGTGGGCTGCCGGCCGGAAGCTGTGCAATCGCCGCCTCCGCTGCCTCTGCACCGCCTGCGGTTTCCTGGGGAGGCTGCTCTTGGGCAGCCGGGTCGGCAGACGGATCTGCCGGGGCAGCTTCGCCCTCTCCCGTACCCTCACCTGCGGTTTCCCCTTCAGGAGTTGGCGCTTCTGTTCCTGCCTCACCGCTTTCCTGGCCTTCATCTGTTCCTTCAGGAGCCTGGCCGCTGTCCGCCGGTGCTGCTTCACCGGAAGCCTGATAATTTACCATAAGTTTCTTTTTTGTCACATTACGGCTGTTGTCCATTGCCGTATAGGTCACTTCAGCCTGGGTACCGTCAGCAGTTGGTTTTACGGATTCCACCATAAGGGTATCTGATACATCCCCGTCCTTGTCATCCACTGCTGTGATACCTTCCAGAAGAAGCTTCTTATCCTGCCCCGCCACATAAATCAGCGTATTGTCCGCAGGAACTTTTATCTCCGGTGCTGTCTTGTCCCGGTTAAGTACCAAAAACACGGTACCGGCTGTTATTCCGATGCATACAATAATTGCTGCAGCAATTAATCCTTTTTTCATCTTCTTTCCATTCCTCTCGTATATATTTAAAATAAGAAAGTGCTGCCATCATTTCTATTCTTTCCCATTTCAAACAACATTATTATATTAACATTACATAAATCATTAATCAATTACTTTTTTTAATTCTTTTGGGTTGGCAATGGAGTAAATGTAATTGAGAAGTTCCTTCCTATTAAAAATAGCAAGATCATCTGCCGCTTCCGGAGGCATCAGCAGGTGGGACTTCAGTTCCTCCAGGATTTTGTCGTCTTTCTTTGTAGTGTACCTGCCGTGATTGTCTGTAAAACGCACAATGCGGGGCATGTATTCCGTGAAAAAACGACAGTCTGTGTATAGATGGAAGAGATATCCCTGGACGCTTGGATCTGGGAGAAGGTCACGGTATTTATCAAGAAATTTGGACAGTATGGGGTATTGGACAATTTCCTGCAAGGTGTCAGGGCTTCGGAAATGGGATTGGAATTTGTCTTTAACGGTATCTGGCTGTAAATTGCCGACCAGGAAGGCGTTTTTGGCCTTTGGCTGATTTAGCGGGTGGGTAGATGGCAGCGAATTTAGAAAAAAATTCGCTGCGGTTAAGTGGATGATGTAGCCGGGCATGGTTTTTAATACCTCACTTATGAGTTTGTTGGCTTATTTTTATACAGTAAAATGATTTTTAATGGCATAGGGATGTATCGGTTAAGATTGGCAAATGTCTGTCACCTTTGACAGAACTGCCCACACATATGGGGCGCCAAAGGTGCTCCTGGTGATGGAGCACGATTTCCGCTGCATTGCTCATGTGCCATTCCTCTCTTAGGTATAATTTATTGCTGATATGCTTCCGTTAGATGGTCTGCAAAGACACAGGGTACATCCTTTATTCCTTCTTCCTATGCTGCCTTGATACGTCCGTGTCCGGCAATCACTCCGTAATCCCGGTCAATGATCACGGGACACAGGCAAGCTGTATTTCCATTATTTTCCTTCATTAAATTGCCATTTAGATTGACATTGTAAACCAAATCGCATATAATATAATCGAAAGGCGGTGATTATATGGCTACAGCACCTACTCAAATCAGAATCGATGCTGATATTAAAAAGCAGGCCACGGATTTATTTAATGACCTTGGCTTGGATATGTCCGGTGCAGTTAATCTGTTTCTCCATCAGTGTGTTCTCAGAGGCGGTCTTCCTTTTAGTGTTGAAATGCCTCGTTACAGCCAGCGCACACTTGATGCTATGGATGAAGCCAGACGCATTTCCCACGATCCTGACGTCAAGGGATACACCAGCATGGACGATCTGCGAAAGGCGCTTGAAGAATAAGTGTATATAGTAAAATTCACCACCGCTTATAAAAAGAGTTATAAGCTCATGAAAAAACGCGGTCTGGATCTTTCGCTTCTTGATAATGTTGTTGATATACTTCGTCAGGGCAAACAACTCGATGCGAAATACCGGGACCACGAATTAAGCGGCAAATTTAAAGGTTTCCGTGAATGTCATATTAAACCGGATTGGCTTCTGGTCTATCTAATTGAAAACAACATTCTGACACTTACTCTTGTCGACACCGGAACACATTCAGACATTTTTAAACTTTAACAATAAGGCGGGATATCCATCTAAGGATGTTCCGTCTTATTTGTATCTGAACTTTGCATGTAAGTTGCACTAACGACCTCCATAAATGAATATTCTTGCGGTTCGAAATCATGATTCCGGAAACTTGGAAAGCGGAGTTTCAATTCTTGGAGACTTTTACCGCTTTTACGGAAGGCGTCCATAACCTGTTTTGTCTCAAACTCTTGTTTTAGTTTTTGTAATTCAGTCAGTTGTGCAATGAGTACATCCTGCTTTTCTTGCAACTTTGATAGTTCGTTTTCGACTTTGCTGATTTCAGCATCAATCGAAGTCATCGAACGCGTCCTCGCCATAGTCCTCTTCCTCCTGATCTATCATGTCATCTGACAGTAATGATTGATTGGTTGCCAGCAGTTTGCTAATTGTAGTAGCAAGACGGCGGATGT
>PPYE01432559.1_pt1 | contig 49780 bp, 65 predicted proteins | sample 1559881 | NCBI WGS metagenome assembly PPYE01 (sample SAMN08240022, study PRJNA423297) | Human gut metagenome, whole genome shotgun sequencing project.
ATCCAAGGGGGTCCGCCCCCTTGTGCCGGAGGTCAGGAGTTCTCCGAACTCCAAACCAGGAGGTTCCTGGCGTATCTTTGCCTACTTTCTCTACGCGAGAAAGTAGGCCGGGGTGCCGAGCATGGCAAGGCCATGCTCTCGCGGAGCGCCCGCATGGTGGGTGCAGGGACTGCCGTCCCGCAAAAGCCCCTCGCATAGCGGGTAGCTAGGGGCCGAAGGCCCCTGGCAAAAATCCCCCATCCCCCGGGGCTATACAAATCCGGTAAAACATGTTAAAATGAGAAGAACGGCTTCCGCCGCCGGGCGGACGTTTTTCCATCGACAACTATAACAGAAAGAAGGTTCCTAACTTGAATCTGACCAAAATACTCTTTGCCATCGGGGCGGTGATCTGCCTGCCGCTGTACGGCTTTTTGTGCATCACCGCGCTGGACCCGCAGACCGGTTTTCTGGCGGAAGGGCTGCCCGCCACCCTCTTTTATGTGGCGCTGTTTGTTTTCCCCGTACTGATGATCCTGTGCTCCTACCTGCAGAAGAAGCGCCTGACCTTCTCCATCTCCAACTCGCGGGTACTGGCCGTGCTCGCTTTTGCGCTGGGCGGCGTGATGATTGCTGGCGCGGTGGTGGACGTCATCGGCATTGTGGCCGCCGTAGTTGACTACCTCTCCTATCAGTCCGGTTCGCTGCTGCTCTCAGTGCTGCTTCTTTCCTCCCTGCAGATTGTGATGGCTCTGATCAGCGGACTGGTCTTTCTGCGGCTGGGGATCAGCTACCTGCTGGAAAACATCGCCAACCGCGGCTCGATGACCTTCATCTTCCCGGTGGTGTGGGCGCTGATCACCTGCGTGGAGATGTTCCGGGACTACCCGCAGATTGCCGGCATGCCGGAGCGCACCCTGTACCTGCTGTGCCTGCTGGCCTTCACCCTGTTCCTGATGGGCCAGAGCCGCATCCTCAGCGACGTCGACTTTAAAAAGGGCGTCTGCTGGATCAACGCCTTCGGTTTCTGCGCGGCGCTGTTTGGTCTGACCATGACTGTCGGGGAGATCGTCTCCTACTCGACCATGACACTGCCGCTCTTCGACGCCATCCTGACCTTCGTGATGTCGCTGTACTGCCTGTCCTTCTCGTTTAATACAGGGAGCCGGTAATCGCACGGCACTTTTTTGTACAAAACAAAACGGAGAGCGGTTATCGCTCTCCGTTTTTTCATGCATGGATTCTCTTACTTCTTAATCAGCTCGCCAACGGTAGCTGCGGTGCAGCCGGCAGCGTTGGACTCGTCGGTATCGACGTGCATGGTGGCATCGCAGCCTTCGCCTACACGGACCTCAACGTCGTCGAAGATCAGGCTTCTGTTCTCAGAGTTGATCTTGACCTGGATGACCTCGCCGTGGCTTACGCCAGCCTTTTCGGCCTCAGCGGCGCTGATGTGCAGGTGACGTTTTGCAACGATGACGCCTTCAGCAATCTCTACCTCACCGGCAGGGCCGACCAGCTTGCAGGGAGCGCTGCCCTTCAGGTCGCCGGACAGTCTGACCGGAGCGTTCAGGCCGAGGCTTCTGGCATCGGTGGCGGAAAGCTCTACCTGGGTCTGGGAACGGAATGGGCCAAGGATGCTGACATTTGGCTGGCTCTTCTTCGGGCCAACGACGGTAACCTTCTCGTTGCTGGCAAACTGGCCTTTGATGGACAGTTCTTTCTTAACGGTCAGCTGTGCGTCTGGGCCAAACAGGGTGGCAAAGTCCTCAGCGGTCAGGTGTACGTGTCTTGCGGAAGTTTCTACTGGAAATGTGTAGCTCATATTGACATCCTCCTAAAGCAATCTAATCGAACGGAACATTCCTTGGAAAATCCCGTTCTCTTTCTTATCTTATGATAGTATGAACCGGTCGATTTTTCAAGTATCGTTAAAATAATAACAAACTTTCCTCCCACCAGAAAGTGTGCTATAATACTCTCCAGAAAAGGATTGCAGAAATCAAAAGGAGGAAGCATATGGAAAACAGCATGCAGCAGCTTCGCCAGCAGTGCCTGAGCTGTGAAAACTGCCCGCTGGCCAAAACCCGCCACAACGTGGTGTTTGGCGTGGGGGTGGAAAACGCGGAGGTCGTCTTTATCGGCGAAGGCCCGGGCGAAAACGAGGACCTGCAGGGCGAGCCGTTTGTCGGCAAGGGCGGCGCCCTGCTGGACAAATATCTGACCGCCATCGACCTGTCCCGGGACAAAAACATCTACATCACCAACATGGTCAAGTGCCGCCCGCCGCAGAACCGCGACCCCAAGCCGGAGGAGATCGCCAACTGCATCGGCTACCTGACAAAGCAGCTGGAGTTTTTAAAGCCGAAGATCGTCGTCTGCCTCGGACGCATCGCCGCGGGCGCGCTGATTGAAAAGGGCTTTAAGGTCACCAAGCAGCACGGACAGTGGTTCCAGAAGGACGGCGTATGGATGATGGGCACCTACCACCCGGCGGCGCTGCTGCGCAACCCCACCAACAAGCCGGACAGCTTTGAGGACATGCTGGCGCTGCAGGCCAAAATCCGCGAGGTCTGCGAGCACACCTACGACGGCACCGAGCTGTAAAATGGGCGGGGAGGCACCTTTTATCCCCTCCCCTGTTGGATGATTCGTCTTGCAAAAACGGCAGGAAAGCTTTTCGCTTCCCTGCCGTTTGTTTTTTTATTCGACGGTGAACGAGCTGATCACCGAGCCGTCCTCGATGGCCTTGAGGGTGAAGGTGCTGCCCTCCAGCACCAGATAGCTGTTGCAGCTGCCCGCCTTCGGGATGGAGACCGAGCCGGGATTGATGTAGTAGTAGCCGTCCTCAAACTGCTGCGCCGCCGGGATGTGGGTGTGGCCGTGCAGCAGGATGTCCCCCTTCTGGAAAGGCGGGTGATTATCCATATTGTAGACGTGGCCGTGGGTGGCCCAGACCATGTGGCCGTTCAGCCACAGTGCGGCGTAATCGGCCATGATGGGGAACTGCAGCACCATCTGGTCCACCTCGCAGTCACAGTTGCCCCGGATGCACAGCAGCTGCTCGCGCATGTTGTTGAGCATCTCGATCACCCGCTTGGGCGCGTAGTCCCTGGGCAGGTCGTTGCGCGGGCCGTGGTAGAGGATGTCGCCGAGCAGCAGCAGCTTGCCGGCCTTCTCCTCCCAGTAACGCTCAATCATCTTTTCACACCAGTATGCCGAACCGTGCAGGTCCGATGCGATCATCCATTTCATCTTGTGTCCTCCTTATTGTTTTACGCTGGCTGCTCTTTGCGCAGCTGCTCGATGCCGTTTCCGATCTGCTCGCGCAGCTGCTCCGGCAGGGCGCGGATCTCCTCGCGGCTCATCCCCTCGGTGGAGATGGCTGGCAGGATGCGGATCTTGACCTTTGCCGGATGGATCCACAGGCTGCCCTTTTTCATCAGCTTGTAGCTGCCGTCGATGCACACCGGCACCACCGGCACATGGGCGCGGGTAGCCACCCGGATGGCTCCGGCCTTAAATTCGCCCAGCTCCCCGCCGCTGTTGCGGGTTCCCTCCGGGAAGATGGTGACCGAATAGCCCTTACCCAGCAGCTCCTGGGCGGACTTGAGGCTCTCCATCGACTTGCGCGGGTCCTCCCGGTCCAGAAAAACGCAGCGCAGCTGCTCCATCCATCCGCGGATCATCGGGAGCTTCATGATCTCCTTTTTTGCCACGATGGGGTTGGGCTTGTCCAGCTGGGTAAGCATCAGGGGGATGTCAAAGTATCCCTGATGATTTGCCACAAAGACCACCGGCCCCTCGGGGATGTTCTCCCTCCCGGTTGTGGTAATCTCCGCCCCGGCCAGGCGCAGCAGACGGCCGGCCCAGTTCTGCACATGCTTGCGGACAAGCCGGTCGTGCCGCTCGGTTTCTCCCCTTTTTTCCATGCGGCACACCCGCCAGTACTCCGGCAGCACCACAATCAGATACAGCCAAAAATACAAAAACCAGATGATGGTTCTCATCTTTTCTATCTCCTCTCTCTTTCCTTTCTGAAATCTCTGTTGGTATTGTACAATAACCCCGCCTCTTTGTAAAGATGAGTTTTGCTTTTTTGCCTCGGTCCAGCGTGTTGAATTTCCCCGACCGGAGTGGTAAAATAGGCTTACTATTGAGCGTCATTTTTCTTTTTTGAACCAACAGCCACACAACACCTGTCCATAATGGAGGTATCCACGATGAAATTTTCCGAGTTTCCTTATCAGCGCCCGGACTATGAGCAGCTGATGTCCCGCATTTCCGAGCTGACCCGGCAGTTCCAGTCCGCACAGACCGCCAGCGAACAGCTGGCTATCCTAAAACAGCTCGAGCAGCTTCGCATCGAGCTGCGCACCAGCGTCCAGATTGCCACCATCCGCTACACCGTCGACACCCGCGACGCCTTCTACAGCGCCGAGGAGGAATACAACGAGCAGATGGCGCCGGTGGTGGACGAAAAGCTGCAGGAATTTAACAAGGCGCTTGTCGCCTCCCCCTTCCGCAAGGAGCTGGAGGCCGAATACGGCAGCCTGCTGTTCCGGAATATCGAGCTTGCGCTCAAGGCCTTCTCGCCCGCCCTCATCCCCCTGATTCAGGAGGAAAACCTGCTGGTGCAGCAGTACCAGAAGCTGTGCGCCAGCGCAAAGATCGAGTTTGACGGCAAGGTTTGCAACCTCTCCCAGCTCGGCCCCTACCAGCAGAGCCCAGACCGCGCAGTCCGCAAGGCGGCGGCGCAGGCCTACGGCAAGTTTTTCGACGACCACCAGCAGGAGCTGGACGAGCTGTTTGACAAGCTGGTCAAAAACCGCACCGAGCAGGCCCACACCTTAGGGCTCTCCAACTATGTCGAGATGGCCTACCTGCTGCAGACACGCAACTGCTATGGCCCCAAGGAGGTCGCCAACTTCCGCCGCCAGGTGGTCGAAGAGATTGTGCCGGTCAACAATGAGATCAAGGCCCGCCAGGCCAAGCGCATCGGCGTCGAAGGGATGCAGGTCTACGACAACACCTACTTCTTCCCGGACGGCAATCCGCTGCCGCACGGTACCCCGGACGAGCTGATGCAGGCCGGCAAGCAGATGTACACCGAGATGTCGCCCGAGACCGCCGAGTTTATCCGGGTGATGTTCGACCACGACCTGTTCGACGTCCTCTCCAAGGAGGGCAAGGCGATGGGCGGCTACTGCACCAGCCTGCCGCTTTACCATGTCCCCTTCATCTTTGCCAACTGGAATGGCACCGCAGGCGATGTCGACGTGCTGACCCACGAGGCGGGCCACGCCTTCGCCGACTTTATGGCGGACAAATGCATCCCGCACCTCGACCTGCGCGACCCGACAATGGAGGTCTGCGAGAGCCACTCGATGTCGATGGAATTTTTGACTGCGCCGTGGCACCACCTGTTCTTCCGGGAGGACACCGACAAATACGAGCTGTTCCACGCCGAAAGCGCGATGACCTTCATCCCCTACGGCTGCCAGGTCGACCATTTCCAGGAGAGCGTCTATCTGCATCCGGAGTGGACCCCCGCCGAGCGCAACGCCGAGTGGAACCGGCTGGAAAAGCTCTACCGCCCACATCTGGACAACCGCGAGGTCAACTTCTACAATCGCGGAGCCGGTTGGCAGCGGCAGCTGCACATCTTCGAGTGCCCGTTCTACTACATCGATTACAGCCTGGCGCAGATGATCTCGCTGCAGTTCTGGGCGCTCTCGATGCGCGACCACAAGGCCGCCTGGGAAAAATATTTGGCCTTTGTCAAGCAGGGCGGCACCAAGACCTTTGTGGATATCGTCAAATCTTCCGGGCTGCAGTGCCCACTGGAGGACGGCGGACTGACCTCCACCGTGGCGGATGTGCGCGCGTGGCTGCAGGCCCACCAGCTGTAAGAGTGACAAGGAGGATTCTCTATGGCAAAATTGGAGCAAACCTTTTACGGTGACTTTGACGATCTGTTAAACCGCATCGAGGAGGGCATCCAGCGCGGCAGTTCCTCGGCTTCGCTGGAGGACAGCAGTGACTTTTATGCCGGGGATTCCCGGTGCAGCGTGCGCGTCTTTGAGCGCTACAGCTGGTCGGGCGGCAACCGCGTCAGCATGAATGTCACCCTTTTCCAGGCGGGCAATGGCCCCATCCAGCTCTCCGCCATCACCTCCGGCGGCAGCCAGGCGATGTTTTTTAAGGTGAACACCCTCGGGGAGGAATCCTTTTTGGACAAACTGCGGGAGCTACTGTAGGGCGATTTACACCACTTTAGTATACTAAATTTACATTCTGTTCATGATATCGGCTGTGTTTTCAGGTAAAATTACTAATAGAGTTAGCTAATTGCACGGGAGGAACTATGGATTATCATCTTCTTGCTGAAGAGCTCATCGAGCTGCACCGCCGTCTGCTTTCGTTTCCGGTCAACCGGATGCTGGCGGACCTGGCGAAGGGTGAGCTGTTTGTCTTAAATTATTTGATGGTACATCAAGACCCGGTGCACCCCAAGGAGCTGAGCCAGCAGATGATGGTCAGCACCGCCCGCGTGGCCGCCCTGCTCAACCGCATGGAGGAGGAGGGCCTGATTGTCCGCCTGCCGGACAGCAGGGATAACCGGCAGACCATCATCACCCCCACCCAGTTCGGAATCCAGTTTGTCCAGGAACACCGCACCGGACTGGTGGATGCCATGGCAAAAGCCTTAGAACTTTTGGGTCCGGAGGACGCGCAGAACTACCTGCGCATCCAGAAAAAGATTCTGCAAAATCTGACGCCCCCTGTATAGCACGGGCCTATTTTACACACGTCCATCCTTGGGTATTCACCTTCCCGTTACCGGCAATTCTATTTTTTAAGACGAAAGGGAGGCCTGATTACACAACATGAACGAAAAACTAAAAGAAAAAATTCACGAATCCCTCTCCAGCGTGCTGCCCATCACGCTCATCGTGCTCATTTTAAGCGTCGTGCTGGTGCCGCTGGAGATTGGAACCGTCGCTCTTTTTTTGATGGGCGCGGTCCTGCTGATTGTCGGCATGGGCTTTTTCCAGCTGGGCGCCGAAATCTCCATGACCCCGCTGGGACAGGGTGTCGGCTCCAGAATCTTTAAAAACAACAGCGTCGTCATCATCATCGCCATCTGCTTTTTGATGGGCGCAGTCATCACCATCTCGGAGCCGGACCTGCAGGTGCTGGCCAATCAGGTCGCCTCCATCCCCAACGAGGTGCTGATCTGGACGGTGGCGCTGGGCGTCGGCATCTTCACCGCCATCGCGGTGGTGCGCATCCTGTTCCACATCAGCCTTGCCAAGATGCTGACCGTCTTTTACATCCTGCTGTTTTTACTCTCCTTTTTCACCCCGTCGGACTTTGTTGCCGTCGCGTTTGACTCGGGCGGCGTCACCACCGGCCCGATGACCGTCCCCTTCATCCTGGCGTTGGGTGTCGGTCTTTCCGCCGCCCGCAGCGACAAGGACAGCGCCAACGACAGCTTCGGCTTTGTCGCACTGTGCAGCGTCGGACCCATCCTGATGGTGCTGCTGCTGGGCATCTTCTACCACCCTTCCGAGGCAATCTACACCACGGTGGAGGTCCCCACCATCCAGACCTCCTACGATGTGGTGCATCAATTCCTGGTGGCCATCCCGCAGTATGCCCATGAGGTGCTGGTCAGCATGCTTCCCGTCATCGGCGTGTTTGTGATCTTCCAGCTGCTCACCCGCAACTACCGCAAGCGGCAGGTTCTGCGTATGAGCATCGGTTTTCTGTATACATACGTCGGTCTGGTTCTGTTCCTCACCGGGGTCAACATCGGCTTTGCCCCGGTGGGCAGCCTGTTTGGCAGCGGCCTGGCGGAGAGCAGCTTTCGGTGGCTGCTGGTCCCCATCGGCATCGTGATCGGTTACTACATCGTTAAGGCCGAGCCCGCCGTCCAGGTGCTCAACGAGCAGGTCGAGGAGATCACCGGCGGCACCGTCTCCCACAAGATGATGAACGCCGCGCTCTCGATCGGCGTTGCCTGTGCGGTTGCACTGGCGATGGTGCGCGTCCTGACAGGCTTAAACATCTACTGGATCATCATTCCCGGCTATATCATCTCGCTGATCTTCAGCCACTTTGTGCCGCCGGTCTTTGTCGGCATCGCCTTTGACTCGGGCGGCGTTGCCAGCGGCCCGATGACCTCCACCTTCCTGCTGCCGCTGGCCATCGGCGCCTGCACCGCCATCGGCGGAAATGTTGTCACCGACGCCTTCGGCATTGTGGCGCTGGTCGCGCTGGCGCCGCTGATCGCCATCCAGATTATGGGCCTGATCTATGCCCACAAAGCCAAATCGGTTCCGCAGCCCTCCCAGCAGCTGTCGGACGATACCGTCGTCGAATTGGAGGAGGAATAAACTATGTCTGAACAGCCAAAGCTGTCCGTCTTACAGCGCGTTCTGCTCACCATCACCCGGGAGGAGGACGAAGAAAAACTGCTGGAAATCTATGATTCCATGCACCTTCCCATCTGTTTTCTGGGACGCGGACAGGGAACCGCTCCCTCTGAGCTTTTAGATATTTTCGGCTTGCGGGGCACCAGCCGGCTGCTGACCGCCTGCATCCTGCCAAAATTCATGGTGCCTTCCGCTCTGGAGGCGCTGCACCAGAAGCTCTCGTTCCGGCAGCGGGGCGGCGGCATTGCCATCACCGTCCCAGTCAGCGGCATGCAGAGCCATGTGATGCAGATGCTCAACGAGGAGGCCCGCAACGCAATTCAGCAGCAAGAGAAAGGAGATGAGGCCCAAATGAAGGAAAAATCGGAATTCTCCCTGATCTGGGTTTCGGTAGCCAGCGGCTACAGCGACGACGTGGTCGATGTTGCGCGCGCTGCCGGCGCGCGCGGCGGCACAGTGATGAAGGGCCGCCGCAGAAACTCCGAACACGCAAGCCAGTATTTTGGCATTTCGCTGCAGGAGGAGCAGGAGTTTGTGATGATCGTGGTCCCGCGCGAGAAAAAGTGCGAGATCATGTCTGCCATCACCACCTCCTGCGGACTGAAAACCCCGGCGCACGGCATGGTGATCTCCCTGCCGGTGGACGACGTCATGGGTCTGGAACAGTAAAAGAGAAAAGCAACAACGGCGCCTGCCTCCTTCCCTTTTCGGGAGTGACAGACGCCGTTTTTCTTTGCTCCTCTATGGCCTTACAGGTCCTGGATGTTCATCTTCTCCATCTCGCTTTTCTTATTGCGGCTGTGGCGCACTGCAAAGAAGATCGCCAGCAGGATCAGTGTCATGATGTTGCCTATCAGCAGAGTCATCACCATCGTCCCAATCACCTGCCAGATGCCGCCGTAGGCCGCTACACTCAGCACCGGAATCAGCGAAAGAAGAAAGCTGAGCACCGGCAGCACCAGTCCCGGAATGGGCGAGCGGGTGCGCGCCAGAAACACCTCCAGCACCACCGGCACCACCCAGAGAAAAAACAGCACGATCAATAATGTTCTAGAAGCAACCTCCATCCTCACTTCTCCTCCTTTGCTTTTTTGTAGGCGTGGATCAAGATTTTTGCCGTGTCAAAATCCAGCTTGTCGTTGACCGCCAGGCGCTTGACGAGCGCGACGTAGGGGTCCTCCTCCTGGCTTTCGCCCAGCTGGATCTTTTGAATCAGCCGGTCCAGCCGCAGGCGCACCGTCGGATAGGTCACCCCATACTGGGAGGCAATCTCCTTGAGCGAGCCCGACGCCAGCAGAAACTTTTTGATGAACACCACGTCCTCATCCTCCAGATTGGCCATCCATTCCGGTACAACCTCAATCATTCCTTTTCCCCCTTTTCTGTTTTTTTTATTATACTCTTTCATTTTCTTAAAGTCAATATTTATTTTTATTAAAATCAAAAAATAATTATATTTTAATTTATAGGATTTTCTCTGTAGGAAAACAAAAAAAGCGCCGCTGATGCGGCGCTTTTTTTCGGTCAGCTTCTTAGCAAACGCTGTCCCAATATTCCTTCATCACCTTGTACCGCTGCCAGCGGTCGGTTTCCTGCCGGATGTCGCTCTCGCTGGCGCCCTGATAGAGCAGGATATCTTTGAGCACGCCGTTTAGATCGGCCGCGTCCTCCTGCGTGAGCTCGGCCGGCTCCTCCTCCCACTCGTACTGCGGCAGCACAAAGCCGGTGTTGCGCTCGACGGTGACATAAAAGACCGCCCGCGTCCCCTGCGGGGCGGTGCGCACAAAGCGGTACTGCGCGTAGTCGGACTGCAGCGTCTGGCTGTCGTACTGCGCCAGCAGCTCGTCCAGCAGGGCGGTCACCTCCTCGGAGGCGTCCGGCGTATAGCCGCACAGGGCCGCCAGCTGACCCACCACCTCGGGGTAAAAGAGGTTGAGCAGCTGCTGACGGGCGTTGTAGAGCAGGTAATCGACCGGCTCGATGGCGGCGGCGCCATACTGGGTCTGCAGGTACTGCTCCAGCTCCTGCACGGTGTGATATGGGATTGGTTGCATACAAAAATCTCCTTTAGATGTGGAAGGTCATGCCGAGAAAATCGGCCTTGCGGTCGCGGCGGTTCTCATAAAACTCCTTGCGCAGCGTCACCATGCTCATCGTATCGTAGCCCAGACGGCGGTAGAGCCGCAGCGCGTCCTCGTTGCGGGTGACCACCTGCAGCACCATCGCCTCGACGCCTGGCTCCTCTTTAGCCTTCTGCTCGGCCAGGGCGATGGCGCGGGTGGCGATCCTCTGCCCGCGGCGCTCCTTGTCCACAAAGATGTCCGCCAGCTCCATCACAATCGGGCCGGCGCGGTAGAGGTGGACAAAGCCCACATCCTGCCCATCCTGCAGAATCACATACAGCCGGTGATCCTCTGCGGTCCAGCGGCGCAGGTCATCCAGCACGGGGCTTTCTTCCCCAGACTCAGTCTGCTCCGCTTCATCTTCTCTGCCGACCAGTCCGCTGTGGAACCCCCAGAACGCCTCGATGCGGCGCAGGGTGGCGGCAAAATACTGCTCGGTGTATAAAATCAGTTCGGTCATCGTCAAATTCCTTTCCTGTTTATCGGTGGGTGTTCGGATTTTGGGATGATTTAACCGGTGCTTTTGTTCTCACGCTTTCTTTTTTCCGTCGGGGTGGGTGGCCTACCCCTTGATGATACCACATTCCCGTCCAAAAGAAAAGCTACTCGTCAAAATAAAACAGCTCCTCAAACTTCTTGTCCAGCGCGATGCACAGGATCAGGGCGAGCTTGGCGGTGGGGTTAAACTGCCCGGTTTCGATCGAGCTGATGGTGTTGCGGGAGACGCCCACCATCTCGGCCAGCTGCCCCTGCGAGAGATGCTTTTCGGCGCGGGCAGCTTTCAGGTGGTTTCTTAAAATCAGTTTCTCGTCCATCGTCTATCCTTTCCAGATGTATCCAATCAGGTTGAGCAGCGCTGCGACCGTGTACCCAATCGCTGTGATCAGCCGCATCTTCCCTCGCAGCAGTGCAAACTGATAAAACTGCGCCACTGCCAGATAACCAAAATACATGGCGCCGATATCAAACAGCGACTCATCCTTCCAAAACAGGCGAATCACCAGCAACAGAAGGAAGATCACCGTCATGCCGATCATCCCCACCATCGTCGACTGGGCAGAGATCACCTTGTCCCGCTCGTCCTGGACGTGATTTTCTAGGCGGCTCCTGCGCAAAATTTCTTCCTTGTTCATCCTCTTTCCCCCCTACCCCAGCACCGTGATGACATAGCAGACGGCAAACAGCACCGCCGCGACCAGGCCTAAAATGGCGGCGATCAACCGTCCGCGCTCGTGGGTGACTTTGTACATTCCGTATGCCTCAAAGCCCAGATACGCCCAGAACACCGCCATCAGCTGGTAGTTGTCCTGACCATTGAACCAGTTGAATACTATCAACGCGAGGTACATCAGGCTCATCGCGGCGACGCCCCAGCGCCGGCCCCTGCTTGCGATGTATTCGGTGCCCTCATCCTTCTTTTCGTTTCTGCTCCTTGCCAAAATTTCTTCCTTGGTCATATTCGTTTCCTCCTATCAAAAAGCGCGAGGTTTTGATGATGAATGACAAGTATACTTGGTATCTTCATGATAGCACTGCCAAGTGTACTTGTCAATAGGTTTTGCAAAGTTTTGTTGGCAGAATTTTTTCATCGCTAGTGGTATCTGTGAAAGAAAATTTTCATCCCTCCCGCCTTAATGAAACTTTATTTACATTTTACCTTGCTGTGCGGGAAGTTCTTACATAGTCTTTGCTATAATAAAGGCGAAGGAAAAAATAAATCTTCAGGAGGATAAAAAAATGGCTACTACAATCAAAAAACAATCCGCCTCCCAGTCGCAGAAGCTGATGGTCTTTGTGCTGACCATGTCTTTGTATGGACTGGCGACCCTGTTCACCGAACTGATTCCAAAATTTCAGGTAGGCATCGTTGAATTTTCTGTTGAATATTTTCTGTTCATCCCGCTGACCCTGGCGATGCTGTTCGACCCGCTCTCCGCCGCCCTGGGCGCCGCCACCGGCGAGCTTGTCTTCAGCGAGATCATGCTGGGCCAGTTTGGCGGTCTGGGCGAGCTGGAAAAATTTATCACCGTCACCATCGGCGTCTACATCGCCGGCCGCATGGTCAAGGACCCGACCAACCGCAAGATGGTCGGCATCGCCGCCATCACCGGCACCGCAGCCCAGCTGCTGATGGGCACCATCGTGGACATCTGCAAGGTGCAGTTTGCCGTCGAGGACTTTGAGGCGGTCGCCGGTCTGCCGGAGAGCGTCTTTGCCACCGAAGGCTTCGCCTTCTTAAATGACCTGTGCTTCTCGGGCATCCTGTTCTGCCTGCTGCCCACCCTGTATCTGGTTCCCAAGCTCTACGGCAAGATCGAGCCGCTGCTGGGCATGCAGCCGCGCACCGCACAATCCGCTGTCAGCGGCCTGAGCAGCAAGGCGCTGGTCATCTGCGGCATCGGCTTTGTCTGCGCGATCGTCGCAGAGCTTGCCGCCACTGCCGGTATGTCTCTGATTGAGTGGGAAGCCGACTGGGCCGAAAGCGGCACCGCAGTCGCCGTCGGTATGGTGATTGCAGCCGTCGTCGCCATCGCTGTCATCGCCTATATGAAAAAGGCGAGTGAAAGGAAAGTGGCATAATGATGAACGCGGTTGAGATTGCACACCTGACCTTCACCTATCCGGGTGCGTCTCAGCCCACCCTGCGGGACATTTCCCTTCAGATTCAAAAAGGGGACTTCCTTGCAATCGTTGGCAACAACGGCTGCGGGAAGTCCACTTTGTGTAAGGTCCTCAACGGCCTGATCCCCCACTTCATCGCCGGGGAATTTGAGGGAAGCGTCACCGTGGAGGGGCTGAACACGCTGGAAACCGATATCGGCGAACTGGCAAAAAAGGTTGGGTATGTCTACCAGGATTTTGAAAATCAGATCGTCCGCCCCACCGTGCTGGACGACGCCTCCTACGCCTGCTTAAACTACGCCTTCCCCGACTACAAGGAGCGCGGCAGAAAGGCGCTGGAGCAGTGCGGGCTGCAGGGCCGCGAGGAGGAATATATCTGGCAGCTTTCCGGCGGGCAGACCCATCTGCTGGCGCTGGCCGGGGCGGTCTCGCTGCAGCCGGACATCCTCATCCTCGATGAGCCGATCGCCCAGCTGGACCCGATGCACGCCGACCGCATCTATGAGGTACTGCGGGAGCTGAACGAAAAGCACGGCAAGACCATCATCGTCATCGAGCACCACACCGAATACATCGCCGACTACTGCAAGCATGTGCTGCTGATGCGCGACGGGCAGATTCTCTGGCAAAAGCCCACCGTCGAGGCACTTCAGCGGGTAGAGGAACTGCAAAGCTGCAATATCTTTCCGCCGCAGGTCACCCAAGCGGCCCACCGGCTGCAACAGCAGGGCACCCTCCCTGCCGGTTCCCTGCCCACCACCATCGAAGAGGGCAAACGTGCCTTTTCCCCACTTCGCTTTGCGGGCAACATTCCCTATACCCAGCCGCCGCGCTCCGAGGAACCGGTCGTTTCTTTCCAGAACGTGAAGCTGGCCTACCGCTCGGTCAAGGGCGAGCCGCGGGTGATCTTTGAGGATTTAAACCTCTCGATCCACAAGGGCGAGCGGGTGGCGCTGATCGGCTCGAACGGCGCAGGCAAATCGACCATGATGAAGATGATGGTTGGCCTGCTGCGGCCGAACAGCGGTTGTGTTTCGCTGTACGGCGAAGCCATCAGCGAAAAAAAGGCGGAGGACCTCTCCCGCCAGATCTCGCTGGTCTACCAGAACCCGGAGGAGATGTTCATCAAGGACAGCATCCGCGCGGACATCTCCTACGCCATGGAGGTGCGCGGCGTGCGCAACTGGCAGCAGCGCACCGACGAACTGCTTGCCCGTTTCCGCCTGAGCGACCTTGACGGCCGGGACGGCAGGCTGCTTTCCGGCGGGCAGATGCGCCGGGCAAGCCTTGCCATCGGCATCGCCCTAAATCCCGGGGTGCTGCTGCTGGATGAGCCGACCGCCAACCTGGACATCGCTACCCGGCGGGAAATTATCGACGTGCTGCAGCAGATGAAGGACATCATCAACACCGCCGTCATCGCCACCCACGACATGCAGCTGGTCTGCCAGTGGGCGCAGCGCATCATCGTGCTGTGCAACGGCAAGGTGGTCGCTGACGGCTCCCGCGACGAGATCTTTTCCCGCCAGGACATCGCCGGGCTGGTCGGCATCCGCCCGCCGGAGATCTTCTCGATGGCCCGCGCGCTGGACAACCGGGCTCTGTGCTATACCATCGACGAGTTCACCAGCAGCTTTCAGAAAGGAGTCTAACAGATGGATGGGAAAATTTCCAAAAAGCTTTCGGAAAATATTCTGGATAAATTTTCGATGGATTTTCTGCGCAACCAGGTACTGAAAAACGCCTACGGCAACAACGACACCGTCATCGCCGCGATGGACCCGCGGATCCTGATCGCGTGGTATCTTTTCTTCGGCATCGTGCCGTGGTTTGTCAGCGACATTCCCTTTTTGATGGGCAGCTTTTTGCTGGTCATGGCCACCACCCTGCTTGCCCATGTGGCCGGGTTGGTGCTCTTTTTATTCGGGCTGGGCGTTTTCTCCCAAACCGGTTACCTGTTTCTTGTGACCCTTCTGTTCGGCGGCGACGCCTCGGCCATCGCGCCGCTGCTGGTGCTGACCCTGAAGGTCGCCACCGTGTCGTTGGCCTCGGTCACCGTCTTTTCCGGCCTGGATCCAGACAAGCTCTCCAACGGCTTGATGTGGTACGGCTGCCCGGAGCGGCTCTCCTTCTCCATCTCCTACGCCTACCGGATGCTGCCGATGCTGATGGAGGAATTTCAGAACGTGCTGCTCTCCTACCGCCTGCGCGGCAACCCGCCTGAACATCAGAATTTTTCCGGGAAGGTGCGCTACCTGATCTATCAGGTCAAGATCATCATGCAGTCCTTTTACCCGCTGATGCTCAACACCGCCAAGCGCTCCCGCACCACCGTTGAGGCGCTGGAGCTGCGCGGCTACCGCTACGCCGCGGTCAACAAGGAAGTCAAAAAGCTCAAACTTTCCTCCCTGAAGGTCGGCTACAACGACCTGATGTTTTTGGCAGTTTCGCTGTTATTTGTCGCTGTTTCCCTGCTTGTCTCCACCTTGATTTAACCCCACAGAAAGAAGGTTCCCCCCTTGCGTATTGATTTTCACACCCACGGAAAGCTGGCAAAGCAGCTTCCCTTCTCCACCGTTTACACCGACTGGCTGTTTGCCCAGGCCAAATCCGCAGGGCTTGACGCCATCTGCCTGACCGAGCACTTCAACACCCTGCAATTTGACGAGCTGTACCGCTACATCGCCTCGGTCAGCCGGCGGGTGGGCGACTGCCTGGAGCTGGAAAACGGGCTGCGCATCTTCCCCGGCATGGAGACCGACGTCGCCGAGTGCGGCCACATCCTGTCGGTCGGCCCGCTGGAAGCAATCCTCGAGCTCAACCGCCGCCTTGCCCCCTACAAGGCAAAGGGAAGCTTTCTTCCCTTTGCGCAGCTGATGGATCTATTTGACCAGTACCCGGTGACTGTCGGCTGTGGACACCCCTTCCGCGCGCCGGGACATGTGCCGGAACAGCCGGTCGAGCAGCTCAAACGCCTGTCCTTCCTGGATCTGAACGGCAAGGACATCGCCCTGGACCGCGCACGCACCGAGCGGCTGACCTACGCGCTGGCCGAAAAGCTCGAACTGCCGGTCATCTCCGGCAGCGACACCCATCAGGCGGTGCAGTACGGCTGCATCAGCACCGTGCTGGAACAGGACTGCACCACCTTCGATGAAATCTTTTCGCAGGTGCGCGCCGGAGCATACCGAATTGAAGTCGCGCAGCAGGCAGCCTTTCAGGTGCAGACTGCCTCGCTGCTTAAGCGGGCGCTCAAGGAAATTCATGCCCTGGGAGGCGATTATGTCTCTATCCTGACAGTCAAAACTGTGGTATAATAAGCGGGAGGGAATCCCCCCCACTTTTATTTTGAATGTATCATCAGAAAGGATAAGGCCATGACCCTGCAACTCCCTGTTTCTTCGGCGGAACTGACCCGCGCCGAACAGAAAATCCTGGATTTTATCAATACCAACCCCGACACCTTTCTCTTTTCTTCCATCGGCCAGTTGGCGCAGCAGCTGGAGCTGTCCGACGCCACCCTTTCCCGTTTCGCGCGGCATGTGGGCTGCCAGGATTTTAAGGAGCTGAAAAATCTGGTGCTGGAACAGTCCGCCTCCGGTCCAGCCGTCAAGCTGGCAGGCGCCTTGCAGGAGGGGGAGAGCTTTTCGCTTTCTGCCTGGATGAACCGCCAGCAGCTTTATCTGCAAAAAACGGCTGAACAGCTTGATCCCGCAGAATTTGAGCGCGCGGTGCAGGCGCTGATACAGGCTCGCCAGGTTTATATTCACGGCAAAAACGCCTCGGGCTCGCTGGCGCAGCTGCTCTTTTTCCGGCTCCGGAGGCTGGGAATCGCCGTTTCTCTGCTGCCCTCCAGCGGCTCGGAGCTGTTGGAGGGACTGCACCTGGCGCATCAGGGGGACCTTGTGATTCTGTTCAGCCTCTCCAAGCTCAGCCGGGAGGGAAGGGTCATTCTCGACTACGCCAAAACAGCCGGTTACACCACCCTGTCCTTTGTCAGCCGAACCTGTCTTCCGCCAGAGGAAAGCGCGCAGATTAACCTCTTTTCCTACCGCGGCACCGAGAAGGAATACCACTCGATGGCCGCTCCCTGCATGGTGCTGGACGCATTGGTGGTTGCCCTTGCCTCCCGCATCGGCCGTCAGGGCGCGCAGTCGCTGGAAAGCCTGCAGCGTCTGAAAAAAGAATACGGCGGCAGTTTGGGATAAATCGTTCTTTTTTGCACAAAGCAGCGGCCCCAACCTTTTTCTTAAAAGGTTGGGGCCGCTTTCTCTGTGGGTTTCAGCCGGCTGCTCAGTTGTTGCCGTTGTTGTCGTTTCGGAATTCATCCAGACGCGGCGGGAAGAAATCCTCCATCGGGAACTGGATCTTCTTAAACATTTCGCACGGATCACCGGTGGAGTATTCGCTCTCCTTATCCGGGATGCAGAAGTCATAGGCCGGCACCATCATCTGCACCTTGCGCTGCAGCTGGACGATGGTGAACAGGCCCAGGGTGATGTAGACCTCCTTGCTGACCGAAACTTCCTGGAAGTTTCCGCCCACCTGGCTGCAGATCTGGCAGGGGATCACCGCGCCGGGGCAGCAGGTCTTGGCCGGGCACTCCACATAGCGGCTGGCCAGACAGATCGGGTCAACAATCTGCACCACGGCGTTTGGCATGGCGGTCAGCTGCTCGTTGCCGTTGCAGCAGCCTGCATGGGAGGAGAAGACCCTGGCGTTGGCCTCGCTGCCATACAGGATGACCTTCTTGGAGAAGTAGGAGATGCCGCAGCAGTTGACTGCCGGCGTCCCCGGCGATAAGTACACGGACATTTCGACCAAAAAGTAAAAGGTCATATCCACCGAGTAAAAGCCCTTGTTGAAGGGCACGCTCTCCACGTCGACGCAGACGTTTAAAACCTTTACCTTTTTGCACTTGATGCTGGCCGCCTTATCGATAATCGGCTGCGTCTTGTCGCTGAAAAAAACCTGCAGATCCTCCAAGCAATCCTTGTCATACGATTGCACAGGATAGAAGTCCTTTTTTTAAAGTGTCCTATAGCTTTTAAAACGGCAGATCACACGGCATTCGAGCGTATACATTCTGCCCTATCTGTTCAATGGGTTCCGTCGACAATGACTGCACCAGCTTCGGACAAAGCATCTGCCACACGCTGAATCAGCGGACAGCGTCGGCCGCTCTTTTCTTTGGTACACACTCCCAGATGCACTGCATCTGGATGCAAGCTGAGCAGTCGTTCCACCTTCTCCTCCATTCCCTCGTCCCATACCCCAATTCCCTGCGCATCACAGCCATTGCAGCGAAAAAACGCCTCCAATTCCAAGGGCTCTTGGTAACGTGCAAAAGTTTTTGTTTTGCTATTAAAAGCCTGTAGGCAAGCTGCTCCGGTGCACACCCTGTTTGCCTTTAAGCAGGTCAACATTACAATTTTTTTCATTGTGGTGCTCTCCTCCCATTGGGTCGATATGGATGATAGTAAATGTGCATCAGTCCATCGGAACCAGTAAAAATTTCTGCGTCCACCTCATAGATTTCCTTAATCAGCTCCTTGCTTAAAATCTCTTTCGGCGTACCTTGGGCAACAATCTTTCCTTGTTTTACCGCATAGATGCGGTCACAGTACATGGCAGCGACATTTAAGTCGTGGACTGCAGAGATCACCGTCTGCTCCAAACCTTTTACAATATCCATCAACCACAACTGGTATTTGATGTCCAGATGGTTTGTGGGCTCATCCAAGATCAGACACGGCGTCTGTTGTGCCAGGGCTCTGGCCAAAATGACTCTCTGCTGCTCACCGCCCGACAAGGTGGAAAAAGAGCGATTTTCAAACTCCTCCATCCCCACCGTTTTCAATGCCTGATGTACAATCTGAAAATCCTGCATGGTATCCCGATCCAGCGCACGCTTATGCGGAGCCCGGCCCATCATGACCACATCTTGCACGCTAAATTCAAAATTGTAGTAATTGTGCTGTGCAACGACTGCGATTTTCTGGGCAGATTCTTTCACACGATAATGTGAAAGTTCCTTTCCATCCAAATAAACTGCTCCACCGCTTGGAGAAAGCACGCGATAGATGCAGCGCAACAGGGTGCTCTTTCCGCTGCCGTTTGGGCCAATAATCCCTACAAATTCCCCGTCGTTGGCTTCAAAATCGATCCCCCTGAGAATCTGCGCATTGCCCAGCACAGCTTGGAGCTGCTGCGTGGTAACTTTCATGATTCCTTCCCTCCGAATCCATACTTTTTGCGTACCATGAGCCAGATAAAAACCGGCGCGCCAATCATGGAGGTCAGGATACCGATTGGCAGTTCGGTTCGTTCCAGCATGGTTCGGCAAAGAACGTCCGCCCACAACAAAAACAGCGCTCCCAGTAAGGTACACAGTGGCACAAGCTTTTTGTGGTCGGTGCCAAACAGCATGCGAACAATGTGCGGGATAATTAAGCCCACAAATCCGATTACACCCGCTGCATACACTGCAAAGCCAACCATCAGTGATGAAACAATGAGATAGAGAATCCTCCATCGGTGCAGATCGGTACCCAGCGTAATCGCCGACTCATCCCCCAGCAGCATCAGATTCAGAGTGCGAAACTGCGTCCAGAAGAACAAAACCCCCAGCATGGTTGTGCACAGCAACAGGCCGTTGGTCTGCCAATCTGCCGATGCAAGGCTGCCCATCGTCCAGCGGACCACCGCTTCCATAGCGCCAGAACTATTGTTTTTGACATAAAGCAAAAAGTTGGAAACCGCTCCACAGATAGAGGAAAGAGCTGTACCGGCCAAAATCAGCTTCACCGAGGTTGCTCTGCCCCCGATATTGGCCAAGGTGATCACCCCCATCGAGACCGCGAAGGCGCCAAAGAAGGCCATCATCCCCACATATCCGTTTCCCAGAAAGGTGCCAATGCCCAAAATAATGGCAAAGGTCGCTCCCAAAGAAGCTCCTGAAGAAATTCCCAAAACGTAAGGATCGGCCAAAGGGTTCTTGACAATCGCCTGCATCACAACGCCTGCGACCGAAAGGGAAGCTCCGATTGTAATCGCCAAGATCAAACGCGGCAACCGAACATACCACACGATATCGCTCAAACTTCCGGAACCATATCGTTGTGCATCCCCGATTCCCAATATTTTAAACAGAATTACCCGGTACACATCCCCCATCGCCAAATCGACCGATCCGATCGTTACCGCCCACAGCAGCGACAGAATCAGCGCCGCTGTCAGTGTCAGGATCACCATCCAATAAATGGGTTTTCCGTGCAGGACTCCGTTTTTTAAATCTATTTTTTTCATCACTGTATGCTCTATCCTTCCATGATGGTTTCTTTATTGATAAAGCTCAGGATATAAATTTTTAGAAATATCTAAAATGCCATCCAGGGTGCGCATTCCGCTGCAATAAATTCCCGAAAGGTTAATTGGATAGACCCTTCCATTCTGCACGGCATCCAACGATGCAAATTTCAGGTCCTGTGTAATCAGGTTGACGACCTGTTCACCGGCGTAGTCCACATCCCCCACTGTGTATCCATCATACCATACCATAAAAATCGCATCCGGATTGATGGCAATCAAATCTTCTGCGCTGATATTGCCGTTTTCGCCATGTTTGCCGACAGCCAGCTCAGCGCCGCCGTTGATCGCGACATTTCCCCCCAAGGTATCTTCGCCATAGACGCGGTAACTTCCGCCTTCATCCTCCAATACGGCGACCGTCAGACGTTTTGCTCCTTCCAAGTGCTGGTTAATCTTCTCCACTTCCCCTTTGATTTCATCCACAATTTTTTGTGCACGATCTTCTACATCAAAGATTCTTCCTAAAGTCAGGATATCTTCGCATTCCTCATTCACCGTCTGTGGATTTTCAGTCGCCGGACCTCGACATGCGCTGTTCAAAGACATATAGGTTCCAACATGACGCTCATGCCAAAAATCCACATCTCCCAAACGGTCATCTGAAAAGGTGCTGTACCATCCCGTGATAAAGTCTGGCTCCAGCGCCATCACTTCCTCTTTGCTTGGCATATTTTCATAATAGTTGATCTTTTCAAATTCATCGCGCAAATCTTCGCGAATTTCCCCGTCCAGTCCGCATGCACCGACGATTTTATCGCCCAAGCCCAAGGCAAGCAGCGTTTCGATGTTGTTCTGGTTTTGTGCCCACACCCGTTCCGGTGCTTTGTCAAAGGTATACTCCACCTGCTCCTTCTCATAGTTATAGGTGGTGATCGTTAACGGGTAGTTGTCACTTGTCTTTGTGTCCGACGATTCCTTTTCCTGGTCTGTCGTTTGCATCTGCTGAGTCTGCTGAGTCTGCTGAGTCTGCTGGGTCTGGGCGCTCTGATTCTCTGCGGGTGTGCTCTGGCAGGCGGTCATGCTCCCAACGCATATTGTCGCACACACCAGCAAGGCTAAAAGTTTTTTCATGGTTGTTCTCTCCTTTTTTATAAAAAAATAAACCGCCGGACTCTCAAAAGCCCGACGGTTTGCAGCACAAATAGGCCCTCCTTAAACAAAAGAGGGGACAACAAAAAGATGTTCTTTGAGTCCGAAAAAACATCTACTGACAACCTTTTCTACGAATGTATTCTGACTTAGATCTCATCATCTTCCCCCCAGCCTTCCCAGATACCGAGATATCCAGTGACCGAAAACAGCTTTGCCATTTTCCAAAAAGGGAGAACACTCCATCATTACAGCAGCGTTCCTGTGTGGGATTTGCACCCAACTTCCTGGTGTGCACTTTCCAGCGCATACCAAAAATTCGTAAAACGGATTTTTCAATTGTAATCTTATTATAACTTTTATTTAAAAAAAGTCAATACTTCTTTTAAATTTTATCGTTTTTGTACTTTTTTAACTCTCGATCCCCTTACGTGCCAAGAGTCCTTTTGTCCGATAATAATGTTTTATCTCCCGCATCTCTGTCACCAAATCTGCCTGCTCCAAAACCTTCTGCGGGCATCCCCGACCGGTAAATACCAGCTCCACAGATGCTGGCTTTTTCTGGACCAACCCCATCAGTTGTTCTTCTGTCAGCAGGTGAAGCTGAAATGCCACGTTGATTTCATCGCAAATGACCAGATCATATCTTTGGCTGCACAGGATCTCACCTGCTCTGCGCATGCCCCTATCCGCAGCGTCTCGGTCCTCCTGCGTCGGATTTTTTCCAATCAAACACCCTTTCCCTGTACCGTATAGTTCAACAACAATCCCTGCTTTGCGCAAAACAGACACTTCACTGTATTCCATATCCTTGATAAACTGCCCGATATAAACTCGAAGCCCCGCTCCCGCTGCTCGGACAGCCAACCCGATCGCAGCTGTTGTTTTGCCTTTACCATCTCCGGTATAAATCTGAAACTGTCCCTGCTCCATTTCGCATCGCATCCTTTCCGGCAAAATTACCTCCAATTGTGGTCATTGTAGCATATTTTCTTTCTCTTTACAAATTTTCAGTGCACCCATTGTCCTCTTGTTTTAATAGAAAAGCCCCTCCCCAGACGTTTTTGTGTCTAGGAAGGGGCTTTTTGTGGTTATCGGCTATTTGCGGAAATAATCCTTGATGCTCTCTACAACCGCCTTTGCCACCTCGTGGGTGTTCGGCGCCTGCAGGTGCAGGATCGGGGTGTCGTTGTCGTCGTCATAGTACCAGCTAAATCGCTTCGCGCGATCCCAGTCCAGCTGCTTGGAGCCGTTGGTGCGGATGTCGTAGCCCGCAGCGGCGAAGTGATCCTTGTAGACAAAGCGGTTGTTTGCCTCATCAAAGCTGCGCTTGATGTGGTGGCCCAGACGGTCGCCCACAAAGCCCTCAGCCTTGTACGGGATAACAGAGCACTCGCTGTCCTCCTCGACCACCAGGATGTAAGCCGGTCTCGCATCCGCGAAGCCCGCATAGTCGAAGGAGCTTACCTCCTCCGCTGCGTTAAAGTTTGCCTCGCGCAGCTCCTTGACGATCTCCTTTGCCAGCTGGCAGCCGGTCTCGTTGACGATGATAACCTCTTTGTGTCCCCAAAATGCGTTCAGTGCCATAAAAATTTCCTCCTTAAATATGTAAAATTGATTTATTGCAAAGCGGCCTATTCCGCTTCACTGACTGTTTTGTCTGCTGGGAGCTGCTTCTGATCCAGTCCCAGCGCCTTCCAGGCGTTCTCGATAGCGATCTGGACTGTATCGGTGTCGATCTTGATACCGTGAGCAGCACACTGCTGCTCGATGTAGTCCTTGGCCCAGGCAAACTTCTCGGCTCCTTTTCCCTGTGCGTTAAAGATGATCTCCGCCGCCTGGACGCCGGCCACCGCATAGTTGCAGATGCTCTCCCACTGGCTGTTGGTGAGTTTGGATTTGATCAGCGGTACCACAACGCTGGTCACAATCACCGACAGCAGGCCAATTACGGCCACCACAACCTGTGTCATGTCGATTTCCACAGCCTTTCACCTCCTTTCCCGTTCGCATACCTTTTGTCCTTTACCAATTCCCGACGGTGCCGCCAAAGCCCTTCTTTTTGAGATCGTCGGCGGTTTTCTGGGCTTCGGCTGCGGTCGCAAATTTGCCCACGCACACCACGCTCGAGCCCGCCGAACCGGACAGGAAGCAGAAATACCCCTTGTCCGCAATCTTCTCCTTGAGGTCCTCCGCCGCCGCTGTGGACGGGAAGGCCCCACACTGCACGGTGTAGGGCAGCTGGCTTTTCTGGGCCTGGCCGTTGAGTTTGGCGATGATGGCCGGGTAGTCCTTGTAGGCGACGTCCCGGTCGACGCTGCCCGCGACGCCGTCCACCTTGCCGCTGCCGGTGTACTGCCAAATGCCGTGCGCGTGCTTGGAGGTGCAGGCGCTGGCGTACTGGGCAATCCACTTATCATAGGCGGTGAGCTGATCGGGCAACAGGTAGCTGTCCAAAAAGTCCTTGGAGCAGTAGAGCATCGCATAGTAACCGGCGGCCTCGACCTCATCGAGGAAAGCCTTGCAGATGTCGGTGTTGACCTGTTTGCTGCCGCCGGTGTAGATGCTCTCATACTCGATGTCGAAGGCAATCGGGTAGCTGAGCTTGTACGGCTTGACCGCCTCGATAACCTCTTTGGCCGCCCGTCCGGCCGCCTCTGCGGTGGTGGCGTAGCTGTACAGGTACACGCCAACCGCGAGTCCTGCTGCCAGCGCGCCGCTGATGTGCGACCGGTAACGGGTGTCCTCCTTGAGTGCACCGTTGTTGTAGCACCAGCCGACCCGGATCATCGCAAAGTCGATGCCCGCCGCCTTGACCCTCGGCCAATCCACATTCGGCTGCCAGCTGGCTACATCAATTCCATTCTTTGTCACAATTTCACGTCCTTTCTTAATCCAGCAGAGCGTCGACGCCCTGCTTTGTTAAAAAGTCCTTCTGCTTGTGTTTGACGCTGGTCGCATACTCCAGCGCCGCGTGCATATCCCCGTTGCAATGCGCGTCCGGTATACGCTGCACAGCCCGTGCCGTCGCCTCGCCGAGCGCGATGGAGGCGTTGGTGCTCTGCACCAGTAACACAATCAGGTCCTTTTGGGACTTGTCCTGCTCATCGCGGTCGCTGTCCCGCTTCGCCAGCCGCTTTTCCAGGCGTTTGACGATCAGTCCCATGATGGCGCTGGGTATCCCCATCGCCGCCACAAAGCCCACCAGCAGCTGCCAGATGTCTAGTTCAATCAATGGCTTCACCCCCTTCCAGCCCTACCCCGTTTTGAGCGAAAAGTTGCATCCAATCGTGCAACTTTTTTGCTGTTTCGAGAAAATTTTTATAAAATTTCTGTCGCTAACGTTTTAAGATAAGCAATGACCGGCGCCCACTTGGATGGTGGGATCACCTGTCCATGAGAAAAAAGGTTCCTCCAGTCATGCTCCGGCAAGCTGTCCAAGCCATACACATCCTCCAGCACCTGCTGTGCCGTTCGAAGCAAGACGTTGCCTTTGGGCTGCGGAATGGGAGACAGCGCATCTGGCACCGCTTTCCCGCGCCGTGTATACTCGCCGTCGATAGCTGCTTTGAGCTGCGTGTAGTCGCTGGCCCGCACCAGCTGGCCGACGGCAATATTCTGACCGAGATTGGCAATCAGTTCTGCCTGCGCTTCGGCTGTGCAGGCGGTGTTACACTGACCGGTACAAGAACCCGTACAACTGCTGCAACTTCCTGTGCAGCTACCGGTACATCCACTGCAACCTGTACAGCTGCCTGAGCATGAACCAGAGCAACCCCGGCAAGTACCTCTACAGGTACTGGTACACTGCCTGCTGCAATCTGCGGAGCAGGTCTCGGCGCAGGTGCGGGAACAGTTTTGCGTACAATAGGTTGTGCAGGCCATTATCCATTCGCCCCTTCTTTCCCTCGGGCAAAAGAACCTGCCTTTTCTGCATATTCATGCGAAAAGACTATTTTATTAGTCTGGGGGGGGGGCACATCTTACGCAACTGCATATTGATACCTCCATTTTTTTACTTATTCATTTCGAGAAGTAATTGCCTTACTATGCGTATTTCAGAAAAACAAGGGGTTCTCCTTTCTAATAAACAAAGCGAGTCTTTCAAAAATCCACGCTCTTATCACAGAAAAAATCAAATTTTCTCACAGCACCAAAGGAAGAATAAATATACATTTTATCCCGCCTTGCTTGCTTCGGCCTCCAGCCTTACAATATACTGTTCCAGGAGTTCGTTGTCCCGAACGTTGATCGCCATCAATGTCAGGCTTCTCCAGTAAGCGATATCCAGCATCGTCTCACCCTGGTAATCTTCCTTGCTGATGATCTCTCGCAGGAAAGCCTTTATTTCTTCTTGCGTTCCTGCGCGCAGTTGGATTGTCCTGAAAAAATCATCGACATAGTTCTCATCCAGTAAGCCTATCGCCTTAATGCTGGAAACAATCAATTCTGCAAATTGAATACCATGTTCTGTGAGCCGCTCCATAAGCTGCTGGACAATATCAAATTGATCATCTTCAGAAAAAGATTTGATAGCAGCACACTCTTCGCTAGTGTCCTGACCCATCCCCAACTTTAAAAACAACTTGGAAAACGTAATAAGATAATGAAATTCTGTCTGCTCCATGTTTTGTCTCCTTCTATACGATTTCGGTAGCCAAGTTCTTTAAATATAAGATCACAGGGCTCCATTTGGATGGTGGAATGACGGTTCCAGATGTAAAATCGTTTCTCCAATCATGCTCCGGCAAGCCGTCCAGACCATACACATCCTCAAGGACCTGCTGTGCCGTTCGAAGCAAAACGCTGCCTTTGGGCTGCGGAACGGGAGACAGTGCATCTGGTGCTGCTTTCCCGCGCCGTGTATACTCGCCGTCGATGGCTGCTTTGAGCTGCGTGTAGTCGCTGGCCCGCACCAGCTGGCCGAGGGCAATATTTTGACCGAGGTTGGCAATCAGTTCCGCCTGCGCTTCGGCTGTACAGGCGGTGTTGCATTGACCAGTACAAGAACCTGTACAACTACTGCAGCTTCCTGAACAGCTACCGGTACAACCTCTGCAGGATGTACATCCCCCACTACATGAACCCGAGCATGATCCAGAACAACCACCAGAGCATGTATTGGAACATCCTTTTCCACAATCATTATCACAAGCAGTGCAGTTTCTTCCACATCCTCCATCGCATCGATTATCACAACTATGAGAACAATTTTGCGTACAGGTTGTTTCGCATCTTGCCATTATTCTATTTCCTCCTCCGCATAAACGCCTGCAACAGCCACCCATTGGCTTCCGTCCCAAAAATGTGTCAGTCCGTTGGGCTGGATCCACAGAACGTTTGTTTTCTCCGGGGGCGTTTCGCTAACTACATATCCCCCGCCGCTTCCTGTATTCAAAACAATCGGCCTCCCATAAATAATTCCCACATCATATTCCTCCTCCGATGATAAAGCCGGAATAGCTGCTCAACGTATAAACCCGTACCGCACCAGATTCCCGATAGTTCCCCTGTGTTTCTCCTATGGATGGCTTAACACGGTAACGGACTGTTTTCCAATTGCCTTGTGCCATCTCTGAAAAGTGAAGTTCACTTCCGGTATAAACAGCCTCATATTCCCCGTCATTAACCTGCCGCTCCAGTGTGTAGGTTACTCCCTCACCAGATGCAGGCTCCCAGGAAACGTTTAAGGTCTCCCCTGCTTTCAGCAGTTTTGGCGCCACCGTCACTGCCGGCACGTCTCCCAGAATAAAATAGGGTTTGTCCGGCGGTGTAAAATCAGCCGTCCAAACCGCTTTCTGGGTAATGCGAAACTCGTCAATATAGCCTGTAAAGTAGGAGTGATCCCCTTCCCGGTAGTCTCCAACTACCATAGGAACATTGACATCGGACGATAATACCCCATTCATATTTGTAGTAGCAAAAAGTACACCATTCCGATATGTTTTCGCTACACCGCCGCTGCGAACCAGTGCCCAATGGACCCATTCGTTTGGCATAACAGACAGCATCTGTACCCCATTTGTAATGTCCCATGTTGCAAAGACGGTAGAAGCATAAATCATTGTTCCCTGATACCCAACCAGGAGGCCGCCGCTCGTATTGGTTCCCGGACAATAATAACTTGAGAACCTTGCTCCTGTGCTGGCAGCTGTGCAATATTCCCACCAGTCGATAGTAAAATCATCACTGCCAAAGGTAATTGCGCTCGCAGGAAACAGGAGGCGGGAAGAGCCGTTAAAATACAGGCTTTTCCCGCCAAATTTACTCTGGTCTGCGGACACAACCACTCCCTGGTTGGTAAGCGGTACGCCATGCAAGCTGCTGTCTGTCAGATCATCCCCATGAAGCAGCAGCTTTGTACTGCTGTCGATTAAACACATCCCGTTTTCCCCCTACTGCATTACTCTCACCTGAACAGCCACATCCGCCTGCGGCTGTGCTCCCTCCGCGTAGGCGACAACGGTACCGTCCTGGTTTTCGAGCCAAATTTCCAGCACATCTTGCTCCCGCAGCAGCCGTCTGGTTGCAAGGTCAGCGTACAGGTCAAGGGCAGTTTTGTCCGCCTCCACCAGCGCCGTGATATCCTCCTGCGCCACCGTCTGCCGGTACAAATCTTCGGTCGATTCATCCGCTGCCCAGCTGGCCGCCGGCAGGGTGAGTGACCGGTAGGCGATCTCATAGTCCTTACCCGGGTCCCCCTTGTCCCCCTTGATGCCGCCGACCAACTTAAACCAGGCGGCGGTGTCGGACAGGGCCACCCCGGTGCTCTCTTTGAGTGCGAGATAGGCGGCTGTCGCTTCCGGGTTTTCGGTCACGACATCGAGCGGCTGATAGGTCTCACTGGGAGAGTAGACCCCACGCGGCACCAGCTGCGCGCGGCTGTCGGTCCGCTCATACGCTCCTGTGGTAGGGTTATAAACCTCCCACCAGTTATCCTCCCCAATACGGGGATAGTGCTTGATGGCCTCCTCTGCCGCCGCCTGCGCTTTCCGGGCCGCTGTTTCGCTTGCTTTGGCGTTGGTTTCTGCCGTCTGGGCAGCGGTTTTCGCTTCCTCCGCTGCTGTTGCGGAACCGCTGGCAGCTGTAGCCTGTTCGCTCGCCGTTTTGGCCGATTCTGCCGCAGCTGCTGCGCTTTCCGCCGCGTTTTGCGCTGCGGTCTCAGCCGATTCTTTCAGCTGTGAAGTCTCGTTCTTCCACTTCTCGACGTCTTTGGCGTAGGTGCTGACGGTGTTGATGGCCGCCGTGGCGGTATCCGCGCTGGATTTTGCGCTCTGCGCACTGGCTGCGGCCTGCCTTGCGGCCTCCAACGTTTCCTCGTACCGCTCCTTGATAACGTTGGATTCGGTGGCGACGTTCTGCTGGATTTCCTCAGCCAGCTGACGGGAGCGCTCCGCATTGGCCGCCGATTCCTGCGCCGCTGTGGCGGAGCTTTTGGCGTTCTCGACCATCCCAGCCACATTCTGCTGAGCCTGATCCACATAACCTCTTAACCCAGGGATAGTCTGGTTTTCCAGCACATTGACCACCTGCCGCAGGGATTCCGATTCCTCGGTCAGCTCCTGAGCTGTCTCGGTAGCTTCTTCCAGGACGGGCTTCATCTCAGTGAGGGCACTGTCTGCCCCTTCCATGGCATCGGTGATCTTCTCCACCGCCTCATTGACCTGCTGCTGGAACTGTTCCAGCTTATCCGGCGGAGGGACCGGTTGTGTCCCCTGCGGGTCTTTGCGGATAATCGCCGGATTGCCTGTCCACTTGGCGACAACGTTGTTTTTGGTGTCGATGCCGGTGAGCGTGAGCATCACGCGGCCCGGCATCAGGGTAAGTTCCCGGGTGATTTTCCAATTCAGCAGGATATGTTCATCTGTCAGTTTCTTTGGCAGGATCCACGTCGCCTCGGTGCCGTAATCCTCCGACACCGCCTTGATCTGATAGGACAGGGCGGTCAGGTCAACCTCCTCCCGCGCCTTTGGGAGGATAAACTGTACCGGCTCCACGTTGATCTCGCCCTGCATATAATAAAATTCCAGCGGCGGATAGTGGAGCCAGCCGCCGGTTGCATAGATTTTGCGCATGGGCTCCCCTTTCCGCAGCTACGCTGCCTTCGGGCAGGTCTTGTACAGATAGATCGACCGCTGCACCGCATCATACCCCAGCTGCCAGCAGGGCTCGGAAAGCAGCACAACAATATCGTCGCCGAGCTTCTGGCGCAGCTGGATATAGATGGCGCTGATATACCGCGCATGGGTCTTGGTGTACTCCTCCACGATCTCCTGCCAGGTGATGTTGCTCTCGTCCGGATGGCCGAACTCGCGGATGTAGGATTTAATCAGTGTGTCCAGCGCCATCAGCTTGATGCGGTCCAGCTCCAGCCGGTTGCCGTCCTCCTCGGGGATCTCCAGATAGGTGATGGAGTTGAGTGGCATCTCAATGAGCGCCTTGCGGATATCCATGACTGTCTTTTCCATACACTACTCCTCCTCGTTGTTCAAGCCGTCCCGCAGCTGCTCCATCTTGCGGATATACTGCGCCAGCAGGTCATTGTTTTGCATGTTGATGGCGATCAGGGTAAGGCTCTGCCAGAAGATGTCCTCCATCAGCACCTTGCTGTAGCCGGTGCGGGAAAGCACTCTCTTGACAATTTCCTGCCGCTCCTGAAGGGTGGACGGTGCAAACGGCTCGCGGATAACAGCAGCAAAGTCGTCGATGTAGTTGGGGTCAAGATACTCCACCTGCTTTGCAGCAGTAACCAGCTTCTCCACCTCCTTGCTGTCCCGCGCCTGCAGGCGGTCGAGCAGCTGGCCGCTGACGCTCTCCTTCTGCTCGTCGTTCATCCTGGCGACCTGCTCGCACTCCTTTTTGCAGTCCTCCCCGTTTTCCAGCTTTTGGAACAGCTGGGAGACGGTGAGCAGAAAATCAACCTGTGTTTTTTTCATCGTTGCATTCCTCCTATTCTTCGGTCACGGCGTTGACATTGACGGCCATCGAGGTCATTAGAGTTTTGATATGGCTGAGCACTGGAGCCCACTTGGGGGCTGCTACCAGCTCCCACTTGCTGAACAATTCGCGCCAGTCATGCTCCGGGGCCTTATCAAATTCATAGACGTCTGTTAAAACCTCTTTGGTGATGGACAGGATTACCGGCTCACCCGGGATTGGCTGCTTCTGGAAAGGCTGCGGCAGCTCCATTCCCCGGCGGCGGTACTCATTTTCCATCGCGTTTTTGATCTCGGTGTAGTCGCTGGCCATGATGATTTTGCCAATACCGATATTGTCCCCCAGATGGGCGATCAATTCCGCCTGGTTCTCGCCGGTGCAGGCGTTATCGCACTGGCCGGTGCAGTTGGTCTGACAGCCGCCGGTACAGGTGCCGGTGCAGCTGGTGCAGGAGTTGGTGCAGGTGCCGGTACAGCTGGCTGAACAGGAGTTCTGGCAGCTTCCCTGGCAGGAACCGGAACAGCCGTTGCAGTTTCCGGAACAGCTTCCAGAGCACCCAGAACATCCCCGGCAGGTGCTGGAACAGTCCCCGGAACACCCACGGCAGGAACCGGAGCACCCACCGTCACAGTCCCCAGAACAACCTCCGGAACAGCTGGTACAGCCGCCCACGCATCCGGAACATAGACATCCTGTTTGTACAGCACACGCCATCTAAATCCTCCTCTCATACCATTGGATCGGAATCAGGCGCTCGGCCTGCTTGTCCAGTCCCAGTTTGTTGTATAGCTTTGTCCAAAAATAGTAGTTCGCCGCGATCTGCGCCTTGAACATCCCGCAGTGGTGTTTAGTCTTGCAATCCGGGTCGCCGGTTGCGTCGTACTGCCAGGCGATACAGGTCGGGCAGAGCGGCAGCAACGGGCAATCCCGGCACTCGCCGTCCGCGCTCGACCAGGTTGTGACATCCTGCAGCTGTTGGAACCACTCGGTGTGCTCCTTGTCGGTGTAAAGCCCAAGATCCAGCTCCCCGATCGGCCGCTCCGGCTGGTTGGACAGACTGTGCTTCATGTACCGCAGGCAAGGGTACACCATTCCGTCTGGGCCAAAGGCAATCATCCGTCCATTGCCGCCACAATAGGCGGTGGTTTTCTGCCGTTCATACTCCTCCCGGGAAGGGAGTTGTACAAAGCGTTCCTCAAACAGGCTGGTGTAGAGATCCTTGTAGATATCGTTGTCGATCATCCAATCCGCCAGCTCGATAAGCTGAGCGTACAGCAGCTTTGGATGATGCTCCTGCCACACGTCCTCGAATACGCAGTTGGCCGGGATATTGTGGTATCCCAGGCTGTATAGGTGCCGGATGGCGCCGGTGAGATAGGGCAGATTCTCTGGAGCGAGGGTGACCTTGGTGCCGGCGGTTGGGTAGATCTGAAGCAGGTGTTTGGCCGACTTGGCAACAATGTCATAGCTGCCCGACCCGTCGTGAAAAACGCGGCAACTGTCGTGCAGCGCTTTGTCTCCGTCAATGCTGATCCCGATCGAGAGGTGGGTGTGGTTCTTTTTGATAAATTCCTGTACCTTGGGGGTATCAAACAGCACGCCGTTGGTGGAAATCGAAATCATATAGTAATAGGCCCAGGGGTGGCGCAGCTGGAAAGCTTTGCGCTTAAAGTATTCAACCGTCCTGTCGATGAGATCGATCTCCAAAAGTGGCTCGCCGCCAATAAAATCCAGGATAATGGCCGGGGCGGTGTTGTCCACAAACTCCCCCGCAAACAGCCCGTCCACAATCCGCTTTGCCGTTTCCCAGCTCATCCGGCGGCTGGTCTTGTGGCACTCGTAGCAGTAGGTGCAGGCCAGATTGCAAGCCTCCGTGACGCAGACGGTCACGTCCTTGCAAAGCATGTCGTCCTCTTTGTCCTCCTCTTTGGGGTGCAGCTGGCGGTAGACGCGGGCGATCTCGTCGTTGTAGCTGGGGAAATCCTCCCGGGTCATATAGAGCTTATTTCTCGGTGTCGGTTGCATTACTCTCCATCTCCTTCTTCTTCGGTTTCCTCTTCGTCCACTGTGCCGCCGTAGACGCCTGCGATGGCAAGCCACTGGCCGTTGGCGTAGACGCTCATCAGGCGGTTGGTCGGATTGAACCAGTTGACGTCGGTATCGTCTGGCGCCGTCTCACTAATCACCGTCCCCCCGCCGCCGGAGCCCAGGGCGCTGAAATGCAGGATCTTTCCGGCAGGGTCGAGCACCGCTGTCAGCACCGCTCCTTTGATAAAGCTGTTGGATTTGAGCGGCTTGCCATTAGAGGTTTTGACGGTGTAGCTCACCCCGTCCACCGTCCAGGTGTTCCCCGGCTCATAGATTTCCGGGGCCTCAAAGATGACGATCACCCGCTCGTCCACAATGTCCTCCGGCAGGCCGGTCAGCTGGAACACACCGCCAACCTTCTCGCAATCCAACTCATAATTGGTGCCGGCACGCAGGCGGGTTAGGCGCTGCTCGTTGAAGTGCAGGTTCGGGTCGGTGAAGTGGCCGTTGTGGCTGTCCTTGCTGTTGTTGTGGTTCTCGATGTCCTTGAGGAAAGCTGTTTGGCCATCATAGTTGATGTTCACAATAACGCTGGATGCTTCCGCAATCGTAACCAAGATATTAATGTCCATTGGATTGCTTGTTCCATTTCGAACATTTAGTTTGTGCCAACCAGGCGCATTCGCATATACCAGTAATGTATCATCTTCAGTCAAAATGGCAATTTCCCGCACATCCCAGCCTCCGACATCAACTGGTACGCGAATCGCAAAACACATCATTGTCGGATTATCATTATCCGGCTTAATTTCACAGGTGCCTCTCCATACCTCACGCATTACTCCTGTAATATCGTCAGATGGTAACACATAATGGCCTTCTCCATCTCCTATCACAGCCGTATTTACGTTTAGCATTTGTCCTGATTTTAGGGCTTGTGCGATTACTTCCCGACCTGAGGCTGGAACTAATGCAAAATAATCTGCATTATCTTCTCGGATAACATACCCATCTTCAGCGGCAGCGATCTCTTCTGAAGATCTATAATTAGGCTCCACTTGTTTATTCCCCCTTTTCTCCCACTACATAAGTAATACAGCTACAAAGAGCTGGAACTACACAAACACCAGTTGAAATATCTGCTCCGATAACGCTACGCTCTGCAATATTTGCATGAATCATCCCTTGTGCAAAAGCCGCTACTCCCAGCTTTGCATCCTTGTAGGTGATAATCGTTTCAAGCGTTGTATAAAAACCTACGCCGGCAGCGATAATTCTTTTTATCAGGCGAGATACGATATCGATGGCCTCCAGCTGCTCAGGCCCCAAGTCAGACGCGCGTACAGTGACCATGATTTTTGCCGGAAAAATCTCAGCAAACTGTATTTTTGTCGGATCGATTTCATAAAGACTGGCCACCGCATTAATTACTGTGTCAATGTCTCCGCCTGAAAGTTGTGCAATCATTTTAACTTTAATTAGTAGCCTGTAAAATGCATCAGAAGTTCCCTCCCGAGCTACACCAAAGTTAGCGCCATATCGATCCAACACCTTACCCTGCGCATTATCCAAATTATCCCATAGCCGGATCCTTTCCACATGCTCTTTAATGAGATCAAGATGATAAGCAAACAAGGAAAAGAGTTTTCCTATATTAGTAATTGGCGGTAATTCCTCCTTGGCTCGCTGCAAATCTTTTCGGGTGTATCCAGAGGTCAACATATCAAGCATTTTTATCAGGTGTTCGCTCTTCACGCTTCTGCTCCCTCCAGTTGAATTTCTATCCACTCTGCTTTACAAACCGCCTTCTCCCGAATCCCAATTTCAATGTTCTTTGTCCCATAATCTGCTCCGTCAACAGAAGCAGAAAGGGCAAAATCGATAACACCGGACACCGATAACGGTATCTGATACAATGAAATAAAAATCAGATCTTCACCGATAGATAATCCCCCGCTGTTTTCATCCCCTATGTAAGCTACCAGTGCATCCGTAATCTGTTGTACTCCATCATCTGCAAAGTGATCCGGATCTGTTTTAAGATTCGTAATTTTAATATGAATCGGTACTGCTATAGGGCGTGAAAAAGATATTCCTATACTTTGACCGGAAATACTAATGATTGGAATCGTGGTGCTACCATGGGTCTGTATTCCAGCTGCCTTGCGTCGGTAAATTGCTTTCGCAATATCCTGATCCAATCCCCCATATACAACTACTTCAAAGCTGTGTGGCGGCAGCCCCAGTTCATCCGTAACATCGGTATCATTTTCATATCCGATAACGGAGGATACCGCCTCAACATTTTGGTTGATCTCCGCTACAATAGCATCAATATTGACACCGCCGGCAAAATCGACGCTCTTGTAATACCTGTCCCTATATTCTTCATCTGTCTCTCTTCCCCGTCCTCCATCTACAGCAGCAGGATTCGTGCAGCCTGTGATTCCATCCAAAGGATTGACTATCGTTGTTATCGTGCCAGCATCGACATTATAATCAGCTCCACTTTCTACCGCCTGCACAGGAAGCAACAAGGTGCCATCGTTTCCTATTCTGCCATAGGTAACTGTTGCATATTGAAGTCCTGATACCGTTGAAACCAAATAACCTTCTGGTATATAGTAACCAACCTCGCCTGTAAAACGCACATAACCAGCTGCTTTTTGTGCGGGTAGCAATCTAAGCCCAATTGTTCGTCCCAGATTATATAAGCTATTTCCCACCGCCGTATCAATAAATCGACTATTGTAAACATCTTCCATAAGTTGAAAAAGCAGCGATGTAATCCATGCGAAGATGCGGAGGAAAATTCCCAGCGGCGATCGAACTGTCAGGTTTGCTTTTGTCCCAAACAGTTCCCGTGCCTTGTATTCGTATGCATTCAGTAATTCGACATAGGTTGGACACTTAAATCCTTTTGCTGTCAGTCCCCAGTCTTTATCATCCATCTGCTACCTCACCTCCGCCTCTGTTTTGATTACCTTGCCACTTTGGAGCATCCCCACAAAAGCAACTTTCAGGGTTCGTTCTGTTTCACTTAGCTCCAACTGATCTATTTGAGATACCTGTGGTTCCTGGAAAACTGCTTCCCGCAGTACCTCCTGAATCTCATCCTTCGGTAGCCTGGAAATCGGCTGTCCCATGATTCGGTCATAGTCGGTCCCATGGGTCACATCCAACGGAAACTCCTCCTTATAGACCTCCAAGGTCAGGCGGACTGCCTGGACGGTAGTGTCATCGCCTTCGATGGTTTCCAGTTTTCCTTCACTGTCAAACACGAGATCACGGCTCTCTTCATCAATTTTCAAGGTGTAATTTTCCGTTTTAATCCCTCCTAAGCCGGTTGACCGCTACTGCCTCCGCCAGGTTGCACGCCACTGTGGACATGTTCCTTGAGACTGATCCCTGCTCCAATGACATCCTCCTGAGCTGTCACAGTCTGTGTTACCTCCACTTTTCCAGTGATTTTAACATCCCCTGTGATATCAACATTTCCCTCAATCTCAACATCTCCCTTGACATTGATCTTGTCTTTTCCAACGACAATATAGATGCTTCCATCGTCCGTTGCCATACAGAGCTTTTTGGATGGCAATCCGGTGATCTGTTTGCTGCCAATGCGAACACCTCCGAAGAATACAGCATCATCCCCGGAGTGCAGCCTCTCTGTGTTAGGATCTGCCTCACCACCTTTGGCAATGGTGGAATCGCTGTCCCTGTCCAGATATACGACAAACCCCAAATCGCCGGCCTCATAGACGGGACGGATAACAAATCCGCCTCCATAGACCAACGCTACTGGCACAGACAATATCTGTGGCTTCCTCTCGAACTTTTCTTCATCCGGGTATTTGGTAAGTGGCTGCACATCGACAATCATTTTTGATTCGTCGTACTTAATGACTTTGACGATATCGGCGACACAAATGCCAGCCTTCATTGCCTGTTCTTTGGCCTGCTCATAGGCCATCTGTTTAGACCGCTTTGCCATGATTCAATCCCCTTTCTACGCCGGCTTCAGTTCCATCGTCGTGAGCCATTTTCCTTTCGGGCTGCCGGTGTGCTTCCCCTTAATGACGATATATGTCCCGCTGAGTGTTTCGGATTGGATGACTACCTGCTCAGATGGTCCAATATGATAGTTGAGCAGGCAATCTCTTGAAAAGGTCTTTCCCTCTTCTTCCTTCTCTTCTGCCGATTTTTGGCTGTCCGATCCAGTGGCAATGATGGTGTCCTGTTTCTCCTGACCTGAGATAATCAGTCCAGATTCCGGTGTGAGCAGAATCCCATTGCTGATCCCCTTGTCCGGGTCGTTGATGACGATCGTATCATTGCGGATCAGCAGCCTGCTTTTGCAGTCATCAACTACAATTGATTGCAAGCAGTCTTTAACTTTTCCGGAACACACTTTGCCACGGTCATACACCTTGTTTTCCTTGAGGGAAAACTCGCCGATTTCCACCCCCAGCAGGTTGAGCAGGTCAGAAACAATCTCCTGCGCAGTTGATCCTTGTGCATAGCTTTTGCTGACCTTGGATCCCAGCCACTCCTCCATTGCAGACATTGCGGAAACGGTCGTAATCCAGTTTGTACCGTTGTGCTGGTGGGAACAGGCAGATATTTTCCCAACAAAGATTGCCCCTACATCCCCCTCATATCCTGCATTGATGATCATCGGTTGATTGCGCTCTATGGCCGCCCTTGTTGCCTTGGCCAGATTGTAGATTTTGACCGTCGCCGTCTGTACTGTGGTGGTATCCTCGAAAGGCACCTCAAACTCAAAGTAAAAATCGTCCATATCGTAGACAGCACCGCCAATCTGCACGCTGGCTTGGCGCATCCAGAAGCTCACTGCTCAATCACCCTCTCGTACAGGTACAACTTCACTTGTTTGCCTAAATTATCAAAAGTGACCTCATGAATATCATCTCCGGTCAAACACAGCGGAATGATAACAGGCAACGGATACCGGTCATCTTCCACCGATCCGAACAGTGGCCGGCCGTATCGAATTGGATCCCCATAGCAAAGCCGCTCTCCTGTGGAAGCAATTGAGAGGTCTGCTGTAAAAAATCCACCTTCCCCGTTATATCGAATGAGAAAGGAGTATGTCTTATCATCCAATTTGGCAGAAAAAGTATATGGCACTTTTGAGACATCAATTGGGATATATTTTACCGATTGTCCTAAATCAATCAATTGCATACAATCACCGTCCAGCAAATATAAAAATATTTGTTAAAATCGATTGGCAAATATTTTTATATGTGTTATTATAATCGTATCAAAAGGAACAACATCATAAGAAATTACTCATTAAGAGCAGTCATCAGGATGTTGAAAAAGGAGGTCTTGTTGTGAAAAAAGTCGAGCGTTATTTTTACCCTGCTGTTTTCACCTACGAACCCGGCCAGGAAATCGCGGTTGTTTTCCCTGATCTGGATGCGGCCACCAGCGGTGTAGATGATAACGACGCCCTGTTGTCTGCCCGTGAGCTGCTTGGCTGCGTCATGTTTGGACTTGAGGAAGATGGCGAAGAGATTCCTGTCCCCACTCCATTATCCAAAATCAATCTGCAGGAAAATGAACGTGCTGTTCTGGTCGATGTGTATATGCCGTCCATCCGGCAGGCGAAGGTAAATCGTTCTGTAAACCGTACGGTTACCCTTCCTGCCTGGCTGAATGCCGCCGCCCTGGAAAAAAACATCAATTTTTCCCAAGTTCTGCAGGACGCTCTCAAGCAGCAGCTCCATCTCAATTGATTTGCGATGAGAAAAAGCACAGGTTTTGTCCTGTGCTTTTTTCATGTTTGCAAGCCATTGTAGGAAGGGGTTGTTCGGCTGGATGGTCCCGCGCTTGGCTGCGGTTTTGATGCATAGCTGTTGACATAATCCATATAGGCACTGGAGGATATCGTCTCTGTTACAGTCGTTTTTAATCCATCTGCACTGGTGGCTGCTGTTTGTGAACTTCCCGATGTTGTGCTTTCCTGAGCTTTTCCCGCATCCTGACTGGACATCATGGAGGATGTGGACGCCTGCTGAGAGGAGACAATCTGGATTTTTTTGAGGGTTATTGTAAACCCAAAACCATTGGCGTTGGATGCATCAAAATTCTGGCTCAGGTTTTGGATCACCAGCATATCGATACGCACAGTGCCCATATAGGTTAGAATATCCCCCTGCTGCCACATCTGTTCGAGTTTTCCGTAGGCCGATTGGGAAACTGCAACGCCTGTCAGCGTAAACTGCTGGGCATTCCGGAAAACGTGGTCATTGATATTAGACCCTCCCTCGACAGGGTTGTCCGTGATCGTGCTCGACCTTGTCAAAGATTCCTTCGTAATAATTCCAGCATCTGACCAAAAGCGGACTGTTCCACATTTCTGTCCCGTCAATGTATACAAAATTCATCCCCCTTTATGCATAGCCTGCCTGAAGCGCACGGTTCGCATAATCAGCTTCCTGCATTTCTTTGTACAGTTCTGGGAACAGCTCCCGGAGCTTTTCTTCTATCTTTTCAACCACACTCATATCCGCATCACTGGTAACCTGGATCACCACATTCGGAGAAAATGCCCAGGTACGATTATCATTAGCATTATTCGTCACAATACCATCAATAAGCTGTTCGCTGCGATCTGCCGGAATGATGGCTGTGCCTGATGGCAGGAGAGCCAGCTCGCCGCCTTCCTCATTCATGTAAGTAAGACCGCCCTCGAAACTATCAGTGCCCTTTGCATTGTGAGGAACATTGAATGATACCGCTACATTTGCACTGCTGTTAATTGACCTTAGACTGCTGATGATTGCCTGGGATCCCACGGCCGCTTCTTCTTGCATTTGCTTCCACAGCGCAGTTGATTTCTCTCCCATATGGCTGTAGGTCAGATCAGCCTGATCAGACAATGCCTTTAATCCCTTTGCAATTTCTTCCTGATCTGCTGCAATTTCTTCCTGCGTCTTTTGAGACCCCAGTGTCATCGCATCCTGCTGCTCTATAATCTCTTTGGAGCCACTAACGTCTGCTTTTGTTCCAATAGAGATTTCTGCATCTGGTATTTCACCAAGTTCTTTCATCGAGCTGCCAAGCTCATCCACCGCTTCCTTGCTTTCATCGGCGCCGCCAAAGAATCCACTGAAGAAATCAACTACATCGCCAATTCCGCCGGCTATGAAATTGATCATCTCTCCTAATCCGGCTGCTATCGCCGATATCATCTCGCCAATAAACTCCAATGGTGGTTTGAGCAGATCGAGGAGCGGTGTAATTGCCTCCAGCAGCGTCGCAATCGGTGGAAGGAGTGCTTCCGCAATCGACTGCAGAACCGGCATCAGAGGTTGAATCACATTTTCATTGAGCGATGACAGGATGCTGGTCAGCGGAGGCAGCAGAGAGGAACCAATGGTCCCGATAATTTCTGCAAATAGCGGAAGAATCGACTGTGCCAACTCACCGAAAACAGAAATGATCGGTGTTCCCGCTTCGAACAGGGTTCCGAGTACACTGGTCAGCGTCGGGATCAGTGTCTGACCCAAATCCAGTAGTACAGGGACCGCCTGCGAAAATCCATTGCTGAGGACGTCCACAAATCCCATGAGCATCGGCTCGATGGTCGGCCAGTTATCGAGGATAGTTCCAAACAGGTTTTCCATCACCGGTGCAAACTTCGAACCGGCATCCGCCATAAATTCATTCCAGATACCTTTTAGGCTTTTGGTGCTGTTGGTAAGTCCCCCCGTGTCTTTAATCGCTGCTTGTTGAATATTTCCGCTTTCCTGCAGCAGGGCATTCATACGGACCTGAGCCTGGGCCGCCTCATCCAGCTCTTCAATGTTGCTTCCAAGCCCCATTGCCATTGCCGTATTTTTGAGGATTGTATCATCGATGTGGATACCATACTCTTCCAGGGCCGCGCTGTTGCCGCTGATATAATCCTGGACTACCCCCAGTGCCTCTGTATCGTCCATTGAGAAAGCATTGCCAAAATCATATGCCAATGATGTTGTCGCCTTGGACAGCTCTGTGGCCGCCTCTCCGGTGATTCCCATCTCGCCGTACAGGGCCTTGTTCGATACCATGAAGCTCTCCACTTCTGATTTTGCCCTGTGGATGGAGCTGCCAAAATTCTCCGCCCACTGGGCATCCTCTTCTGTAAAGTTTGCGTCAAACTTTTTCCCTGTATTTTCAGCAACTCCGGCCAGCTCCAGCGCAGCGGCACCAAGCTCCTTGAGCATATCAATGCCGGCCTGGATTGCTTCAAATCCAACGAAGGCTCCAATAGCCCCTTTGATTGCATCCCCGATCTGGTTACCGGCGCTTTCTCCCTCATCTCCGGCATCGTCAAGCTTCTTCTCGGTATCCTCTGCGGCATCCTCTACCTTTCTGGTATCCTTCGCCGCATCAAGCATGGCCTTTCCCAACTTCGATTTAATGGTATCAATCGGGTGCTGCCATGCCTTTTGGTATTTTTTCAGTTTTTTATCACTGTCATCAAAAAAAGCCTTGGCCTGCTCTCCTGCGTAACCAAAGCTTGATCCAATGCCACTTTTAAAGGATTTCCAGAAACTTTCCCCAGATTTCAAAGAGGACCCCATTGATTCCTGAAAGCGCGCGCCCATCTCTTCGGTGGCACTGAGGACCTTTGTCTTGGCCTTTTCCGTTTCTTCACCGATGCCCTTGATTTTATCGGCAGCCCCATCTACTTCTTTTCCAAGACCTTCTGCAGAACCGGCAGCATCTTCCATTCCATCTGCGATGCCATCTCCTGCCTTCCGACCATCCTGTTCAACGCCACGGAGCTCATCGGCAACACTCCGCAGCTCTGCCGTAATGGACCCCAGCTTCTCGATACTGTCCTTCAAGCCAAAGTCGAGTCCAAACGTCATCGATCTTGCGTCGCTTATTGCCCCCGCCTCCAATCGTTATTAAAAAGCACTTTTGCTTCGACCGCCTCGGTGTACTCCTCAATGATCATGGTTTTAAGCTCTGTATAGCTTATTCCCTGCCCGGTATACACCATGGTCCAAAATTCTTTATGCTTTCTCGCCCGCTGATTCGCCGTTCTCCTGTCGAGCAGGGCTTCTAAGAAATTTTTCGATTCTTGCGATCAGCTGTTCAACCGTCGCAATATCTCCCCTTTCCTCGAAATATTCCAGCCCCTTTTTATTCACTTCCATAGGCTCGACAACAACGCCCTTAATCATTTCATTCATGTACCCTGCGCTGTTTCGTTTGCCTGCAAGATAACGGTCATTGATGTTAAAATACCAGGTGATTGATACGCTCTGCAGAGTAAATTTCTGGCCATTGACTTCTACGGTTTCCCGTCTGTTCATCCTGTATTCCTCCTGATTATTTTAGATTTACAAATTATCCTTTGGGACAAAAATGGTGATGCTGGCAGACCCCAGTGCGTTGGTGCGGCCAACATCCGGCACCTTTGTGATCCGGCAATCCTCTGCACTGATATTGAGCGGGTCATACTGGTTCGCGTCGTTGACAACAACGCTGAGAGGCTGCCGCTGCACTGCCAGACGGCGGAGCATGGGCAGTTGCGGGCTGGAAGCCATCAGGGTAAGTGTGAGGGTTCCTGTTTCATTTCTGTTCTCCACATACGCCACGTCTCCCTGGACGCCTACCTCCGGCGTGACAATATCGTTTGACCGCGTATAAGTAAAAACACCGGACGCATCAAATCCGGTGATGATTGTTCCGTTGATAATGACCGATACCTTATCAGGATCATAAGTATGAGTCATACTTCATTCCCTCCTATTCCGTCATGGTCGCTTTCAGGATGCCGCTGACTTTGACACGATGTACCGCACCCTCCAGCTGTGCCTGCCAGGTAATTTCCGGCATTTCCCTCGCCCTTGCCTGGTCGTCTGTGGCGTCCGCCCTGGTTGGCACAACCACCTCATACTGCCCTCTGTTGCTCTCCGGATCCGTCGCAATAATGCCCAACTCCACCGCCTCATTGAGGGCAGAAAAGACCGCGCTCGACACCTGTACAAATCCCTGATCGGTATACGGGATTTTGGGGCTGGAAAGCAGCAGGTCGTACAGGTTGTTGCGGATAGTAAGCGCAATATAGTCAGCGCCCATCTGGCTGTCGATCCACTCCCCGTCTGCGCAGACACCGTTTTTCATGTATTCCCGTTTATATTCAGCTGTCAGGAAATTGACGTTCGCTTCTTCCAGAGCCTCTCTTTCCGCTTCAGTCAGCGCCGGCAGGGTAATATCCTGGGGACGTTTAAATTTCCAGGTAACCGACTCTGGATAAAACGGGCCGACATTGCCCACCCAGGCAGCGGCAGCCTCCTCATCCGGATGATAAACAATAATGCTGCGGCGGTTGGTGACCTCCAGCGTCTTGTTCGCTGTCTGTGCAAAATACAGCTTGCGGTGATCTTCCACACCCGCACCAAGCTCCGCTTCTGTTGGCTCGGTTGCCTCCGCCCACTCTGCCAAAGCTTTAATATACTCATCTTCCTTTTTGTCAGTCATAATGAGATACCAGTCATCGTCCTGCTGCTGCAGAGCTTTCAGGCTCTCAACCATAGCAGATGCACTCTCCGGCGCCTCCATGCCGACAATTTTGATTTTGCGGATCAGGCTGTCCGCCAGGGTGGTTTTCCCCTGGTCAAAAATGGCCTGCGCCATCTTCTCAACAATCTTGCCGGAATAGTCGGTGCTGATCTCTTCCAGCGACCGGTATTCCTTCACAGCCTTTTCGCCCTCGGTGCTGACAAGCAAAATATCAAGCCCCTGGGCCTCCTTCGGTTTATCGTCCAGGCGGACAACAACCACTACATCTTTTGGCATACTGTCACTCCTTTTTGATTACGACTGTTTTAATTTCCCCTACTGTCCTGCTGTCTACCCTACAATAGCGCAGCTGGACATCAAATCCATACTGGCGGGCCATCTGGTCAACCTCCAAAAAGGACCGGTTGCCGGAATCGCTGAGATCTACCACAACAAACCCCGCCGCATGGATTTCATCTTTTCCCGAATGAAGAAAAAAGCCTTGCATCCGTTCGCACAGTTCCATTGCCTCATCCTCGCCCTGGATATATGTATTCTCATCTTGCCAGCGGCTCCAACTGACTGCCGTGAAGGAAAGGGTCATGGTGGGATTAACCCGCCTGTGTTCCTGCACCCCGTCGAATCTGTAAGCACCCATTTCTCCGGTCGGCTGCATATCGGTCAGGATTGAGTAATAGACAAACGGCGCCTCCGGTTCCGGTTGTGTCTGGTCGCTCAGGACAACCGGACACCCCAAATACTGAGACAGCGCCGCTACCAGCATATTTCTTTTTTGGACTAGGCTCTCCGTGATCCACCCCTCCCCTTTGCTTCGACAATGTACCGCTTCATCGGGTGGATGCTGTTGTGTTCCAATTCCTGTGTAACCGTATAGGTCATGTCACTTTGCGGGTCATACACGCTCCCGCCCACTGTCAGAGCATAACCATTGGTGTATATTTTTTCGCTGTCCTTGGAGTATGTCCCTGTCGGTGTTCTCTGCAAATCTTTATCCGACACCGGCAGAACAACGCCCTGGAAGGCAATGCGTTCTTCTTTGGCGGGTGCCCACTGGCCGCCCGCCTGCTGGTCATATTGTCCGCCGGATTTAATCTGATACATCGTGTGCATCAGCGTCCTTGGGATTTGTGGTACGGAAAAACCCATTCTTCACCCTCCACTTGATACGCTATAGACCCAACTAACCTTCCCGAATCAATCAAAGGGGTCGTTTTGTCAGGTCTTGAACTAAGTGTTATACTGCTTTTAGCTTTAAAAGTTCCTTCTTCAATGTAATTGTGAATCATCGTAACTCCAGCTACACCGATCCGATTAGCAGCTTCCTGAGGTGTGATGATTCCCTGCAAGGCGCTCATAAAAGCATCTTCACATTCCAGCACAAATTTATCTTTGTACTTATCGTAGGAAGCACGAATAAAGCTTCGTTCCGGTATTGTCACCTCAGGAATCAGCAAAAACAGGTACTTAATCTTCCTCTGTGCCTTCTTTTTGTATACCTTTTTGCTTTTCTTTTTATTTTTGCGGGTTTGCTGCTCGCTGCTATCCTCTGCCTGCTCCGCTTCCGATACTTTCCGTTCTTTGACAGATGCCTTTTTATCGGCATAAACGCACGCGAACAAGAATCCGTTCCTGCTCTTGATAAAAAAGATGCCCTGGAAGTCTTTGATTCTTTTGTCTTTAGCGTCTTTATGGATTGGTATCGTCAAATTCTTGTGATGGATGGCTTTTATGACCGCTCCATACTCGTGTACGCGGGCATAGGTAATCAGGTCTACTGGCGAGTCCTTAACCCCTTTTTGAAAAGCATTTGCTCCTGGCTCTCCGCCGATCCCGATATGGATTTTGACATGATCGAAATATTCCAGCACCTTTTGGATTCGTTCCAGCTCTTCCAGTGCTCCGCCACTTACCTGCATACTCAGATCCTCCTGTAACGGTTAATCGTTGAAATCCAGCTGTCCTTTTGTGTCTTATCAAATGTCCAGGAAACATCCGAAATAGAGAAGGCTGCAAGGCCCTGTGCGCCGTTTATGCGCAGTTGGTATTCCTGTTCTACCATTTCCCAAACAAGGCTCTCCAGGTCAGCAGGAAGGGTACAGGGGCTATCTGCAGTTGCATCCTTTGGCAGGACATAACCTGCTGTATACTCCACCAGCAAATAGCGCTGCGGCGCCAGATAATCCCCGGACAGCCCGCCCGGATATCCCCGATAAGGCCACCCTTCTTCCCTGTAGAGCACCCCGATATCTCCCTTTTCGTCGAAATCATAGCTTTCCGGCGACAGCACCTTCCCGCTGCCAATCTCCGTTACGGATTGGACCGACACAATTGGATAGTGCTTGAGCACCAGCTCCTGAGAGCCGGTGCCTCGGCACTTCTGCCTGTAATCGTTCTTGCCAAGCTTCCGCTCGATCATGGTTTCCACCCAAGCGGACGCGGCGTTGATCAGCCGGATCAGCACATTATCCACCTGCGGATCCGATTCTTCCGTCGGTATTCCCATCATTTCCTTGACTGTCTCCAACGTTGTGAGGGCATTCGATGCTAATTGTGGGCTTAATATCCCTTCCATCCTGCTCACCTCTTTCTGCCTGATTTTTAGGTTGTGGACAGAATGCCTGCATTCCGGAGAGAGGTAAGCAGCGCGTTAAACTCCGCCTTGGTCGCATTGTCCCCAGCAGCATCGGCAACCGCAGCGGCCATCTTAACCGCCCCTATTGCCGAGGTAGTTGCTGCAGTCAGCGTCGCGTCCTTTCCTGCCGGTCCCTGAGGGCCCTGTTCTCCCGTATCGCCTTTGGGACCCTGGGCTCCTGTTTCGCCCTTTTCGCCCTGCGGTCCAGCAGGGCCTTGTTCTCCTGGATCACCCTTCGGGCCCTGGGCTCCTGTTTCGCCCTTTTCGCCCTGTGGGCCGGCTGGGCCCTGTTCTCCCATATCACCTTTGGGACCCTGGGCTCCTGTTTCGCCCTTTTCACCCTGTGGACCGGCGGGACCCTGTTCTCCTGGATCACCTTTGGGACCCTGGGCTCCTGTTTCGCCCTTTTCGCCTTGCGGTCCGGCAGGACCTTGTTCTCCCGTATCGCCTTTGGGGCCCTGTGGACCAACCTGTTCATTTTGGATTCCTTGTTCCATCTTATTGAGGCGCTCCGCCGTGATGACGTCGTTATTTTTCCAGGTGGTAGGCGTATACGACATACTGATTACTCCTCTCCTACTTTGGATTTTCCCACTACTGCCTCTCCTACTCTGGATGCAAAAGTTTCTGCAGCTGCCGGCGGCATAACATTGACCGGCACTTCTCTTGCATCTCCCAGAGCAACTGCGTAAACAGCAGTAGTCGGGCCTGTAATATTGACTTTGATATATCTCTTGCAGCCCACAAGGTCCAGATAAAACTGAACCAATGCAGCCCCTGATACAGATACATTTTTCTCTCCCAGCACAACAAAGTCGTCTGGAACAGCGACATAGCTTCCGCTTTCTTCGTCGCAATGGGTAACTTCAATTCCTGCGGAGTCTCCTGCTGTAATATTGGCTGCCACAATTGCAGAAAGGAATCCATCCCTGTCAATTGCTGTTCCAAGCGTATAAGGAATTACTTTTACATTTTCGAGCAATGCTCTTTTCATATCAATTCTCCTTTCAATTTATTTATATTGTATTGACAGCATAAATAAATTTATATATAATATACTTATCGAAATAGAAATGAGGTGTTATAATGGCACAGACAAACATCAACATCCGTATGGATGAGCAGCTCAAAAAACAGTTCGACCATCTTTGCAATGAGTTGGGGATGAATATGACCACCGCCTTCAATATCTTTGCAAAAACGATGGTTCGCCAGCAGCGCATCCCCTTTGAGGTTTCTCTGGAGACGCCAAACGCGGAAACGCGGGAAGCAATCCAAGAAGTACAGAGAATGAAAGCTGACCCTAAACTTGGCAAATCCTATTCCGATGTCGATCAAATGATGGAGGACCTGCTTTCCAATGTATAATATAAAACCAACCTCAAAGTTTCAAAAAGATTTGAAACGGGTCTATAGGCGGGGTTATGATATTTCCCTACTTTCTGAAATCATCAAAAAGCTGGCTGCTGGAGAAAACCTCCCTCCAAAAAACAAAGATCATGCCCTTACTGGAAATTATTCTGGCTGCCGTGAGTGTCACATTACTCCGGATTGGTTGCTGATTTATGAACTGGACGGTGATACCCTGTTTTTATATCTCACCCGCACCGGAACACACAGTGACCTGTTTTAAGACAATCCCCTCCGATTGATCCTTCTCTCGGAGGGGATATTTTTGCCTTAAATGGCCTTGATGTTTTTGACGTGCAGGAAGCTCTCCTTGTGACGCGCTGCGATATCGACATACATCAGCGCGCGGGTTGCCGCAAGGTTTTCCTCAAACGCATTGTGCTGAACGCCTGCTTCGTCTACCCAGGAGCCGTCCAGGGTGGTGTAGGTTTCAAGTCCCATCTGTTCGCCCACCAGCATATCGGACCAGTTGCCAAATCCCAACTCGGTCAGGCCATCATCCGTTGTGGCAATCTGGTTGGATACCTTGTAAGGGAAGCCCAGCAGCTTGCCGGCCGTCATTTCATCGCGGTAGATGTAAGCGCCGGTGGTGGTCTTCATGTTCATCAGGTAGCCTTCCAGCACAGAATTGAAGACCCATCCCAGTTTCTGGTCGTCAACATTCTTGGCCAGAACTTTAGAGCGGATATAGACCGGAAAATCGGCTGTAATCTTACCGTTGGCGTCTGCCAGGTCCGTATTGCCAATTGCTTTCGCGTCGATATGTTCAATTTCCTTATCGGCAAAAATGCCCAACGGCTGGAATTCGCCGCCCTTGCCAAACATACCGCCAAAGTCGATACCGAGCTCCATGCGGCGGGTCAGGTCGTTGGCAAAGATCTGATCGGCAGAATAGCTGGTGCTGATCAGCAGCTCTCTAGTCTGCGGTACAATCGCTTCCAGGCGCTTGCTGGACAGGCGGATATTACCAAAGCTCGGCTGCGACTTTGCAATCTTGCGCTGCTCACCGCCCCAGGTCGCGCGTGCCCCGCCAGTCATTTTTGGGATGTTGAGGTTACCGGACGGCATCGGTACTTTCTGGGCGCCCAGCTCAAAGATAACAGTTTTGGCATACAGCATCTCGATAATCTGATCCAGATATACTTCCGGGATCAGATAACCGCCCGCTGCCGGGTTGGTTGCCGCCAGCGCCTTAAACTCACGGGCCATATCGTTATCGTCATATTTCTTGCTTGCATAAAATGCCGCTGCATCCGGATCGTGCCGGCCGAAGACGTCATAGCACTTGATGGCGCGGGCCAGCTGGACTTGCGGCGGAATCGCTTTTTTCTGTTTCACCTTCTCACCTCTTGACAGAAAAATATCGCTGTACTTTTTCTGGGTCGGAACCTTCGCAGGAGCTGCTTTTTTGCCAGAAGGGGCTGCTTTCTTTTTGGGCTGCTCCTCAGGATCGTCGCCTTCTTTCCCCTCTTCCGGATCTTCTCCTTCTTTGCCCTCCTCCGGGTCATCGCACGCTTTCCCCTCTTCCGGGTCATCACTCGATTTTGCAGCGTCGAGGATCTCGCCAACCGCTTCCATAATCTCCTCGCCAGTCAGCTCTCCGACCTCTTCTCCGGCCTCCTTGCGGGATTTGCGCTTCTCCTCTACAAGCTCCAGTGCCTGTGCAATCACGTCCTCCAGGTCATCCACTGTGCTGCCCTGAGGTGTAGTTTCCCCATCCATCGATTTAATGGCGGATGCAACCTCCGATCGAATCATCTCCTTGAGTTCCTGTAAACCCATTTTGTAAGATTTGCCTTTCAAACTCATTTTTTCTCCTCCTGTTACAATATCAGTTCTATCATTTTTTCCTCCAGCTGGTCGTCCGGAGGTTTTCCTTTTGGCGGCGTTTGTGCCGACTCCTTGATAATGGCATCTATGGTCTTAACAGCGTTCTTCAACGCTGTGCTTGCCTCCTGCAGCGTTTTCAGACGGGCCGCACTGATCTTGCGTCCTTCCTTTTGCTCTCCCGCTACGTTATCGAGCCAACCGCTCAGCAGCTCCAATGAGTTCCGGCGAGATTTGTATCCATCAATGGTTGCCTTCTCATTCATTGCCCAGGTGACCACCGACACTTCCCAGAGGGTAACCTCTACCAGATGGCGGTTTCCGTCATCGTCATAGGTGGCCTTGACCGTATCATATCCGATGGACAGTTCGTTCAGGACGCCGTCCTTCAGCAAAACCTTGACGTCCTTCCCAAGGCTGGTGTCGCTGATCCTGGCCTTGATATACAGGCCCTTATCGTCTTCCCGCAGTTCCAATGGTTTTCCAACCGGCAGCAGTTGATCGTTGTGCAGGGCAAGGATTTTAATGCGGTCAAAGTTTTCTTCCAGCGTTCTGGCAAATGCGCCCGGATCCACAATATCCCCACCGGAATCAAGGTTACCGAAGACAGAGGCATATCCTTCAAAGATTCCCTGTTCCTCGTCCAGTACGTCCGCTTTAAAACGGATCTGTTTATATTCCAAAGTTCTCAAACTATTCTTGACAAGGGCATAATGCCAAGTGAAAAGGTTTTAGATTTTCCAGTGGATTGTAACACTCTCACTGGT